>JAEEGL013872189.1_pt1 | contig 14185 bp, 11 predicted proteins | sample 9134231 | NCBI WGS metagenome assembly JAEEGL01 (sample SAMN16246548, study PRJNA631951) | gut metagenome | biome: gut microbiome; feature: rumen; material: fiber-attached | host: Bos | place: Iran: Karaj | collected 2018-10 | reverse complement strand
GACATGCCCGCCATGATGGAGGAAGCCGGCATCAACTTCATGCTCACCGCCGACTCCGGCGGCGACACCCAGTACCTGCCCGTCCACGTGGGCATGTGCATGGCAATGGGCCTTCCCGAGAAGGCAGCCTTTGAATCCGTAACCATCCGTCCCGCCAGGTGGCTGGGAGTCGCCGACAGGGTAGGCTCGATCGAGGTCGGAAAGGACGCCGACCTGGCAATATTCAACGGTCATCCCTTCAACAACATGACCCGCTGCCAGTACACCGTCGTCGAAGGCGAAGTATTCCAGAACTTCTAAGGAGGATCAAAAATGCTTGTAATTAAGAACGGAACAGTCGTAACCGTAACCGGTGAGACCATAAAGAACGGCACAGTCGCGGTCGACAAGGGCAAGATCGTCTTCGTAGGCAAGGAATACGACGCTCCCAGCGACGCCAAGGTCATCAACGCCAGAGGCAAGTGGGTAAGCCCCGGCCTCATCGATGCCCACACCCACATCTCCAACTTCGCCGATATGACCGACAGGAACAGCCAGATCGACGGAAACGAGATGTCAGATCCCATCACTCCCCAGGTGAGGGCCATAGACGCCGTCTACCCCTTTGAGAACGGCATCAAGCTGGCAAGGCAGGCCGGCTTCACCACCGTCTGCATACTGCCCGGCAGCGCCAACCTCATCGGCGGCGTGGGCCAGACCTTCAAGCTCAAGAAGGCCGAGTTCGTCGAAGACATGGTAATGCCCGGCACCGAGGTCATGAAGTTCGCCCTGGGCGAGAACCCCAGAAGAGTATACGGAAGCAACGGCAAGATGCCCATGACCCGCATGGGCAACGCAGCCCTCATGAGGAACGCCCTCTACGACGCCAAAGTGTATTCGGACGCCCTTAAGGAAGCCGAGAAGGATCCCTCCAAGGCTCCCAAGCCCAACTTCAAGCTTGACGCCCTGGTACCCGTCGTAAGAGGCGAGATGAAGTGCCGCATGCACGCCCACAGGGCCGACGACATCGCGACCCACGTGCGCATCGCAGAAGAGTTCGGCCTCAAGTACAGCATCGAGCACTGCACCGAGGGCTGGATGATACTCAACTTCCTCAAGAAGCACAACGTTACCGCCATCGTGGGACCGCTGCTCATGAGCAGAGCAAAGATGGAGATCTGGAACAGGCGCCTCGACATGCCCGCCATGATGGAGGAAGCCGGAATCAACTTCATGCTCACCGCCGACACCGGCGGCGATACCCAGTACCTGCCCATCCACGTGGGAATGTGCATGGGAATGGGCCTCTCCGAGAAGGCAGCCTTCGAAGCGATGACCATCCGTCCCGCCAGGTGGCTGGGAGTCGCCGACAGGGTAGGCTCCATCGAAGTCGGAAAGGACGCCGATCTTGCCATCTTCACCGGACATCCCTTCAGCAACTTCAGCCGCTGCCAGTACACCATCATCGAGGGAGAAGTCTATCAGAACTTCTAGACCCGATCCCGGCAGCTTGAAAACATCAATAAAAAGGCATGACCTTCGGGTCATGCCTTTTGAATTTCAGACTGTATTCCTCTTGGGCTGCCGAAGCGCAGGCCCGTAAGGCCGCTATTTCTTCGCAGCGTCTCTTTCTTCGATTATGGCCGCGAACTCGCTCATCATTCCCGGAATGTCTATGTTCTGGGGGCAGACGGCGGCGCAGGCTCCGCAGCCGAGGCAGTCCTTGGGCTGCATGGCGCGGGTCTTTACGACTCTTTCAATGGCAAGCCCGCCGTTGTTGTACTTGAATTCGTTGTAGGCCGCAATCATCATGGGTATCTCTATCTGCTGCGGGCAGTAGGAGGTGCAGTAGCGGCAGGAGGTGCAGGGGAGGGTCTTGACCTTGAGCATCTCTTCGGCAAAGCCCATGAGCAGTTCAGTCTCCTCGCAGCTGAGAGGCTTCTCGCAGCTGAAGGTGCCGATGTTCTCAACCAGCTGCTCCATGTTGGACATGCCGGAGAGCACCATGCCTACTCCCTCGAGGCCGTTGACAAAGCGCAGGGCCCAGGCGGGGGCCTTCTCATCGGGTCTGAACTCCCTGATCTTCTCTTCGTAGGCGTCGTCCAGCTTCGCCAGCTTTCCGCCCCTTACAGGCTCCATTACCCAGATGCCCTTGCCGTAGCGCCTGAGCATCTCGACCTTCTCTTTGGCGTGCTGCAGCTTCCAGTCGAGCCAGTTGAGCTGGATCTGTACGAACTCCACCTCGTCGCCGAAGTACTGCAGGGCTCTCTCAAGAACGTCCAGCTGGCCGTGGCAGGAGAAGCCCAGGTGCCTGATGCGGCCGTTCTTCTTCTGCTCCTTAAGGTACTCGAAGAGGCCCAGCCCGTCGTCGAGGTACATGTTCACGTCAAGCTCGTTGATGTTGTGCATCAGGTAGAAATCGAAGTACTCGGTGCGGCATTTCTCGAGCTGCTTTTCGAAGATGTTCTTCGCGTTTTTGAAGTTGGCCAGGTCGTAGCCGGGGAACTTGCTGGCCAGGTAGAAGCTCTCTCTGGGATACTTCTCGAGAACTTCGCCCATGATGATCTCTGACTTGCCGTCGTGGTAGCCCCAGGCCGTGTCGTAGTAGTTGATGCCGTTCTTCATGGCGTATTCCACCATCTCCTCGACCTGCTTCACGTCGACCTGCTTGGTCTCGGGGTCCAGGAGGGGAAGGCGCATGCAGCCCATGCCCAGCGCGGAGAGCTTCAGCCCTTTGAAATCCTTGTATTGCATATTAAACTCCTTCTCTTTACCGGGCGCTTCGCGCGTCCGTCTCAGCTTTACTTATCTCTTTTGGGCAGCAGGGGCTCGGTGAGACCTTCGACTCCGAGCAGTCCGCAGAGCAGTACGTAGTTCTTGAAGAGGCCGCTCGTAATGTCGGTGGGATCGAACCACTCGCCGGAGGAGTGGGCTCCGCCGCCTTTTCCGCCTCCGCCCATGCCCACTGCGGGAATGCCCATGGAGATGGGTATGTTGGCGTCTGTGGAGGAGCATCCTCTCATATTGGGCTCTATGCCCGAAGCCTTAAAGGCCGCGATCGATGCCGCGACTATGGGGCTTTCCTCGGACTGTATCTCGCCCACGGGCCTGTTGCCAAGCTGCTCGATGACAGCTTCGACCTTTCTCTCGCAGAGAGGGACGGTGCCGGGCCTGCTGTACCTGTCGCTGTATAGCCCGCTGTCAGCAGCCCAGCGGGCGTTCTCCTCTTCGACGGCCTTTGCGACGATCTGCTTGAAGCAGGCGTCCTCAGCGTCAAGATTTGCCTTGCTCTCGGATCTCATGTCGACCAGCATTGAGCAGGCGAAGGGTATTGAATTGACCGAAGTGCCGCCCTCGACGACGCCCACGGAGAAGGTGGTCTTTTTGTCGACCGGAGCCTTCATTTGCGAGAAGAGGGCGATGGCCCTGCCCATGGCGAAGATGGGATTGGGCATGCCGAAGTCCCCGTAGGAGTGGCCGCCGGGGCCCTTGAAGCTCACTTTATACCTGTAGGACCCGGTGCCTCCTGTGACTATGCCGGAGCTGCTGCCGTCGAAGGTGATGAAGCCGTCGACCTTGTCGGCGTTTTCCTTCTTGCTGAAGAAGTGCCTGACGCCGTAGAGGTCTCCCAGGCCCTCTTCGCCCACGTTTCCTCCTATGATCAGGTCGCCTTTGAACCTGACGCCCGAGTCTCTGATGACTCTTACCAGGGTCAGGATCTGAGCCAGCTGGGCGGTGTCGTCGCCTATTCCGGGGCAGTAGTAACGGTCGCCTTCTTTTCTGATGGCAAGGGGGGTGTCCATGGGAAATACCGTGTCTATGTGGGCTGTCATGTAGACGGCGGGCCCGTCTCCCGTGCCCTTGATCACGGTGTATACGTTGTTTACCTCGTCAACGGTGACCTCGCAGCCCTCTGCCCTGAGCATCTCGGCGAAGCGCTTTGCCCTCTTTTCCTCGTGGCGGGAGAAAGCCGGTATGAGCACCAGTTCCTGATGCTGTTCCCAGGTATGGGCTTCGTCGGCCTTCATGATCTCCCGGGCTTTTTTGACCGTTTCGGAAGCCATGAGCTTTTCATAAGTCTGTTTCATTCAGATCCTCCTTTCGTCAGATGGGAGCCACGGAAACGCTTTATTTCTCCAGTTTCGGGAGCAGGGGCTCGGTGAGGCCTTCGACTCCCAGCAGAGCGGCGATGAGTATGAACATCTCGTATACGCCCTGCTCGAGTCCGGTCGGGTCGAACTCCTCGGCCAGGCTGTGAGCTCCGCTGCCCATTCCGCCGCCGCCGATGGTGATGCCGGGAACTCCCAGGGAGATGGGCACGTTGGCGTCGGTGGAGGAGGCCGCGATGTAACCGGTCTCATAGCCGAAATACTCGTAGTCGGCGGCGCAGGCTTTGATCAGGGGCAGGTCTTTGGGCTGAGAGCCTGCGGGCCTGTTGCCCACCTGGACGATCTTAAGGCTTACGACGCGGTCGGCGTGGGGGATCTCGCCGGGGCCGGGCTTGTAGGGGCTGTCGTTATCCCTGTCTCTTTCGGCAGCCCAGCGGGCGTTCTCTTCTTCGACGGCGGACTTTATGCAGGCCATGATCTCTTCGTTGGCCTTATCCAGGCACTCCTTGGAGTCGGAGCGTATGTCAAGAAGGAACTTGCAGTCGTGGGCTATGGAGTTGACGGATGTGCCGCCTTCGACCACTCCGCAGGAGAAGGTGGTCCAGGGCTTGGAGGGCACCTTGACGTCGGAGATCTTGGCGATGGCTCTTCCCATGGCGTGGATGGGGTTGGGCATGCCGAAGTCGGCCATGCTGTGGCCTCCGGGGCCGGAGAAGCATACTTCGTATCTGTAGGAGCCGGTGCCGCCGTAGACTATGGCGTGGGGGAAGCCGTCGACGGAGATGAAGCCGTCGATGCCGATCGGGTGATCCTTAAAGAACTGCTTGACGCCGTAGAGGTCGCCAAGGCCTTCCTCGCCGACGTTGCCGCCGATGATGAGGTCGCCTTTGAATCTGATGCCGCTGGCCTTTACAGCTCTCATGAGGGTCAGGGTCTGGGAGAGGGCGGCGGTGTCGTCGCCTACGCCGGGGCAGGCGTACTTATCGCCGTTCATTTTGATCTCAAGGGGAGTGTCCATGGGGAAGACAGTGTCGAGATGGGCGGTGAAATAGAGGGTGGGGCCGTCCCCCGTGCCTCTGATGACGGTATATACGTTGTTCACCGAGTCTCTGACGCTCTCAAAGCCCTCGGCCTCCATCAGCTGCTGATAGAAGTCGGCTCTCTTCTCCTCGTGGCGGGAGAAGGCGGGCACCAGGGTAAGGGCCTTGTGCTGGGCGATGGTGTTGTCTCTGTCGGCAAAGATGGTCTCCTTTGCCTTTTTCATAACTTCCGAGTTATGAAGTATCTCGTAGGTTTTTTTCATAGTTCCGCCTTTCGGTCTTCGTAATAACATACACAATAATTATATAGTTTTACATAAAAGCTTTCAATTGTGAAATAGAGCCTGAGATGCTCCCTGCGGAGCATTTCAGGCCCTATAAATGTCTGATTTTCAGTTAATTATGCTTTTACCGTAAACGTCCGTTCTTCGCAGAGCTCAGCCTTGGGTAAAGCCGCGGCCGCGGCCGATTATCTCGCTGGAATTGGTGATCTGCATGAACACGTCTTTCTGCGTGTTCCTGATGAAGCTCCTGAGCTGTACCGCCTGCGAAGGCTTCATGTCGGCCAGTATGACGGTCTTGGGCTGGTGGGTGAAGGCGCCCTCGGCCTTGTAGACGGTAGCGCTGCGCTTGAGCTCGTTGATGATGAAGCAGCAGATCTCGTCGGGATCGTCGCAGATTATGGTAAAGCATTTGCTGAGGTTCATGCTTTCTATAAGGGTATCTATGCCCAGGGACTTTCCCACGAGGCCGAGCACCGAATACAGGCCCGTCGAAGGCCCGAAGACGAAGAACGAGAGTATGACCGAAGCGAGGTCTACCAGGAGCAGGGCGGTGCCTATCTGAAAGCTCGTATGCTTTTTGAGTATCATGGCGATAATGTCGGTGCCGCCGCTCGAGGCCTGGATATTGAAGAGCATCGCCGATCCCAGGGCGGGGCAGGCGATGGCGAAGATGAGCTCAAGCAGCGGTTCGTTGGTGAGAGGGCCGTCCAGGGTCACGAAGCGTTCGAGCAGCGCGAGGCAGGCCGACATCACCACCGTGGCGTAGACGGTGCGGATGCCCACGGATCTTCCGAGGAAGATGAAGCCCAGGGCAAGAAGGGTGTAGTTGGCGGCGTTCGTGAAGGTCGAGGGGGTCATCCCTGTCATGGCGCTCAGGACGGTGGCAAGCCCGCTCACTCCGCCGAAGGCGAAATGGTTGGGGAATTTGAAGAAGTATATGCCGACGCACATTATCATCACCGCAAGAGTGATGGTCGAATATTCTTTCACGGTCTCGCGGACCGTTTTTTTATCATTCATTTTGGGACCTTTCGGGCTTTTGTCCGCTGATCTTATGCGTATTCGGACAGCGCTCCGATATATTAACAGAGTTCGCGGCGAAAGTGAACAGGTTTTTTGAGCGGGCGCGCAAAAACCGGAGCTTTCTTCACAGCGTTGTCCTGAGGCTCCCCGGGTGGTATAGTATAAACGAATGGCAGCCGCCCTTAAGAACCTTTCTGCGGTGCCGATTAGATTGGATCATCCCATGAAGACGATCAAAACAGTACTGCTGGCCGCTCTGCTTTTATGCCTGATACCGGCTTCGCTGTACGCATTAAGACATCTGAATTACATTCCCGTCCTTATACCGGGCGCCGTCAGGGACGAGGTGCCGGCCTCCGTCCCCGTGATCAGCGTCGACACCGGAAACGTCGAAGTGTTGAGCAGGGATAAGTACGTCGTCTGCTCCGTTGACGTGCTCAACGCGGGGCCGGAATATGCCCTCAGCGGTGAAAAGGGCGGAATAAGGGTCAGGGGTAATTCATCATCCTATTACGGCGATAAGAAGATGATAAGGCATAATTCCGTCCCCTACAGGATAAAATTCGACAAAAAGATCGGTCTTTTGGGCCTCAACGGCGGAGCTGAATGCAAAAGCTGGGTGCTGGTGACCAACAACGGCGGAGCCGCAGACTCGGTTAGGAACGATCTCAGCCTTCGCCTTGGAAGAAAGATAGTAGGCAGCGACGGCTATTACTGCTCCGACAGCCGGCTGGTCGCCCTCATGCTCAACGGCAGCTTCAGGGGAGTCTACGCCCTCTGCGAGCAGAACCAGGTTAATAAACACCGCGTCAATATAACCGAGCCCGAAGAAGGAGACGGGTCCGTTCTCACGGGCTATCTGGTCGAGCTTGACATGTACTACGAAGAGCCGCGTTTTTTGATGGATTACGGGGAGGCAGGCGCCGAAGACGTAAACGGCGTCAGCAGGACTTTCAGAAGCGCCTCCTATTCGGTCAAGAGCGATATTTATTCGGATGCCCAGCTCGATTTCATCGCGGAATACATAAGGGGGGCTTTCCGCATACTGTATGAGGCCGTTGAAAACTCCAACTATCTCGCGTTCGACTCGGAATACAAGACCTGCCCGTCTGCGTTTTCAGACTCCAGGTCCTGCCTTGAGGCAGCCTTCGACCTCCGCTCCATGGCGGATATGTATATACTTTACGAGCTTCTCTGCGACTGCGACGCGGGAGAGAGCAGCTTTTACATGTGCGTCGACTTTACCGATGAGAGCCCCGGGCTCTGCTTCACCGCCCCCTGGGATTTCGAGTGGATAGGTGGAGAGGACCCGGAGGGAGGCCTTTTCGCCTGCCTTTTCCGGTCCGAAGACTTCGTGAGAAAATACGACGACAGGTCGAATCCCTGGTTCATACTGCTGTACAAGCTGGACTGGTTCAGGGATATGGTCAAAGAGCGCTGGGCCGAGCTGGGCGGGGCCGAAGGGATAATGAACTGCGTCGAAGAGGAAAAAGCTGCAGTCGAGCTCTTCGCCGAAGAGATGGAGCGCATGACGGAGTCCAGCGTCAGCATTTCGCATACAGTCTTTGACTGGATAAGCAGAAGGGCGGCCTGGCTGGACGGGGAATGGAAATGACGTCTGATAAAGGGAGATCTTCAATGACAAAGAAGACAGCGGTTATGCTCACCCTGATCCTCATATTTCTCGCGGCCTGCGGGGTGATCGCGCTGCGCCATCCCGGCTTTACGACGCGCGTGATCTCCCGTATCACGGAAAGATCGGTCCCCCGGACCATACCCGTGATCAGCGTGGATACCGGAGGAGCCGAAGTGCTGAGCAGGGAGGAATACGTGAGCTGCAAGGTCAGCACCATCAATGTCGACCCGTCTCTCACCATGTCCGGGGTCAGAGCCGGTATCAGAGTCAGAGGCAATTCCTCCGCGTATTACGGGGATGCAGAGCAGATAAGGGTCCATTCCGTCCCCTACAGGCTCAAATTCGAGAAGAAGAACAATCTGCTGGGATTGAACGGCGGGGCCGAATGCAAAAGCTGGGTGCTGGACACCAGCAACAGCGGAGCCAGGGCTTCGGTGAAGACCGATCTGGCCCTGCGCCTGGGCAGAAAGATCGTCGGTTCGGACGGCTATTACTGCTCCGACAGCAGGCTGGTCGGCCTCATGCTCAACGGCGTATTCAAGGGGGTCTACGTCCTCTGCGAGCAGAACCAGGTGAACAGGCACAGAGTGAATATAACCGAGCCCGAAAAAGGGGATACCGATGTCCTCACCGGCTATTTCCTGGAGCTGGACAATTACAGGGAAGAACCTTGTTTTGAGATGGATTACGGAGGCGTGAGCGCGGAAGACATCTACGGAGAGAGCAGGACCTTCAGGACGGTTTCCTACTCGGTCAAGAGCGACATATATTCGGACGCCCAGCTGGAATTCGTCTCATCTTACCTTAAAAACGTTTTCCGCATAGTGTACGAAGCCTGCGAGAGGTCGAACTACCTCGCCTTGGACTCCGGATACAAGGCAGGGGAGTCTTCCTTCACCGACCCCAAAACATGCATCGAAGCGGTGCTGGACCTTCGCTCCGTCGCCGACATGTACATTCTTTACGAGCTTTTGTGCGATTACGATGTGGGGGCGGCCAGCTTTTTCATGTCCGTTGATTTCGCCGGTGAATATCCCAGGCTGTGCTTTACTGCCCCCTGGGACTTCGAGTGGACCTGGACAGCCGATCCCCAGACCGGCTTCTTTGCCGGCGCTTTTCAGCCGAAGGATTTCGGAGACAAATACGGAGACAAGTCGAACCCCTGGTTCATACTGCTGTACAAACAGGAGTGGTTCAGGGATATGGTGAAGGACCGCTGGCGGGAACTGGGAGGCTCCGAAGGCCTGATACCCTGCGTCGACGAGGAAGAAGCCCTGGTCGGGCTTTTCTCGAAGGACATGGAACGCCTGTCGCACGGCAGCACCGAAAAACTGCGGGATCACTTTAACTGGGTGCGCAGAAGGGCGGCCTGGCTCGAAACTGTATGGGGACAGTGACTCCGGTCTAGCCGAGTTTGACGCCCCCGAAAGCGCCGGAGGTGTCTTCCACCCGGCTTTTGGCCGAAGGATCGAAGCGGGAAGCCGCCCGGCGTATGTTCAGATGCTCAAGATATTCTTCCTCGTCTACAGGAAGCCTGATCTCCGCGCCGTCCTTCCAGCCTGAGAGCTCCATGGCGTTCATGAGCTCCACGCCCTTTATGCCCTCGCGGCCGTCGATGAAGAGGGGCTCCAGCCCCAGAACTGCGTCCGCCATATTGTTTATGATGAAAGCGTGCTGAGGACCCGAGGCTCCCGTCTCCTCAAAGACGAGCTCGCATTCCGGAGCGGCGAAGCCTCTCTCGCACGTTTTGGAGAATTCGAGGCTGTCGACTTTATTCTTAAAGTATTTCAGGCTGTCATTCTCGCAAAGCAGCTTGCCGCCGCTGCCCGAGACCTCGAAACGGTTGGTGCCCGGCGCTTCGCCGGTTGAAGCGATGAAAACTCCGGTGGCGCCGTTCTCAAAGCGCAGGAAGGCGGTCACGTCGTCCTCGACCTCTATATCGTGCCATTTTCCATAGTCGCACACCGCCCTGACCGAAACCGGCATCGAGCCAAGTACCCACTGCAGCAGATCGAGCTGGTGCGGGCACTGGTTTATGAGCACACCGCCGCCTTCCCCGGCCCAGGTCGCCCGCCAGCCCCCGCCCTGATAGTAGCTTTGAGTGCGGAACCAGTTGGTGACTATCCAGGTGAAGCGCTGCAGGCGCCCGATGCCGCCCGAGCCTATGATTTCGCGCATCCTTTTGTAGGAGCTTATTGTGCGCTGGTTGAACATCATGGTGAAGAGGGCTCCGCTTTCCGCCGCCGCCTCGTTCATTTCCCTGACCTGCCCGGTGTAGACGCCGGCAGGCTTTTCGCATATAACATGTATGTCTCTTTTCAGGCATTCGACGGCCGTCGGCGGATGAAGGTAGTGGGGCGATTCCACCAGGACCGCATCGACGCAGCCGCTGTCGAGCATTTCGGTATAGTCGCTGAAAAAGCGTATTCCCGCTGTATCCATGCGTTTTTTCAGTATGTCCGTCTTGGCGACGTCGACGTCGCATACCGCGCTGAGGACGCCGTTATTGATGATGCCTTTGCCGAAGAGCTCCGAGGCGTAATAAAGGCCCTGGCTCCCGAGGCCTATGATGCCGAATCTCACTTTATCCATGTCTGCCTCCCCGTGTCGCAGGAATATCCCGCCCTGACCAGCAGTCTTTTAAGGGCTGAGACCGCCGCGTCGAAGGATTCGTCATTATTTTTGAAAAGGTATTTTGTCTTAAGAGGGTGCGCCTGCAGGCCGGAGAAGCCGCCGAAGACGTTCAGGTGCGGCTCCACGGTAAGCACCGTATCATCTCTGACGGCATCGAGCAGGCCCGGTATGTCCGCGTCGCCTTCGCCGGCGGGAACGATCTCGCCCGTTTGGGCGATCATATCCTTTATATGGTGATAGGAAGCGAGTCCTGCCGTCTCTTTGAGGGCAACGGTGGAAGGAACGCCGCTCAGCACGTAATTGGCGGGATCGTATACGAAGCGCAGCCCCTCTATTTTTGCGAGCCCGAGCACTCGTTCGGGCACGTCGCCGTAAATATCCTTCTCGTTCTCGTGGAAAAGGACCGAGCCGTATTCCGCCGCCGTTTCTACGGAGCGGCTGAGAAGGTCGAAGACCCTGGAGCTTTGGTCATACGCGTCATAGAAGCTGAAAACACGAAGCCTGCAGCACCCAAGTATCGCGGCGGTGTCAAGAAGGCGGCGCAGCTGAGCAAACAGGGCCTTTTCGTCAAAGCCTTCTTTGAGCGAAACTTTTCCGTAGGGGGAACCGAGCGCCCAGACCTTTATACCGCTGCCGTCCAGAGCTTTCTTCGCTTCTTCGGCCGCGGCCCCGGAAAGGCGGGATACGCTGATCCCGTCAATGCTGCGCAGCTCGGTCAGATGTATATCATTTCTTTTGAGCGCGGCGATCTGGCCTTTAAGGCTATCCGCGGCCTCGTCTGAAAAAGCGCAGAGCCGGATCATTCTGCGTTCCTTTCATGATCACTTCGTTTTGCGGCCGTTTGTTTAATTTAATGTATTATATTTTGCCGCAAAAGGCAACAAGGACAGCGATGGAGCACACTTCTCCCTGCGCTCGCGCCTTCTCAGGTTCGAGTCCTCATGATTCGATCGCATAATAAAGCAAAGATGTTTATGTAAAACGTAAAACAGTTTTTGTTTGTCAAGGCACGTTTCGCTCTTCGACCTTGACAAACAAAAGATCGGGGTCTATGAGTAATCATAGACCCCGATTGGTGCAGGTAAGAGGACTCGAACCTCCATGAAATTGCTCTCACACGGACCTGAACCGTGCGCGTCTGCCAATTCCGCCATACCTGCATGTTCTGTTTCGAACATTTGATATATTAAACGAAGTTTTGGCTATTTGCAAGCACTTTTTATAAAAAGTTGGCTTTTTCTTTCTTTTGTGGTATAGTAATTAGCAGTCTGTAAGACGGCACAGTAAAGCGACTAAAGGAGATACCCAAATGTCACAGGAATACGGCTACGAAAGCACCAGCATCAGCACTGAGACCATAGAGACCGTCATAAGCGCAAAGACCTGCTTTAAGGGCAATGTGAAGACCGAGAACCCGATACGCATCGACGGCGTATACGAGGGCGAGATCGAGTCCACCAGCCTCATTATAGTGACCGGGACCGGATCCATCAGCGGCAAGGTCAGCTGCAGGGAGATGCAGCTCCACGGAAAAGGCAAGGGGACTCTGTTCTGCAGCCAGGTCCTGGACATCAAGGCCGGAGCGGTCTACGAGGGCGACGTGGTCACCAAGAACCTTGTCACAGTTGAAGGCTCTGTAATAGACGGCACCTGCAGCATGCTGAAATTCAGAGAGTAAGCCCTGAGCCGGCGCTGCTCCGAAGCAAAAAAGTTAAAAAGCAGACCTTTCCGCCGAAGGGTCTGCTTTTGATTTGCCTTGACTTCTTAAACAGGCTGCGGCCCGCTTCTCATGCGGTCCAGCTCGGCCTGTATCCTCGCCTGGACCATGCTGCTGATCTCCTGGGTCTTCATGCCCTTGAATTCTTCGGGAGAAATGGGGGGAAGCACAGAGAACTTGACCCGGGTCGGGACCAGCCTGCCTTTTTCCTCGAAGGCCTTGTACGCACCGTCCGAAACGAAGGGCACTATGGGGACCTGCGCCCAGACAGCGGCTTTGAAGGCTCCGTGCTTGAATTCGTGCATGTCGGGCCCTTTGCTTCTGGTCCCCTCGGGGAATATGATCACCGAATGGCCGGCCTTGAGCTTGGCTGTGACTTTCTTTAAGGCGGTCAGCGACTGCCGCACGTCGGTCCTGTTGATGGGGACGCAGCTGTCCAGAGCTATGTATATCCTGGCAAGGGGCAGCCTCATGAGCTGGTGCTTTATCAGGGCAGGCTTCATTTTGCCCAGAAAGATCATGGATGTCAGGGCGTCCATGTTCCCCTGATGGTTGCCGATGAACAGAGCGGGATATTCGGGAATGTTTTCAAGGCCCGACGTTTCGGTCCTGATACCCGCGATCGCCGCCAGGACCTTGAACCCGGGCTGCACAAAGATGTCCATGAAGGGGGACGGCCCCGCTCCGTCGCTTTTGTCCTTGAAGAGCAAAAGTATTAAACTGACCGGCAGCAGCAGTATCATCGCCGTGATACCGAAGGCCAGGAAAAGTATCGATCTGAGCATATTCCACCTCAGGACGATTCTACCACGGCGAAGCGATAAAGTAAACATACAGTTACACAAAATAAAACTGGTATTCGGCGGGGCTTTGTGATATAGTTATACAGTTATTTTTGACAAAGAGACTTTCCAAAGCAGAGGCAATGATATGGCAAAGGAAAAGATAATAAACATAGCGGTAATAGCCCACGTCGACGCGGGCAAATCGACCCTGGTTGACGCCTTCCTGGCCCAGAGCGGCATATTCAGAGAGAACGAGGATATGGTCGCGCAGGTCATGGATTCCAACGATCTGGAGCGCGAGAGGGGCATAACCATATACTCCAAGAACTGCTCCGTCATGCACGGGGATTACAAGATCAACATAGTCGACACCCCGGGCCACGCCGATTTCTCGTCGGAGGTAGAGCGCATAATTAAGACCGTCGACACGGTCATACTGCTGGTGGACAGCTCCGAGGGGCCCATGCCCCAGACCCGCTTCGTACTCTCCAAAGCCCGTGAGCAGAACCTGAACCCAATTCTTCTCATCAACAAGATAGACAAGAAGGACGCCCGCATAGACGAGGTGGTCGACGAGGTCTACGAGCTCTTCATGGACCTGGACGCCAACGACAGGCAGCTCGACTTCCCCATACTCTACGGCATTGCCCGCCAGGGCATAGTTGTGAGAGATCCCAAAGAGGTCGAAGGGATCACCATAGAGAGCGTGGACGGAAGCAAGGTGCGCAAGGCGGCGGGAGGCCAGAACGGCCTCACAATAGCGCCACTTTTTGAGACCATAATTGAGCAGTGCGGTCCCTATCCCGACCTTGACGATGAGCCTTTGCAGTTCCAGATCTCGTCCCTGGCTTACGACGATTATATCGGCCGCCTCGGCATAGGCCGCATCGACAAGGGCACCATCAGGACCGCCCAGCAGATCGCCGTCGCAAAGCCCGACGGGAGCTATGTCATGCGCAAGATCAACGAATGCTTCGT
>JAEEGL012034175.1_pt1 | contig 14185 bp, 10 predicted proteins | sample 9134231 | NCBI WGS metagenome assembly JAEEGL01 (sample SAMN16246548, study PRJNA631951) | gut metagenome | biome: gut microbiome; feature: rumen; material: fiber-attached | host: Bos | place: Iran: Karaj | collected 2018-10 | reverse complement strand
GTCAAGGCACCCAGATTGTGTACGCTCTGCACCCACCCGGCCAATGTAACTTTCTGGCCCACATTGGCGAGACGTAACTCACCACAAGTTTTTGTTCTATACATTATTATAAATTTTAATTTTGTCTTTCTGTAACGAAAAAAGGATGAACCCTTAAGTCCATCCTTCTTTGTTGTACGCCCTCAGGGGCTCGAACCCTGGACCCATTGATTAAGAGTCAATTGCTCTACCAACTGAGCTAAGGACGCATATGTTTTGTTTTTGCGAGTGCAAAGGTACGGACTTTTGCCGAATTGAGCAAATGTTTTATTACTTTTTTTCTTTTTACGGCTTCAACTCGTACAAATCCGATGGGGACTTCCTTTTAAGGATATCCAATTCAAAGTCAACACCTGGTATTATACCGAAACTTCGGAGTAAACCCTCCACAGTTTTACGTGCCAGTTCGGGGTGATTATTCTCTTCGCTAAGATGACATAACCATACATGTTTTAATATAGGAGTAGCATGTTCTGCTATCAGTTTTGCCGACTCCTTGTTACACAGATGTCCCTTATCTCCCCTGATCCTACCCTTCAGATAAGCCGGATAGGTTCCCATCATCAGCATGTCTTCATCGTGATTCGCCTCAAGTACAAGGTAATTTGCCTTGGCGACCTGCTCTTCCATAACACTTGTAACATGTCCGGCATCAGTAATCAGACAGAACACAACACCACAAGCCTCAATACGGTATCCAACACAGTCACTACTATCATGAGGAACGTCAAAGGGCGTTATAAGCAAATCGCCTAATTGCAGAGACACATCTTTCTGAACAATTCTAATGTGTTGTTCCGTGAGTTTGCTTGTCATGCAGTAATTAGAGTTAATTCCTGCATGAACCTTCTCTGTTGAATACACCAGTTTATCATACTCATTGGCCAGATTACCTACTGCTTTTATATGGTCAGCATGATCATGCGTAACAAAAACTGCATCTATCTGGTCAATATCTATACCATAGGTTTTCAGCGTCTTTTTCAAGACCCTGATACCTATGCCAGCATCAATGAGAATGCTTGTATTTCCTGTAGTCAAATAGTAACAATTACCGCTACTTCCCGACCCCAAAGAGAGAAATTTTAGCATAAATTATTAATTTTATCTGCAAATTTACGCCAATTATTGAATAATTACAAATTTTTCTATAGTTTTGTGTCAAATAAATTGGGTGAAGAATGAGATTATTACATCTGATCACACTTATTGTATGCACCTTTTCTGCAATTCTACTAAGTGGGTGCTCAGAAAACTGCCATAAAGCTACAGAAGCGGGAAAGACTTTCTTGACAAGTTTGTTTACTTGCGAATTTGAGACTTGTGATGCATTATGTACAGAAGACGGAAAGAAAGAAGTACGCTGGTTTGCATCGAATCTGACAGAAGAGGATTTGAACATCATCTCCCGCAACGTTGAGATTACTGCCGAAGATTGTGAAGTCACAGATTACTCAGCATCCATTACCTATCATGCAAAGAATGTAATTGTTTGTGATTCTCTGGAAACAAAGAGCTATCTTGGCGAACGTTCACTGAAAGTTATGTTAGAAAAGGTGAACGGCACATGGAAGGTCGACCAATTAGAATGGTAACCCAACGGCAAAGTGAAACGTGAAGTCGCGTTTGAAGTTGGGATGAATAATCGGATAATGCCGTTTACTATCCTCATAAGCAGGATGAATAGCTTTCATACCACCATCAAAACGTAAGATAAAATAGTTGAAATTTAATCGAATACCCAAACCGTAAGCAACAGCTATCTGACGCCAGAAGGTGTCAAATTTGAACTGTCCACCAGGCTGATCGGGATAATCGCGTAGCGTCCAGATATTACCGGCATCTATAAACACAGCGCCATCAAACTTCCAGAACAAATGAGTACGGTATTCTATATTCATGTCAAGCTTCACGTCACCAGTCTGGTTAATAAAATCTATCTTTCCGTCATTCCCCACGAATGTGCCTGGTCCCAACTCACGCACACTCCATCCCCTAACACTATTGGCGCCACCACTGAAATAACGTTTCTCGTACGGAAGAATCGTTGAGTTGCCGTATGGATAAGCAATACCAAGGCCAAAATGTATAGCTAGGGAATTGGCATTATTAATCATGAAACTCTTAGAGAAGTCAAAATCGCCCTTCACATATTGGGCATAAGCATTACTAAACAAAGTGTACTGCCCGTCTTCGTTCTTGGATGCTCCACTCATATTAGAGATCCCATACAGCAGGTTGCCTGCGGTTTCTATGCTGGCACGTATAATGTATGCATTTGTGCCATAGTTCTTGGAATTGGGATTTAACGATTGCGAGCTGTAGGAAAAACTATAACCCCATTTTACAATAAAAAGGTTCTCATAGTTATACCTGAGAATAGCATTCCTGCTTTCAGGATTATCCAGGTAGATTTCCCTGAAGGTATCACTAATCCAAGGCATAAAAACATAGTTTATGTCCAAAAGGTCTATTCTGTGTTGCATTCTACGGGCGGCTCTGGTCCATTTATATCGCCAGGAAGCGGTAAGAACACGGCGATGAAACTCTGGTCTGTCTTGCGAATCGAACATAAAGTTCAGCTCACTGGTGGCAAGAGCCCTTTTGCGAAACGACTGCCGGAGGAAAGGAAAGATAAAATCGGGGAAACCTATTCCTGCCTCGAAACTATATTCTATAAAGTTCTGGTCGTTATAGCCGCGAAGTCCTTTTATTGCTTCAAATGCGCCACGTGCCTTAAGATTTAAGAGTTCGGACCCGCGGAAAAGATTCCTGTTTTGATAAGACAATGCTACGGCAACGCCCAAATCTCCTGCCGAATTAGTTCCTTCCAATTCTATATTAAAAGAATTCCTTTTGCTGGGCATAACAGATATCATAGCATCCAACGTAGTACTGTCTTCTGCATTCTCCGAAAGACTGATTCTACTACTCTGCACAGCACCCAATCTATTCAGTCGGGAATAGGAACCTTGCATATCCTGTTCACGATACACGCTTCCTTCTGTCAGTTCACTTGCAGATGCTATAACCTTAGGGCGAACAAAAGGTTTGTTATGAGAAACAGGTATATTGTAAAAGATGTTCCCAATGGTATAACGCTGATGTGATTCCCTAACCTCAGCCCGTCCTGAAGAGTACTCCTGTAAAATCATCTTCAGATCCACCTGATGATTTCCTATAGTAGTATCAGCCTCAAAACGGACAAAATCCTTATTGAACTTGTAATACCCCCTGTTTTGCAAAAATGTATTGATGCGATTCCGTTCTGCTTCCAAGACATTCAAGTCAAAAGGCATATTTTCCTGTAGCAAAGAGACATAGCCATCCTGCTTCAACTCTTGGGCTATGGCTGTATCCTGAATATCCATCTGTATCTCAGATACTTTATATCGCTGATGTGGCAAGACATAATATCTGACTCCTATCCGGTTCTTATTCGTTACTTCCAGCAACTTAACCTCCGCATTCAGATAACCCATATTCTGGGTTGCATTCTGTATGTTAAGCCGTGTCTTATGAGACAAGACCGAATCATATATAACAGGCGGTTCCCCCAGCCTTCTGATAAAACGGTTAAAACGTTTTGTGCTATCGCTGCCTGAAAGAGAGTATATATAAAGAGGTACCTTCACCAGCGAGAACCACTTGTTGTTAGGATGCTGACCAACATATCCCATAAGAGGGGCAGTCTTGAATTCTTTGTCGTCAGAACGGACAGATACATGGTTCAGCATGTATTCATCCTCGGGGATGAAACGATTAACACTACATCCCGTAAAAAAAACACATACGAGCAGGCTGATACATGTAATAATTTTCCGACAAAAGCAATTCATACGACAAAGGTAGTTATATTTTGGCAAAATTCATTAACTTTGCAACGAAAATTACTTCTATTTATGATAACAAAGGCAAGAATTAAAATAATAAAGTCGTTAGAGCAGCGAAAACAGAGAAACCTTCACCATCTTTTTGTTGCTGAAGGCCCAAAACTGGTAGGCGAATTATTGTCGACTATGCAACCCTCCTACATTGCCGCTTTGCCAAAATGGTGGAAGGAACACAAAAACATTATAAGACATCACTGCGAGGCTGATATCATAACCCCCGAAGAATTGCAGAAAACCAGTCTGTTACGTACACCACAACAGGTAATAGCCCTCTTCCCCATTCCGCAGCACCAGTTTAATGCGCAAGTTGCCCAAAGTGAACTATGCCTGGCATTAGACGGTGTTCAGGACCCAGGAAACATGGGCACCATCCTGAGAATTGCAGACTGGTTTGGCATTCACCATGTTGTTTGTTCCGAAGACACCGTAGATGTTTATAACCCAAAAACCGTACAAGCCACCATGGGTGCTCTGGCCCGCGTGAAAGTCCACTATACTGACCTCACCGCACTGCTCTGCCAGTGCAATGCCCCAATCTACGGAACACTCCTGGACGGAGACAACATATACGAGCAGGAACTGGGCCGGAACGGCTTCATAGTAATGGGCAACGAAGGTAACGGACTTTCACAAGCTATCAGAGAAATAGTAACACACAAGCTGTTTATCCCCAATTACCCGATAGGAGCAGAAACTACAGAAAGTCTGAACGTAGCTATTGCTACCAGCATCGTCTGCTCCGAATTCAGGAGGAGGCAGCAATAGCAAATACTGCTACATTATTATACATAAGTATATTTCTTCCTGTGCCCGACGATCTCTTATTTTGAGTTATCATAAACACACACATAAGTAATAAGCTCTGCTATGGTTATTATGGAGTTCAGTACAAGGCATACAACTGTTACAGATACAAAAATACAGAAATATGGTTCATGAATAATTTTCTCTTCTCAAACGATTGCACATAAAAAAGAAAATGTTTACCTTTGCACAACGGAAAGCAAACAAAAAGGTAAACCTCAATAAAAACAATGGAAGAGAAGAAAATATTCAAGGTATTCTCAGGCACTAAAAGCCGCTATCTGGCAGAGAAAATCTGCGCTAACTTAGGTTGTGAACTTGGCAATCTGTCCATCACAAGATTTTCAGACGGCGAGTTCGAAGTGTGCTTCGAAGAAAGTATTCGCGGTGTTGATGTTTTTTTGGTACAGAGCACATTCCCCAATGCTGACAATCTGATGGAATTGCTGCTTATGATTGACGCAGCCAAGCGTGCATCGGCACGTACCATAAACGCTGTTGTGCCCTACTTTGGATGGGCTCGTCAGGATCGCAAGAGCAAACCACGTGTTAGCATCGCTGCCAAGCTGGTTGCTGACATGCTCTCTGTGGCAGGTATTAACCGTTTGATTACAATGGACCTGCATGCCGATCAGGAGCAAGGGTTCTTCAACGTACCCGTTGACCACCTTTATGCCAGTAGCGTACTGCTCCCTTATATCCAAAGCTTGAATCTTGAAAATCTGGTGATTGCCACTCCTGACGTTGGCGGCACCAAACGTGCCAGCACTTACAGCAAGTACCTAAACTGCCCCATGGTACTCTGCAACAAGACACGCAAGAAGGCCAACGAGATAGCTCACATGGAGATTATCGGTGATGTGGAAGGTGCCAATGTAGTACTGGTTGACGACATGGTAGATACTGCAGGAACCATCACAAAGGCTGCCGACCTGATGAAACAAAACGGAGCTAAAAGCGTACGTGCCATAGCAAGCCATTGTGTAATGAGCGGTCCTGCCAGCGAACGCGTAGAAGCCTCTTCCATCGAAGAAATGGTCTTCACCGACAGTATTCCTTACGCAGGCGGAAGTAGCAAGGTGAAACAACTTTCCATTGCTGCACTACTTGCCACAACCATTCGCTGCGTAGAGGACAACGAAAGCATCAGTAAGCAATATCTCACATAAGATATATTACATGAAAGTTTACAGCCCTAAGAAAAGAAGCATGAAAAGAAACCTTTTATGCTTCTTTTCGTTAATGATAATGTTCTGCATGCCTGCCATCTACCGATTAGCTTTATATGGCACGGAATCTTACAGCAATATATTATTGGTGGCTGTAGCAAGCATTCCTTTGGCTCTCTTCTTAACGTCTGTCCGCAAATGGTGGATTTTCGTCCTGCTGAGTATACCTCTCATGTACTTTGCTGGTAATGAGACGTTTGTGGTAGTCGTTTACCGCCACTACATGAAGGCAGTAAACGTGCTTTCCATGTTAATTACCAACACCACTGAGAGCAGAAGTTTCATTTCGAACAATACGCTGGCCGTATGCTGTGACGTTCCCATTCTTGTCTTATGGGGTATTGCTGTTTGGGCTAAATACAAAGCCTCCAAGCCAAGTTATAAATATTTTGCGTTTTCCAGTGTGATTCTGGCTGCACTATTATTTTTTGCCAAAGATACAAAAATAATGGAACTGCCGCCATACAACCTGCCTGTACAATATTACAATGCTTATACCATAAACAAGAAGATTCTGCAAGCTGCAGCACAACCCAAAGTAGCCATTGCATGCCATCAGACAAACCCAAAGGAACATGAATCATACGTCTTGTTCATAGGTGAAAGTATGGTTTATGATCATCTTTCTTTGGCAGGTTATAAACGAGAAACAACTCCCCTATTGGATGCAAGAGAGAACCTTACACTTTTTACTGACTACAAAACCAACGCTACCCTTACCATGCTGGTAGCACCCCTTATGATGACAGATGCCACAATTGAGGATTTCTACAGAAGCTATTCTGGCACAAACTGCCTTCAGGTTTTCAAACAATGCGGATTCAAGACCTTTGTTCTGGTTTGCTTCAACCATCTGGATCAAGATCCGCCTCTTACAGCAGCGGCAGACTCGGTGTTCTGCGTAGATAAAGACATTGAGATTCCTGCCATCATGGATTCACTGACAAAAGTTTATCCAAAAACTTTCTTTGTGGTACAAGGACTGGGTAATCACTGTTATTTCTATAACTTTGAAGAACAAGACAATCTGTTCAGACCTAACCCCTACTATGACCCTGATGTTCAATCAGACAGTCTATACTACAATGCATACGACTGCACAATACACTATACTGACCGTGTATTAGATGGCGTAATCAATGTTCTCAACAAGGATAGTATGTATTCCGTTATGCTGTTTGCTTCAGACCACGGAGAAAATGTAAATCCTGGTGATGAACGACGCTCTGTTTCGATGACTCCCCAAGAGAGCGAATATCACGTCCCCTTTATCATCTGGAGAAGTAAGAAATGGATAGAGGAGAATCCGGAAAAAGAAAGATGCATTCTAGCCAATAAAGATAAGAAAACCTATATCGACAATATCTTCTTCACGTTGTGTGACGTGGCTTCAATCCAACTTCCTGATTCATTGAACAAGCCAGAATGGACCATCACCTCCCCCTCCTTTTCCGCCACTCAGAAGCGCATACTGCTGACCCCTGATGGAAAAACTACCATTAATCTGAATTAATCAAAGATTTTCCACTCATCGCGCCAACGAACAACGGGTTTTCCTTCTTCAAATTCAATGGGAAGCCAGATGTAACGTGCATCAATGGGATGACGAGGACGCCAGATGTCTGCCATAAAAATATGACGACCATCATCAAGCGTCAGAACGAAAGTACTCTGTCCGCCAAAGGTAATTTCGGCCTTGGGACCACGACAGGGATTGGGATGTTGCGTCCAAGGTCCCCATATGCTGGGAGCAGAGAACATTCGTGCCTCATTTGGGTCCCAACCAGTACAACCCGAGGTTATCATCCAGTATGTGCCATCGTGCTTGAAGATTGCAGGTGCCTCATTATGGCCTGCAGGTGACAAACGGGTATAACGGCCTGTATGATGCAAATAGTCGGAAGTCAACTCAGCGATGTGCAAGGTCAAATTATCCTCAGAAGAAAAAATATGGTATGCCTTGCCGTCATCATCAACGTAGAGTGTCATATCGCGAGACATCTGACCCGTTCCGAAGTCCCGTTTCAAAAAAAGTCCTTGAGCCACAGCCATACGCCAGGCTGGTGTCCAACCTTCTTTATAGTTGGCGGCATTAAGTGTATCTATAACAGCCAATTCGTGATTTCCAAACTCTATAGGCCATGTACCGGCATTTGCACGCTGCGAATACAGAAATTTGTAAGGTCCCTCTGGATGGTCAGCTACAGCCACGCCATAACGGGCTGCATTATAGCCCCTTCCTTTCAACTCCAGGTGGAACCACATACAGAACATTTTTGTGACATTATTATAAATGACCTTTGGACGCTCCAAAACGCAACCTCGCTCAATATCATCTCCTGGTTCATCCGTTACACTAAGTGCAACACCACAGTTGCGCCAATGTAACAAATCCTTTGATGAATAACATGTAACACCCACTAAGGCACTACTGGTATGTTCTGCCTTATGCTCGCCAAACCAATAGTAGATATCTCCATACTTCAACACACCGCCGCCATGAGCGTTGATGTGCTGTCCGCTTTCATCAGGCCAGATTTCACCAGAGCGAATGGAAAGTACATCACGTTGCTGCTGTCCGCACACTATTGCAGGCGTAACAATTAGGACTATTAAAGCCAATGTAAATCTGATAATATTCTTCGTCATAATATATCTTTTTTGTATTTCAAAAATATGCAACTTCACTACTCTACCCATGCAATTCCCTTTGATATTAAAATTGAAGGTTCATCTCTCGACGGACCTTCAACTTATTTGATATTAGCCTTTTAAGGTAAAAAGATTGTTTGTCAGAATAACTTTAATTATTTTTTTCTAATGCAAAGTTAAAGCTTTTATGTATTCCTTGCAAACTTTCCTTACATGTTAAATAACATATTCGGTACATTTGCAACTTTTCTCTTTACCACACCTTATTATATTTAAGTAAAAGTATTACTTTGGCTTTGACGAAGCTACTTTTGCTCTACAATAAAAATTAAATCACATTTTATTTTGTATTGTCCTTGCTTAATTGTACCTTTGCATTTATACAAACGGATAACCTTTGAAGAAAAAAGGATTATGGCAGAAATCAACATAACAGAACAGGAAGAAAAGAAAAGCCTGAACTTTATTGAACAGAGAGTAAAAGCAGATTTAGCCGAAGGCAAAAATGGTGGAAGATTACAGACACGTTTCCCGCCTGAACCCAATGGCTACCTGCATATAGGTCACGCTAAGGCTATTGCCATGGACTTTGGTGTAGCACAAAAGTTTGGAGGTGTGTGTAACCTGAGAATGGATGACACGAATCCCCAAAAAGAGGATACGGAATACGTTGAGGCCATTGAGCGCGACATCAAGTGGCTGGGGTTCCAGTGGGGGAAGGTTTGCTATGCCAGCGACTATTTCCAAGACCTTTGGGACTTTGCCGAATGGTGCATCCTGCAGGGACGTGCTTACATAGATGAACAGACAAGCGAGGAGATTGCCGCCCAGAAGGGAACACCCACAGAGCCAGGAACCAACTCACCATACCGTGACCGTCCTGCGGAAGAGAGCCTAAAACTCTTCAGGGAGATGAACTCTGGTAATGTAGAGCCTGGCAAAATGATTCTGCGTGCCAAGATAGATATGGCAAACCCCAATATGCATTTCCGCGACCCAATCATGTATCGCGTTCTGAATATGGAGCATTGGCGTACTGGCAACAAATGGAACGCCTACCCTATGTATGATTTCACACATGGACAGAGTGACTACTTGGAAGGCGTTACCCACAGCATCTGTACGCTGGAGTTTGTGGAACACAGGCCCCTCTATGACCTCTTTGTAAATTGGATGAGGGAATGGGCTTCCGATTGCGGTGGAAAAGCAGAGAGCGGCAGCAGACTCTCAACTTTCAGCTCTCAACTTTCAACTTATCAAGGTCCCCGTCAGTTTGAGTTCAACAAACTGAACCTGAATTACACTTTGATGTCTAAACGCAACCTGCTGATTCTTACCAAAGAAGGCGTAGTGAACGGCTGGGACGACCCACGTATGCCTACCATCTGCGGTATCCGACGCAGAGGTTACAGTCCTCAGGCCATCCTGAACTTTATCGACAAGATTGGCTACACCACCTTTGATGCGTTGAACGACATCAAACTGATGGAAGCAGCTTGTCGTGAAGACTTGAATACCCGAGCTATCCGCGTAAGTGCGGTAGTAAACCCACTGAAACTGATTATCGACAACTATCCGGAAGATTTGGTGGAGGAAATGACAGCCATCAATAATCCTGAGTTGCGCGACGCCAATAGCAATACCATTACCGAAGGCAATACACATATCATCCACTTCTCACGCGAACTTTTCATTGAGCAGGATGACTTTATGGAAGACGGAGGCAAAAAATTCATGCGTCTGGGTCCCGGAAAGGAAGTACGACTGAAAAATGGCTATATTATTGCCTGCTCTGACGAACAGGATGAACAGGGTAACTTCAAGTGCATAGAGAAGGATGAAAATGGGAACATCGTCTGTGTTCATGCCACATACGATCCCGACAGCAAGAGCGGAATGCCTGGTGCCGATCGGAAAATCAAGGGTAAAACGCTGCATTGGGTCAGCTGCCGACACAGTATTCCTTGCGAGGTAAGAAACTACGAATACCTATGGACCTGCGAAAACCCCCGTGATGCCATCAAGCAGTACGAGAAGGAGAATGGTGTACGCGGCATAGATGCGATGCGACCTTTCTTAAATCCTGATTCGCTGACTATTAACAAAAACGCGCTGATAGAGGAATTTGCTAAAGAATTGCCTGCACTTTCTTACCTGCAGTTCCAACGTATCGGTTACTATAATATAGACCCAGACAGCACACCTGAACATCTGATTTTCAACAAGACTGTAGGTTTGAAGGACACTTGGCAAAAAGGTGGTAAATAAGCATGCCTATGCGAGAAGAAGACGAGGAAATTTACTTCAACGATCCTGAGTTTCTGGAATATCTTCAGAAGTATGAGCAGGCTCACGAAAAAGGTGAGCCTATCTATATGGATGCAGAAGAACTCACAGACATTGCGGAGTTCTACATGACTCAGAACAGGGAGGAAGAAGCCAATGAGGCAGTCTCCCTGGCACTTAGTTTGCATCCCGACAGTGTAGATCCGCTGATATTTCTGGCCAGACAGCAGATGTTCCATGACAATCTGGATGAAGCCATAAAAATAGCCAATTCTATCCCAGACCAGAGCGACAGAGAAACCACATTCCTTTGGACTGAGCTTCTCATACGCTCAGACAAGCCAGATGAAGCGCTGCAACTTATTATATCCAAACAGGAAGAACAGGATGAGGAAGAAATGTTTCTTTATGATGCCGCCTGTATCTTTATGGACTATCAATATAATGAGATAGCCCAACATCTGATAAACATATTGGAGGAAAAGCATCCACAAAACACAAAACTCAGGAAACTGAAGATAGAGAATCTGGTTGCCCTGGAGGATTATGACGAAGCCATAAAGCTGCTACAAAACTTTATTGATGAACATCCCTATAACACTTATGCCTGGAGAACATTGGCAGAGGCTCATGTTGGGAAGAGCAATTTTCTGGAAGCACTTGACACTATTGAATACTGCTTAGCCATTAACCCCACAAACACTCAGGCTTTGGTACTGGAAGCACATTGCCAATTCCATTTGAATCACCTGGATCAGGCGCACGAGATATACCTCCAATTGCAAAAGTCCGACCCACAAAATGGCAGATTCTATTATCTGGATGCCGTTACGATGGCCAACATGGAGAAATTCGCAAAAGCAAAGGAGTGCATAGCTAAGGCTCTCAAATATACACCGGAAGATGATGAAGACCGTATACAGATACTCATCCATCAGGCATATATCGAGAGCAAATGCCATAACATTAATGAGGCATTAGATGCGTTGGAAGAGGCTATGAAACTCTCCTATGGATTAGAAGACATAGAGTTTCATCTTCTGATGGGAGAAATTCTTCTGGAAAATGGCATGGAACAGGAGGCGGCAGAAAAATTTGAGATTGCTTACAAAGAAAGTAAGAACAAGCAGCAAACACTCCTTACCATGGGAATCGCCTATGCCGAAACCATGCATTATGATACGGCATTATCATTGCTGCAATCCTTTGCACATGAATATCAAGGGAAGGAAGGAGTTGTGGCAATACCCTATCTGGCCTATTGCTACAAAAAGATACATGATCAGGACAATTACCTGAGATACCTCCGCAAGGCAGTTTCTGCCGACAGGGAGATTACTGAGTTCTTATTTGCCAAAGACTATCCCAGCATACAACCCGAGGAATATTATCTGTATGCCTTCAAGAATGCATACGGCCGTTTCCCCGAATCCTGGGAATAAGAACAACAAAAAAGGGGAATGCAACTGCTACTTCCCCTCTTTTTTTTACTCACTGAATTCTCTAATACGTTGCTCTTCGCTTAACTTACAGATTAGCAGGGAATCATCCTTTTCTGCAACGATAAAGCCTTCCAGTCCCTGTATCACCACACGCTTTTCCTGGGTAGTGTGAATCATACAATTACTGGTTTCATACACTTGGATATTAGGTCCAATACAGGAATTACCGTAAATATCACGTTCGGTATTCATGAGCAACGAGCCCCAGGTACCTAAATCACTCCAACCGAAATCGGCAGGGAAGACGAAGATTTCCTCAGCCTTCTCTAGAATTGCATAATCCACTGATATATTCTCGCACTCAGGGAATTTCTCGTTTATAGCCTCCTGCTCCTTATCGGTGCCATACAAGGGAAGCATATCCTCAAAGATATCTGATATAGCAGGCTGATAAACACGGAATGCATTAACAATAGTACTTACGTTCCAGATAAAGATACCTGAATTCCAGAAGAAATTATTCTTGGAAATGTACTTGGTTGCCGTTTCTATATCTGGCTTCTCACGAAAAGAATCAACGCGATACATCTCCTTGTTTCTTACAGATGAGAAAGCCAAATCAGCCTGAATATACCCGTAACCGGTCTCAGGACGGGTGGGTTTCATGCCCAACGTCACGATGGCATCTGTCTCTGAAACGAACTGGAGTGTTGACTTAACTACACGCTGAAACTCGTTAATATCCATGATTATATGGTCACTGGGCGTAACCACAATGTTGGCATGAGGGTCTATTGACTTAATACGCCAGCTAACATAAGCAATACACGGAGCTGTTCCACGTCGGCAAGGTTCGGAAAGAATATTACCTGCAGGAACGTCAGGTAATTGCTTACGTACTTCATCAGCATATTTTATAGAAGTAACCACCCAAACTTTATCAGGAGAAACCATACCACGGAATCTGTCCAGCGTTAACTGAATCAATGTCTTTCCGCATCCCAAAACATCCACAAACTGCTTGGGAGTCTCTGTAGTACTCATAGGCCAGAACCGACTTCCTACGCCTCCGGCCATAATAACCAAGTGATTACTGTTTTCCATATTCACAATCTACATTTATGAGCCGCAAAGATAAAAAATAAAAATATGCTTACGCTTGAAAAGGCATATTTTTTTTATCTATTTTTAGATATTCAATTAAAAATACTGAAAACTATTACTTTATAAACCTATTTTGAGTACCACACCGCATAATGCAGGAACGCTAACACAAAAAGGTTTCTCTGAGGAGAAATCTATCTTTTGCCTTTTACCTGTAAGCATATTAGTGGCAGAGCAACACTCTTTCTCCTTTATTTTCCATAGTTCAAACAAGTGTCGGGGCAAGTCTATCTGCAACTGCTGATCTGTTTCAAAGAAATTGGCAACGATAACAAATACATCCTTTTTCCCCTTCCGTGCAAAAACATACTGCTGATGCAGATGTGGATTCTGATACATCAGGTCAAAGAAATCGCCATTCGAGAACGCAATCTCCTGTTCCTTCAATCTCAGAACCGAAGCATAGAACTTACGCAACAGCAGTTCTTCTTCTGAAAGAAGTTTGCCGTCGAAAGACCCTTTGTTACGCCAGCGACGAATGGTATCAACCGTCCAATAGTCAAAGATAGTGGTTCGTCCGTCTCGGCCACTGAAGCCTTCTTCGTCCATTCCCCTTTCACCCAGTTCCTGACCGAAATAGACCATGAACGGATTCTTATACATCAGTGCACTGACTAACAACGGTGCCCTACCCTTACGGGCATCTCCAACAAAGAAATCACTTGCTATGCGCTGT
>JAEEGL013112268.1_pt1 | contig 14186 bp, 10 predicted proteins | sample 9134231 | NCBI WGS metagenome assembly JAEEGL01 (sample SAMN16246548, study PRJNA631951) | gut metagenome | biome: gut microbiome; feature: rumen; material: fiber-attached | host: Bos | place: Iran: Karaj | collected 2018-10 | reverse complement strand
GGGCAGATCCACATCGACGCCGTGCCCGAGGTCGTCTTCGAGCCCCCCGTGAGCGCCGTCATCGACGGCCATTCCGGCATGGGCCAGGTGATCGGCGTGTTCGCCATGGAGAAGACCATCGAGAAGGCGTAGGCGTCCGGCATCGGCATCGTGACCGTGCGAAACTCCAACCACTACGGCATCGCCGGCTACTATGCGCAGATGGCCGTCAAGCAGGGGCTCATGGGATTCTCCTGCACGAACTCCGAGGCCATCATGGTGCCGACGTTCGCGCGCAAGGCGATGATCGGCTCGAACCCCATCGCCGTTGCAGCCCCGGCGGAGCCGTATCCCTTCTTCTTTGACGCGTCGACGACGGTCGTGACGCGCGGCAAGCTTGAGATGTACAACAAGATGGGCAAGCCGCTGCCCGAGGGATGGGCGCTGGACGAGAACGGCGAGCCCTGCAACGAGACACCGCGCGTGCTCGCCAACATCGTCGGCAAGAAGGGCGGCGGCATCATGCCGCTGGGCGGTTCAGGCGAAGCGCTGGGCAGCCACAAGGGCTACGGCTGGGGCATGGTCGCGGAGCTCTTCAGCTCGATCCTCTCGCTTGGTACGACCAGCGACCTGTGCTGCACCTTCCCCGACAAGACCGGCATCTGCCACGGCTTTGCGGGCAACTACTAGAGCCGCAGCAGCCGCAGCCCTCGCCTTCGGGAACGGGCAGGGGGTTGCATATTCTCTGCTTTTTTCAGTTTCCGTTCTCCCCGGTCCCTGCTACAATTTCCGGCCATGAAGCCACATTTTCCCCTTTTCGCAGCCGTTATCGCCTTTTCGGCCCTTTTCGCTTCCGCCGAGCCTCCCGCCGCGGAACGCCCCGCCCGCATCGTGCGCCTCGACCATCCGCACCGCGCCGACATCGCGCAGAACGTCGTGAAGACCGGCTCGCTCGTCGCGCCCGCCAAGGTGGACATCTGCGCCAAGATCGCCGGACGCCTCGCCGCGCTTGAGCTCGAAGACGGCACGCCCGTCGAGGAGGGCGTCCGCGTGAAGAAGGGCCAGCGAATCGCCCTCATCGAGGACCGCGAGTACCGCGCCTCCCTCGCGGCGGCCAAGGCCGGCCTGCAGGCCGCCGAGGCGACGCTCGTCGACGCCACCCGCGAATACAACCGCGCCAAGGCCCTCTTCGAGGACGGCACGGCCACCGCCCAGGAGCGCGACACCGCCCAGGCCACGTTCGAGCGCGCCACCGCCTCCGTCGCCCAGGCCAAGGCCCAGCTCGAAACCGTCCAGATTTCGCTCGACGAGACGGTCCTCGTCGCCCCGATGGACGGCATCATCTCCGACCGCGCCGTCGACCCCGGCGCGCTCCTTACGGCCGGCGCCCGCGTCGTGACGCTCACGCAGATCGACCACCTCCGCTTCCAGATCTACGTCTCCACCTCGTTCTACGGCGCCTTGACGCGCCCGAACGTGCCCATGGACGTCGTGGTGGACGCCTATCCTGACGAGACGGTCCACGCGACGATTTCGCGCGTCTACCCGATTGCCGACGACGCCACGCGCACGGTGCTCGTGGAGGCGCGCCTGGAAAACCCCGACGGCAAGTACCTGCCCGGCATGTTCGCCGTCGGCACGCTCAACCTCAACCGCCACGAAAACGCCATTGTCGTCCCCTACGACTGCGTCGTGCGCAACGTTCGGCAGAACATTGTCTACGTACACCGCGACGGCGTCGCCCACGCGGTGGACGTGAAGCTCGGCATCCGCGATGACGCGCTCGTCGAGGTGCTGGAAGGGCTCACCGAGAGCGACGAAATCATCGTCGCGGGCCAGCACCGCCTCACCGACGGCGCCCCCGTCCGCCCCGAGAAGGAAGAACTGCCTCCGACTCCGGAAGAAGCCACGCCATAAAGGCCGCAAACGAGCCGAAGATTCGGTATCGGCTCGCAACATCCCGCAGCGGACTGAAATCTGTCTGCCGCCACTTGGACGCAACGGCAGGATTCCCGCCATGAAACGGACCAACCGCCAGCCTCTCGCCTCGCTGCGCCGTGCGGCACTGTCCGGGGATGCGGAGGCGATGTGCGAATACGGAGGCCGTCTCGCGGACAACCCCGCCACTCGCGAAGAGGGCCTTGCATGGGAAATCCGCGCAGCGGAACGGGGATGTCCCAATGCGGCGAACAACGCCGCAATGACTTGCTCCATGCTCGGCCGCCCTGCGGATTGCGTCGCCTGGCTCCGGCGGGCGTTTGCAGACGGGGAACGCAATGTCGCCCTCCCCCTCGGCATCGCGCTGGCCGCCGGCTACGGCGTTCCCCAAGACCTCGTCGCCGCCAAAAGGCTCTTCCGGTTAGTCCTTCGCCTGAATCCACTTGAGGATGCCTGCCTCGCGGATTTGGATGACGCAGCCGGCTTTCTCGCCATGCTCAAGGAGGGATGTTCCATCCGCGTCCATCCGCGCAGTATCGGAGCGACGCATCCCGATATCAACATCGAAAAGACCATCGCCTTCGCGGGGACGCTCCGCGGCCGTACGCCGGAGTTCTTCTACTGGCGGGCGAACCTCCGCATGGAACGCCATACGCATGACCGCGAGGCGATCGGCGACTTCACGCGAGCAATCCGCCTCTTGGACGCCCGAAAAAGGCCGGAGCGGACTGACCGGGTTCTGCTCGGACTCTCCCTCTACTGGCGCGGTTTCCTCTTGAAGTGGGCGGACGACCATGCCGCCGCGGCGCGAGATTTTCGACGTTGCATCCGTCTCTTTCCGCAGGGTTCCGACAGGCATTGGTTCCCGCCTCTCCGCGAAATCCAGCGACAGTTGCGCCTCTGCGAACAGGCCGTTGCGGACCCCGGCGGCGACCGGCTTGCCGAGATGGTGCGCTGGGGCCGTTTCGCGGACGCGCTCGCGGAAGCGCGTCGGCGGATCGCGGAAACGGGCCGCGAGACGGCCCTTCACCGCACCCATCTGCTCGCGGCCGTCGCTGCGTTCCGCCTCGGACGGCGCACGGAGGCTGCGCGACATCTGGCCGACGCGCGGATGTACCGCGAGGAATGCGCCTGTCCGCATGTCGTCCTCGCGACCGCGCTCGTCAACGGATTCTCCCGCGATGCGCAACGGCGCGCCGCCGCGCTGCGCGGACTCGCCGCGCTCGCCCGCAAGACGCCGGCCCGCATCCAGGCGGGATTCTGCGGCCTCTGCGACGACGACCCCGCCACGACGCGGAACCATGCCCGGGATGCGCTTGAACTGCTCCGTGCGGCGCTGGCTGCCCGTGGCGCCCGCCGAGCCGAACTCCGCCGCTCATTCGAAGAAGCGATTCCGCGCTTTCTCTGAACGATTGAAATGAGGAGATCCCGGCAAACAGCACAAAACGAACGGCGTTTTTAACGACAGATGAAAACCATACCAACGCTTCTTTTCGCCTCTCTACTTTTCTGCGAGACATCTTCGGCGGTGATTAGAACCCCATCGCCTTCGCAATTGGTTGCGGAGTTGCCATGAGCTGCATTCGTAAACCGGGGTGTCTGTCCCCCTGTTCTTTGTTATCACAAACTTTTGAACGGGGTGGAGCAATCAAATCAGGCCAACGTGAACACTCACTGTTTATCCCTTTTGAACACAACTTTTAACCTTGCCATGAAAAGAAAAACCCTTCGTGACTGTTCTTTTGTGTCTTCGTCTGCTCGCTTGCCCTCCCATGCCTTTCTGAAGATGTTTCCTCGATTCACGAATGGAGGGCCAATCGGAATAAGAACACACGAGAAACGATTGCCGAACTTGTTACGAAACTACCGTCCGATATTCCTTCCCCTGCCGCATTGGTAGAAAAAATAGCCACAATTCTGGAAAGAGAGGTTCACCTTTCAGGTTATGAATGGGAAGGCATGGAACGGCGGAAGAAGTTCCTTAACGAAATCACGACACCTGAAGACAGAGCTGCCCTGGTTCGTGTATTCCGCGACGAACTCTCCTCTTCCGATACCCAACGGCGATTAAAGGCTGTCGCGGTTCTCGGCTATTGGCTTGTGGACGATACATCGCAGGTCTTGCTTACGGATATCTACCAACATGGTTGGTATTTGCAAAACAGCCAAAGAGTCCCCCTTTCACCTATGGAAAAACTGTGGGTTTCCAACGCGGCTTCCTCTCTTGGCGCTTCTATAGATCCCGCTTCCCGCGATGCCCTTTTGGTGGATACCAACCAGCCGTTTGACATTCGCATTAATACCTTGCTGTCAGTTCAGTCCGGAGGCATTGAACTGGAAGAGGAAATTCTTGAAAAGCTTTTCCGCGACAATGACGTTCTAATATCGTATACCGCATTCAAGGGAAAGCATGGGGATCGTCCAAGTGTAGTCCCTTCTGCAACATGGCAATTGGAACGCATCGCTTCACACCAGTTATCCTCCGCACCGCATGCAGAATCCATCCACGAACTGCTGTTGAGCATCAACCTGCTTTTGTACTATTCATTTCGTGAGCATCCAGATGTCGTTAAACCCTATGCGGGGCAGATTCGAGATTCAATTGTTAGAATCATGATGGGAGCAAAAGAATCATGGAAGGAAGACACCGCCATGCTTCTTCCTTGCATTTGCCAAGAAGGCGATGTGGACTTGATTAGAAGTATACTTCTGTCAAACCATACGCAAATGCATAACGGTGCCATTAAGGCCTGTCGGAAACTCTCGCAAAGCGAGCGATTCAGCCTTCACAGTGAATTGCTGAAAATCGTCTATTCCGAGTCGGAATCCGCTATCAACCGGCTTCTTGCTGCAAGGATTGTTGCGAAAGACCGGAATCTTCAGCTGACAGGAAAAGAATCTCTACAGCAGTTGATGTCCATTCTTCGCTAGTGTTTTCCAGTTTTTCGTATCGTATTCGAGATGACATGGGGTTACAAGGTTGATAAAAAACCTGGGGACAGACTGTGGATGTCTTTCGAGAAGGCTTATGCCACAACGAATGATGTTCCCCGTAACCGCGTCGCGGTATACAGCCTGACTTCGCACAGCGCCAGCGGCGTCGGGTGCTTCCGCTTTATGGGGACAGACTCGATGCCCTGGCGGTCTCCAAGTGCCCGCCCATTGCCCAGCGCGTGCACCCGACACACGAGCATCTCCTCAAGGGACAGACTCTCCCCGCGGCCAATCTTCGCGCGCACGACTTCCCGCGATACCTCTTCCGCCCTCGCCATCGCCCGCGCGAAACCCCGATTAATGGAGTCTGTCCCCTCCGCAGCGGCCAGTCTTGCCAGTTCGCGAAGAAGCGCCTGGTGGCAGCAATCGCCAAACGAGCCGGCCTTCCCGAATAGCCCATACGATGTCCATGGAGAGTCTGTCCCCCGCTTCACGATGCCCGCGCGGACGGGGTTCATCGCGATATAGAGCGCAAGAGTCCGCAACGCCAGATACGACTCGCAGACGAGAATGCTCTTGTAGCGGCCGCGCCAGAGCGTCCCTTCCCAGCCGTGCGCCTCGCGATACTGCCGCGAGTGCCATTCCTTGAGCGTCTTCACGAACTGGCTGAGGTCATACATCCGCTTGTGAAGTCTGTCCCTCTCCAGAGCGACCTCCTCGCAGCGGCCGTTGGCTTCCCAACGCACCCACCGATCCAGTAGGCGCTGTGCACGGTCGGAGCCGTAAAGAGCCTCCAACCGGAGACGGAACTCGTTGGTAGGGACAGACGCCCGTTCTGGAACCTTGACGAGAAGATGAAAGTGGTTGTCGAGGAGCGCATAGGAAAGAATTTCGACGCCGGAGAAACGCGCGGAGCGTTCCAGTATGGAGAGAAAGACGCGCTTGTCGGCGGCCTCCTTGAAGAGCATCTGCGGGCCGGTGGCCTTGAGAATGACATGGTAGAAGCCGGTGTGTTCGGCGAGTGTTCGTGCGCTTCGCATGAGTCTGTCCCTTTCGGTTGGATGGGTGAAAACGGGGAGTCTGTCCCCGTGTTTTGGTTGCTCGCATCGGGGCACTTTGCCCCGTGTCGCGACCTATCGTAGCGAAACGCGGAAACAAAAATGTCGCCTCGCAGGCGACATTTTTAGTGAATCGGAAGGGAACTGTCTCGCGGACTTACCAATCTAGAAAGGGTCGTTTCTGCTTTCAGTCAGTCTGAAATGCATCCACGTTGGCTTTTCAAAGGGAGGATATGCTCAAAACGAACTCCGCAAACGAGTTGAACGCCGGTATGCCATGCTCGTGGATGAATGCGGTGATTTCAGGAGTGCGGGAATGGTCGGTTGTGCGGATGAGGGCGGTGCGGACGCCGGCGGCCACGCCGCATTGGAGATCGCTGAGTCTGTCCCCCGCCATCCAGCAGACGGCTGGGTCAAGCCGGTCCCTCGCTATGACCTCGTTTAAGTAGAGGGGCGATGGCTTCCGGTAGGGCGACGGCTCTTCGGGGCGTTCGGGCGCGATGCAGATTCCCGCGAAGAAATTCTCCGGCAGCCCCATGAGCTCCAGCATCCGGCGGTTGCAGGCCTCGGCGTCCGCCCAGGTGTAGTATCCCCGCCCGATGCCGCTCTGGTTCGTCACCAGGTGGATTTGGAACGCGGCTGCCGCCCGCCGCAAGGCGTCACCGGCATCCGGGAAGGGCTTTACGCGCTCCGGCTGGCCGATGTAGCCGCCGTCCTCGATCAACGTGCCGTCCCGGTCAAGGAACATGGCGGGGAGAGGAGAAGATGAATGTGACATTGTTAGACGTTTTCCCGTTTCCCGGTGGACTCCGGTCGTCGACCGCCGGTTGCCGGATATTTCCGCAGGCGAGCCGCCCACGCCCCGACAAGGTTCCGCGACGTTCGGACTCCAGACTTCGGACTCAGGACTTCGGACTCTTCTAGACTAGGGCGTCCGCTGCGGCAAGGCCGTCCACGTTCAGCGCGACGGCGGCGCGGTCGATGCGCTTGACGAGTCCTGAGAGCGTCTTGCCGGGACCGAATTCGACGAACCGCTCCACGGCGGCTTCGGGTGTGCGGAGCCAGAGGACGGTGTCGAGCCAGCGAACGGGATGCGTTACCTGGTCGACCATCGCCTGGCGGATGGAGGCGGCGTCGGGGGCATGAGGGCGTCCGGTCACATTGGAAAGCACGGGGACGGAGGGCGTTTTGAACGTCTCGCCCGCGAGGGTTTCGGCGAGGGCCTTGGCGGCGGGCTCCATGAACGGAGAGTGGTAGGCGCCGGCGACAGTCAGCGGGACGGCCCGTCCGCCGGACTCTGCCGCAAGCCGGGCGGCCGCGTCGCAGGCCTCATGGGTGCCGGAAAGGACGATCTGCTCGGCCGAGTTGATGTTCGCCATCGTCGCGCCGGTGGCGACGCAGATTTCCGCGACCTTCTCGGGGTCGAGCCGCAGGAGGCACACCATCGTGCCGGGCCGCGCCTCGCAGGCCTCCTGCATGAAGCGGCCGCGCGCCTCCAGAATCCGCACGCACTGCTCGAAGCCCACGGCCCCGGCCGCGTAGAGCGCCGTCCATTCGCCGAGGGACAGCCCCGCCGTGTAGTCAAACGAAAAATCGGGATGGCGCTCCCGAACGGCCGCGAGACACGCGGCGCTCATGACGAAAATAGCGGGCTGGCAGACATCGGTCCGCGTCAGCTTCTCAATCGGCCCCTCGAAGCAGACGGAGGCCAGATCGTAGCCAAGCGCCTCGTTGGCGCGGTCGAACAGCTCGCGGCAGACGGGAATCGCCTCGGCGAGATCCCGGCCCATTCCAACGGCCTGGGCCCCCTGCCCTGCAAACATCGCAACGGTCTTCATGTGTGGTGCTTCCTATTTCTTCCGAAGTCGGCTTTCAACATCCAGCAAACGGCGCTCCGCATCGCGGTTCCGGTCGTCCGCACGGTCCGGAATCAGCTGCATGAGCGCGCGAAGCTGGTCGGCGGCCTCCGCCCATTCCTTGAGCTTGATGGCGCGGTCGGCGGAGAAGTTCAGCTCCTTGTGGCGCTCGTCCAGCATCTGCTCGCATTCGCGGCGGTTCGCCAGGGCGTCCTCGAAGAAATCGGGCTTCGGCTCGACGGTCTCCAGCAAATTCTCGCACTCGCGGAAGTCCTTGACGGCATTGTAGAGGTTCCCGGGCTCGATATCGCGCTCCTGCATCCGGCGCTGGCCGCGCAGCAGGGCGTCCATGGCCATCTGGCGGAGCTGGTCGGTGGAGAACTCGATCGCCCAGAGGCCGAGTTCGTTGCGGACGAACGTCTCGATCTTCTCGCGCGCATCGCGGAACTCCTCCGGTTCGGTGCGGTTGAGCACGCGCACGTGGTGGACATCGGTCCCGCGGATGACCACGAGGTCGTATTCCATCTCGCGGTTTCCCGAGGAGATTCCCTCGTACGACTCCGCAAGCGAGTAGAGGCCGGACTGCTCCAGTGCGCGGGCCAGGGCGGAGAGCAGTGCCGGATCCACGGGGTTCCCGGACTCCTTCCGCACGTGGCGGGACTGCGCCAGGTCGTCAATCTCGACGGCCAAGGCGCCGTTCGTCTCCATCGCGAGGTCGTAGCGGAAGACGTTCCGGGAATCCGCCTCCAGCTTCGTGTAGCGGATCGACAGGGTCTTGGGGGCGGCAATGGCCTGCACGCGTGTCTCGGGCGACTGCGCTGGGGGCTCGATGATCAGCTTCACCACCAGGCCGGTCACCACGAGCAGGAGGAAGGCCGCGACGGCCCAAAGCAGCGTCTTCTTGACACGGGCCTCACCCACGGCGGAGCTGGCAGCCTCGTCCTTCTTGTCGAAGCCCAGGTCAACCGTGTTCGCCGCTTCCGCAGCCGGGGCGGAAGGCTCCGCCGCAGGGAAAGGCGTCGGGGACGGAGCTGGTGGAGAGGCAAGGCCGGCGTCGGCCAGCACGGCCATGTGGACGGCGAGCTTGGAGCTGCCGATTTCGACGACATCGCCCTCGAGGAGGCGGGTTTCCGGAACCTCCTTCCCGTTGACGAACGTCCCGTTGGAGCTGGCGAGGTCGGCAATCCACAGCTCGTCGCCTCGGTATTCGAGGCGGCAGTGCTTGCGGGACAGCTCCCCGTCGTTCAGCACAACGTCGTTCTGCGGGGAACGACCGATGTCGATGCCCGTTTCGGGAATGGAAAACTCGCGGCCCTTGTCGGGGCCCGCTTCTATGATGATGCGGTAGTCGCTCTTCATGGCGGCACTAGCATACCGCAAATCGGGCCGGAGGGGAACCGGAAAAAGGATGAGGGGTGTGGCAAATCTTTGTTCCGCTCTCCAATCAGGGCAGACCAAGTTCGGCCACACCCGATGCCGGCATCAGTGCAGCAGGATCAAAGTCGCCCGGGTTCCGACGCGGACGGCTTCCCCGTAGCCGAAGAACTCCTCGTCGGCCACCGTCGCATATTCCAGCGCCGTCTCCTTTGCGCTCAAGGCACTCTTGCGGATTCGGTATTCGCGGAGGCAGTTGCCGGCATCGGAGCACATCAGGTAGACCGTTCCGCTCGCCTTCACCTTGTACGTGATACTGCCAGAAGCGGTGGTCGCCCCGTTCATGTAGACCTTGACCGTCGAGCCATCCGACACGATATTGAAGTAGTTCCAGTTTTGTGTGGTGTCGGGAATGGTGACGTCTGCCGAAGCCACGCAGGACAATCGGATGAGCTCCTTGCTCGCGCGGAACTGGAACATCCAGCCCAAGTCGACATCCCAGTTAATCCCGACTTTCTTGTTTGCCGCCGACCACCAGTGGGTGGTTTGCGACGGCGACTTGAACCAGCCGGAGGCGCTGAACACCGCCACGTTGGGAAGCGCGGTATCGTAGTCCGGGGCGTCGATCCGGGCGCCGCTCAGGATGGCGCCGAGACCGCCGGGGCCTGCATATTCCTGCATTGGTTCGGCCGACGTTGTATTGAACCCGTTCCCCGATGCGTCGGGGGCGGAGGTCGTGCCAACGCAGGACGGCGCATAGTGCCAGACGCCCGCGTAGTCCGACCAGACGCTGGCCGGGGAGTTGGCGGAGTTCGCGTTGCCATTGAAGAACACCGACAACTCCGTTCCGGCGGAAAGCGACGGCACCTTGACCCAGACGAACGTCGTGCCGGCGGGGTCGAAGGTGTCGACCTCGAACGGGAGAACGGCGTCGTTTTCGTCCACGATGCAGAGGTCGGTTCCGGTCTCGCTCAGCAGATTCGCGGAGACTTCGGCGGGAAGACGCAGAAGCACTGGGAAATCCTCGAACGTCGCGTCGCCGAGCATCGCCTGAATGGCGGCGGAGGGCGTTGCGGTCGTCCGCCAGATATAGCCCACAGGCTTGAACCGCAGGCGGTTGAACAGCGTCAGCGTGGCGGCGTTCTCGGCGGGGGGTTCGTAGTTGCCTTCGGCGAGAGAGACGGTAATCCGGACGTTCTCGTCAACTAACGAATCCGTGCACGGAATCACGGGAAGGGTCGCCTCCGTGGCGTTGGCGGGGATTGTCACGGGAACCGGGGCCGTCCAAGTCCGACCATTCAAACCGGCCGAACCGGCAATCGCGTAGTTCACGACAAGCGGCCAGGGGAAGACGTCCCTGCGGGAAACGAGCACCCCGCCAGGAACAAGTCCGTCCTCGTTCGCGTCCGTCGTCGCGCCGAGCGACAGGGCGCCCGTGTAGAGCGTCCCCGCCTCTTTCACATCCGCGCCATCGCCGTTTTTCGCAAGGATGGAAATGCGGTACATCTTGTTGGGCGCGAGACCGGAGACGGTCCATGCGACCGCATTGGTCTCCGCCACGGTCTGCGTCCCGTTGGTCGTCACCGTCGTCCCGTCGTCCACGATATAGGAAAGGGCTGCGTCGTTGACCGCCTCCTCCGCCGTGATGGAGTACGTCCCCGCGCCGGTGCGCACGAGTGAGACATCGCCCAGCATCGGTGCCGCCGCCGCCCGGTGGTAGTAGGCTTCGTTCGGATCCGTCGTGACGATGAATTCGTCAAAGGTAATCATGTTTCCACCTGTCTTGTACGGACCAATCATCTGCAGAAACTGAAGGGGCGTTGATCCGCTGATGAGCGAAAGTCCTGGAAGCGTATACGTCCATTCGAAATCATCGTCCCAGTTTTCGACCGTGGTCGCGTACAGCGACAGGGTATCGTTTCCATTCTCGCCGATGTCGATCTTCGCAACAAAGACACCGTTGAAGTCCTTGGAGGTATCGGCGTTGAAAAAGACATGTGATTTGAGTTCTCCGCCCGCAGGATGCACATAGGAGAAGACCTCAAGGGTGCCATTGTTGTTGCGGATGCCAAAATAGATGCCGTTGGCGATGCCGCAGCCATCGGTTGCCGGATCCTGGATGGCGGTGGCGCCGAGTGCGCCCAGAAACCAGTCCCAGCCTCGAAGATAGGAGGTGGAGAGGCACGCCTTTGGCGCGTTCATGAGAAAACGGAAGTAGACGGACCCCGAAGTGGGCCACGTGCAGGTAAGGGCACGTTGCTGTGCGCGGTTGGCACGCCTGCTTGAATTGAACGCCGTGCCGCTCATCAGGACGCAGCGGTAGTCCTGCGTTCCATGCACGGTGGGGCTTGACTGCCAGGATGCCGGAAGCGACAGTCCACCGTCTTGGGATTTGTAGACGGCTGTGCTTGTATTTGACCAGCCAGTTGCCGTGTCAAGCCCGATGGAGTCGTTAGACGCGGTATTGCCGCTGATGGACACGCCGGGAGTGTAGTCGTTGGAACTGAATCCCTCGTAGACGAGGACGGTGGCACGGGCCGGCGATGCGACGAGCGCGAGGGCGAGAACGGCAAGGGAAAGAAGAAAGGCTCTCATTCGTGTGGTCCTTTCAAAGGCAGAACTGGGGAAGACTGCAATCCATTCTACATGCTTCGTTCCCCGATGGCAAGACAGGGGCGATACATCTAAATCGTCTTCCTACGAGTTGTCCTGAATCCTACGTCTCAAAAATCCTTAAGTCCAGCGTTTTCTCCGCCGTCTCGCGTCCTCCCGTTCCCCACGCGCACAGGCCGAATGCGGTCCGATCGCCGGTGCGTCCCCTCCGGCATCGCCGTTTTCCACCTCCCCGGACACGGTTTTTCACCGAAATCTATGCATTTCAAATAATGCATACAATATATTTGTTTACAATGAAAACATACAGACTTTAAATGGAAAAGACTTCGGTGGATTCCACCGTGTTGCGAAGCGTCGTGAGGCGTCCCGGAGGGTGCCGGCCGCGGCAATTGAGGCGGGCGTTCCAGGGAAGGGCATGGGGGAAGGATGAAAACTAAGATGCATCGGCCCTCGGTGGCAAGAGCCTGCAAATCCTCTTTTGGGGTACGGGAAAACGATAGACGGAAACCAACAGCAGAAACCGACCACCGAGCGGCCCGCCATCCAGACAACCGTGTAGCGATCCCTATCTAAAACGGTGGTTCCGTCGGCGTAGCAGTCGGGGCCAACCGTCAGGAATCAAATGACCCTATCGTCCTCGCTGTCCGCGCGGAAGGCACCGATGACGGCGAGGAAGACGGCGATAGCCGGAACGAGCGACTTCGCGGTGCGGGCGACATGTCAGGTGCGACGCCGCCGGAATAGAGCCAGCGCACCGCAAAGAGCAAGCAGGCCAGTGGATGGCTCGGGGATGGTGAAGGACGATGCCCACGGCGTCTGCGTCTGCGTAGAGACGCCCCCCAGGGAGATGTGGCCGTCGGAGAGCAGCGTCGCGTAGTTCGCGCTCGTGGACGCCAGCTTCGTGAACTCCCCGCTGTCGAAGTCGTAGGCTCCGATTTCCAGCGCGAACGTGTAGCCGGGCAAGGCGTAGTCCCCGAGGGAGGCTGGCTGCCACTGCGTCGAATCGCTCCCCGAATTCACCCCGACGTAGTTCACCGTGTAGTCAAGCACCCAGCTCCCGGCCGTCTCTCCCTCGTAGTAGATGGGCAGGAACGTGTCGTCGGCGATGCCATCGCCCGTCACGCGGATGCGCGCGGCGTTGACCGATTCGCCCTCCTCGGAGACGTACAAGGCGACGGTTCCAGCCAACGCTCCGTCTCTGTCGGTGATTTCGGCATCGTCGAGGACGGAGAACCAGAGGATGTACTCGGCATGCGCACCGGACGCGGCGAAGAGCGCAACCAGACCGATGGCAGACAGCAAGCATGTCATTGCCATGGAACGGAGTATTTCAACACACTTGCAACACATGGGGAATCCTTTCAGTGTCCGAAGGGTGATAAGAGTACCATATCACCCCAAAGGGGTCAAAGGGAAATTGAACTCATGGATCCAATGTGTCCAAAACACTTGCATTCATCGCGAAAATGCTGTACAAGGTGGCCCTAGCGAGACGGTGTATGTCCAAGGCGCACTCCGGCGTCGGGCAAGCAACGCACTTCCATCGCGCCAGATAGGCGCCCCAAAAGGAACATCCATCCATGGTCGCAACCCTCCTGTCGTTCGTATTCTTCACGGCACTCGTCGCCTTCATCACCTGGAGGAAAAGCCGGGGCGAGGATGTCTCCTCGAACAGCGGCTTCTTTCTCGCCGGGCGGTCCCTCACCTTCCCCTTCATCGCGGCCTCCCTGCTGCTCACCAACCTCTCCACCGAGCAGCTCGTTGGACTCAACGGGCAGGGTTACACCACGGGCCTCGCCGTCATGATGTGGGAGGTGGTCGGCGTCTTCGCCATCGTCCTCATGGCGCTCTTCTTCCTGCCGAAGTTCCTCAAGAGCGGCATCACGACCGTCCCCGAGCTTCTCGACATGCGCTTCGGACCGCGCGCCCAGCTCGCCTGCAACATCATCTTCATGCTCGCCTACATGTTCATCCTGCTGCCGATGATCCTCTTCACCGGCGCGAAGGGCATGATGGGCATTCTCGACCTCCACGCCGTCACCGGCATCCAGAACGACACGACCCTCCTCTGGTGCATGGTCTGGCTCATCGGTGTCATCGGCTCCCTCTACGCCCTCTTCGGCGGCCTCCGATCCATCGTGATTTCGGATTTTCTCAACGGCATCGGCCTCCTCGTCGGCGGCTTCATGATCACGTTCTTCGGACTTTGGGCCTGCGGCGCCGTCGACCTCACCGGCTCGGCGGCATCCCAAAGCGGCTCGATTGCCCAGGGGCTCCGCAACCTCGCGGCCGACATCCCGGAGCATATCAACTCCATCGGAGGCGAAGGCGGACAGGCGCCCTTCCTCGAAATCTTCACCGGCATCATCCTCATCAACGTCTTCTACTGGTGCACCAACCAGCAGATCATCCAGCGCACGCTCGCCGCGTC
>JAEEGL012487365.1_pt1 | contig 14186 bp, 11 predicted proteins | sample 9134231 | NCBI WGS metagenome assembly JAEEGL01 (sample SAMN16246548, study PRJNA631951) | gut metagenome | biome: gut microbiome; feature: rumen; material: fiber-attached | host: Bos | place: Iran: Karaj | collected 2018-10 | reverse complement strand
GTCCGTGATACCTTCAAAGAACAATTAATAAAATAAAGAAAGATCAGCAAAAAGATCAACAGGAAAAAATGTTGTTTCAGTACTTCTGTCAGATGCTCCCAGCCATTCATCTCCCATGCTGCGGGGCGTCTTTTCTTACGCCACATAAAAACAGCAGCGTAAAAGAACAATACCACAACAAAAAACATTTTATAGAAATTGTAATCCCTCTCCGGATTCCAAAATAACGGATTCAGCACCACATAGCGAAATAAAAGCGCCATTAAAAAAGCCGCAGCCTCGCATATGATACATAACAGCAGGAGCATATCCTCCTGATGGATCTTTTTCTTCATAATCTTATTAAGTCCTATCGTTTACCCTAACCGATTATATTGCACCCGTATCAACTTGTCAAATAAGCTCACGGATACGCTTTGTGATCGTATCGGCTGCTGCCTGATGCGCGCCATATCCCGGATGCCAGCGCGCTCCCACCGTCTCCGGTGTTGTATTCGGGATTGCCAGATACTCGACTCTTGTATCGCCACTCTCTTTACTATATTCCGCGATGGCCGCTTTGATCGTCGCTCCCATCCGGTCTCCCAGGATCCCGAAACACCACAGGATATACGCCTTCGGGTTATTCTTACGCAGCATCTTTAAGAAATCCTGCATTGCCGCCTGAATATTCCTGCGATCCTCTTCATTATAGCTATCTCCATCCATACGCATCTTGGTGATCTCTCCCGTCTCAGGATCGGTATACGACGGATTTGTCTCCAGAAATGCTCCGTCATCGTTCGTTCCCAGGTTCACGCAGATCACTTCGGGCTGCCACTGCGCAAAATCATAGCTCTCGTGAAATCCCGCTTTTTCCGCAGTCTCTCCTGCCCACAGTCCGCAGATCTGTTCATAATAACGCGGGATCACGCACTTTTTCTGATTATCCCATGAAACATAGGTTCCCCAGCCGCTTTGAGAGATCACACGATACTCCGCATCCGCCGCCTTAGAGACCATATACGGATAGGATCTCACATGACTGAAAAACATAGCGATCCAGTCCTCTTCCTTCGTATCTCCGATGGCCCCCTCTGCCGAAGTGACACTATCACCGATAAACTCGATCTTATGCGCCCGCTCCTCCACCGGCAGCAGCTCTCCGTCCAGGCGCAGTCCGTAGATCTTCAGACAATGCTCCGGATCAGCGCTCATAGCCTGCACCTCTTTGATGATACGCACCCTGGTTGGTTTCGCGGCATTTCTTGCACGGAACACACACACCCACTGCCGGTCTTTTCCCACCATCTGTCTGGCCAGCACTGCTCCGTTGACCTCAAAAGCCACCCAGTTTTCCAATACCTCATACGGACCTTCCATTTCCACCCACAGCTCACTGCACTGCACACACAGATCCAGAGACGCCCCCGTCCACAGCAGCGTCAGCGGGTCGCGCTCCGCCGTGGTACGCCCCTGCACCCGGTAATTATTCGTTTCCGTTAATTTTATGGTCTTCATGATGTTTCCTCCTCTTTATCGTTAAAAATCTACATATCGCTATTCTGAGTTTTTTCGTTGTCGGTACCTCTCGATATAATGGCTCGCGGCAAAGACAGTTCTCTTGCTGTGCCTTCGCAAACAGTTCGCTCACTGAATAAAGCAAAGCCCCTGTAATGCTGCCTGCTCCAGGTATAAGCGCTCTACTTGTTCAATAATCTCCTTCGTTATCATTTCCCCGGGCACCAGGAGAGGCTGGCCCGGCGGATATACCGAGACATACGCCGCACTGATACGGCCGTTTGCCTTGGATAACGGGATCTTCTCAGCCGATAATTCTGCAGCATCCGCAATTGTCAGATTCTCGGTTACCGGATCTTCACAGATCACGCTGCACAGGATTTTCTCCTTCTCCCGTCGAGTCTGTGCATCTGCGTTCGACAAATTTTCCGGGATCGTTAACTTATCCCGTTCCTTCCCGTATTCCCCGTCCAGTTTTTCCAGCACTTCCGCCAATTTTTCATATCCGGCTTCCGTGTCCATAACGGTACAGATCAATAAAACATAGGCCGGCAGAGCCATTTCGCACTGGATGCCTTCCTCTGCCAGTCGTTCCCCCAAAGCCACGCCGCTTTTACCATCCGGCGGGAAGACCAGGAGCTTTCCAAGCTCCGGCATATCCGTTTGGGGAATCCTGTCTGCACAGATATCCGGCAAGCCCGGCACATGGCTTCTCCCAAAGGCATCCCAGATCCCAAACTGTTTCAGGCTATGCAATCGTTCACTCAGCCCTTTTCGTCTCGCCAAAAACTTCTGCCATACCGTTTCACAGGTCTGAGCGGTCTTACCGTCCGGCACATCTCCCCAGCCGGACACTCTTTCCACGCATTCATCGATCGCCGCCATCAGCAGATAGGACGGGGATGATGTCTGGTAAATACTTAAGAAACGCTGCAATCTTTCTGCCGGTATCCGCTCACTGCCCAGATGTAATAATGCCGTCTGTGTCGGTGCCGGCAGAGTTTTGTGCACGCTCATCACCACCACATCCGCGCCGCACTGCAGGGCGCTCCCCGGGAAGGACTCCGAAAAACCGAGATGCGCTCCATGTGCCGCATCCACGATCAACGGGATCTCCCTGGTATGCAGAAAGTCTGCGATGGCAGCCAGATCTGCGGAAAACCCATCATATGACGGCGAGGTCAGAAATACCGCTTCGATCCCGGGATGTGCCTCTACGGCATCCCGCACCTCATCTATACTCACACCCAGGCCTATACTGACCGTCTCACACGGCACATTATGGCCGTTTCCCCGATTCTGAAATGCGGCTTCCTCAGCATGTGAGGACGCCTGCATAACTGCCTGTCTGCCATACAGATAGCACACCCGCAATTCCCGCAACTGCACCGCGTGATATGCGGATCGATGGGAGGCCCGCTGCATCAGGATCGTACCGCCTTTTTTTACCGTAGCCGAAATGGCGGCCATTACTCCTGCCGTACTGCCATTCACAAGGAAGAAACTCTGCTTTGCTCCGTATAATTCAGCCGCCCGCTCCTGGGCCTCTTTTAATATCCCTTCCGGCGCGTGCAGATCATCCAGTCCCGGGATCTCCGTCACATCCCTTTCAAACCATGGTGCAAAAAAGGGAGTCACCCCTTCCGTCTGCCGTTTATGTCCCGGCATGTGAAAAGGATATACTCCCAATTTTTGATATGCTTCCAGTTGTTCCAGTAACTTGCCCAACCAATCCCCCTCGGCAGCCCTGTCTTACCGCAGGACGCACTCTTTATTTACTGCACCGGTGCAGCCTGTACATTCGGGTCTGCTACCGGTGTCGGCGCCGGCGTTGTTGCAGGTGCATTCGGGTCTACAACCGTTCCGTCCGGATAGACGATCATACCACCCGGATAAACTGCTGTTCCGTCCGGATACAGGATGATACCGTCCGGCAACAGGAAGGTGCCATCCGGCAGGAAGACCGTTCCCTCCGGGAATACCGGTACATCTGCAGCCTGTGTCGGTGCCAGTGTCGGTTCCTCTTCGATAATGGTCGGTTCCGGTGTCGGCGTCGGAGTCGCGCTCGGTTCTTCCGTCGGTTCCGGTTCTTCCGGCTCCGGCTCACTCACGATATAACGCTCATCCAGATAGTAGCAGATCACCGGACAGCCTACATATACATAATCATAGATCTTAGCTGCGGCCGAAGTCGGCAGATTTACACAGCCATGTGATCCGCTGTACTTATAGATCGTACCGCCGAAACGGGAACGCCATGACGCATCATGCAGACCGATACCCTTATTGAACGGCATCCAGTACTTTACCGGTGTTGCATAGTCCGGCCCGCGGAGCACCGCATTTCGTGCCTTATAAAATACCGCATGGATGCCGGCCGGAGTATCGCATTTCTTCGCCTCATTACCGGTCACACACAGGGTGGTGAATACAACCTCCCCTTTATCTACAACATATACCGTCTGGTTGGTGATGTCCACTTCAACATAAAAATCACCGATATCGCTCTCGCCAAAAGAGGCACCCTGTGAAGTCCACACCGGTTCACGAGACATTTTCTCTCCCGTCAGCAGATCTTCTTTCATCTGCTCGGTTTCCGCCTCAACATTGATCTTCCAACCGAAATCACCCTTAGGGAGTTTTAGCAGATATCCGTCTACTGTGGTGAAATTTTCATCTTTCCGATAGGTCGAGTACTTCTCATCGATCTCTTCCACATATTCACTCACCTTGGCTTCATTCAGGGAAACGCTGCCGTTCACCTCATCCACCCAATCACCGAATACGGAAAAATCCACCACTTCGGTATCCTCGCCAAAAGTCAGAGTCACCTCCGATGCGGTAAAAGAATTCTTCTTTGCCAGTTGCTCGATCAGTTTCGGATCATCCGCGCAAACCGTCGGCTTCTGATAACAGCCGCTTGCATCCAGATCCACCTGCTCCAGATGCTGCTGCAGCGCATCCTGCAGACTTTGCTGCAAGCGCTCCTGCACGATCACGGTGCCCTCTTCCTCCGGTACGATCACATATCTGTGTTCCGCAGCATCAAAGCCACCCAGATAGGCATCTTTAGGCTGCACCATATTTTCTTCCTTTAAAAAACTGATGGTATTCAGTTTGGCCGTAAGCAGTCCGCGGTCAAAACTCACCGTACGCTCGGGCGCATGATCTTCTGCGGAAAAAAGACTGAGCGGCCATAAAAACGGATTCTGCTCCTGCTTGATCTGACCCATGGTCTTGTTATAAACACAGGTAAAACCGATATCCTGCGCCGTAAGCATTGCCTCAGCGCCATCCCGCCCCAGGAGCTTCAGACTGTACTGCATATCTTCGGTATTCCGCCGCGCCTCCGCTTCTGCCGGCGTCAGATTGCCATAGGAAACACCGCCCACCCGGGTGTTGCCGAACAAATGTGAACTGTAGTAAAACGCAATGCCGAAGTATACGGCCGCCAACACGCCCACTACCGCGATCCCGATGATCACTCCCGTCTTCTTTTTCATAACTTACCTCTTACTGATACTACTATATAATCCTTCTGATCGTCGTATACTGCCGGTAGTTTACGCGTGAGATCTTAATCCCACTGCGCTCCGTACTGGCATGTACGATCATTCCGTTTCCGATATAGATCGCCACATGTCCCGGATAGCATACCACATCTCCCGGCTGCGCGGCATCGATCCCAGACACTTCTTTTCCGGCACTCCGCAGTGCATACGATGTACGGGGCACCTTATATCCGAATTCCTTATATACGGAAAAGACAAAACCGGAGCAGTCTGCGCCATTCGTCAGACTGGTACCTCCCGCCACATAAGGATTACCAATAAACTGGCAGGCAAATGCCGCGATCGCCTTACCGGTATCCCCACCGTTTGCTGCGTAGATGGATGAAATATCATAGGTGGCAGAGCTGGTAGTCGTGATCGTACCGGTCTCCCGGCTTTCAGCAACCGAGTTCTCCGCCGTTGTTCTGGCTTCTTCCGATGCACGCTGCTCCTGCTCTTCTGCCTCTCTTCTGGCTGTCTCTGCTGCCTGCTGGGCAGCTTCCTCCGCCTTTCTTCTGGCCTCTTCTTCCGCCTGTTTTCTGGCCGCTTCCTCTGCCAGTCTCCGGGCTTCCTCTTCGGCTTTTCTACGAGCTTCTTCTTCTGCCCGTCTTCTTTCTTCCTCTGCTCGTCTGCGCGCTTCTTCTTCCGCTCTCCTGCGGGCTTCTTCTTCCAGGCGCTTAATCTCGGCATTCTGTTCCCGGATCTGTCTTGCATACTCCGCAGCCTGCGCCTGTGCTGCGCGGATCTCAGCCGCATAATCATCCGAGACCTCTTTGAGCTCGGCGATCACATCTTCCATATAGGCCTGTTCTTCTTCACGGTCCGCTTCCAGACCCAGCAATTCCTCGCGCTCTTCCTCCAATGCCGCCTTACGGTCCGCTACTTCCTGTACGGTCTCCTGATAGCGGGCCAGCATGTTCCGGTCATATTCATAGAGCTGCTCAATATAATCCGCTTTGGTCAGCATATCGGAATAGCTTTCCGCCTGCATGAGGATCATCGCATAGTTATACTCGCCCTCTTCATACATATAACGGATGCGAATCTTCATTGCCTCATATTGGTCCAGAGCCCGCTGTTCCGCTTCCTCCAGCTGTGCCTGTGACACGGCGATCTCAGCCTCTTTGTCCCCGATCTCACCTTCCAGCACCTCGATCTCTGCCATCACCTGGGTCAGCGCATCGCTCACCTCTTCGATCTGCGCTTCCACATCTTCCTGCTCTGCCGCCAGTTCCTCCAGGGTGGCATTAACCTCATCCAGCTCTTCCTGCGTTTCGTCCCTCTCCTGACGCACATCATCGATATCCGGGTCGGCATACACCATCATCGGTCCCGTCATAAGAAAAAACACCGCACTGCCGGCTGCACATACGCGCAATATCAATTTTCGGAGTAGTTCTTTTTTTGCCATAGTTAACATAATAATATCATATCAGTCTTCCAGCCGCAAGCACACAAGAAAGCGATTTCCGTTTTCCGAGAGCATTTTTGCCGCATCCCCCCGGCCAATCTTATACACCTGATCACCATTTTCGCGACCGACAGGATTCATCACAACGATATTCAGCTCGTTATAACCGATCAGCAGCATAGCGCTGCCATCCTTCATCTGCATCAGCACCGGTATATCCTGTGCCGTATAGTACAGCAATGCATCCGGAGTCACCCCGGACAGATCCAGGACTTCCGCCGCCGGCAATGCTTCTTCCAGGATCTGTTTCGCTGTACTGCCATCTTCCATCTGCTCCCGTGTTTGCGTATGGACCCCCAGATAAGACAGCATGGTATCCACAGCTGCTGCCTGTACAGCAATTGGGATATCTTCTTTTGAAACCGTCGTTACGGATCCGCTGATGGCCATGATCTGATTTTTCACCGGCAGCGTCATACGACGGTATATGACGGATCCGTTCGCATCACGGACCACACCGCTTCCCTGATATACCTTTTCCACCGGTTCGTATACATTCTCGCAAATATCCTGCAGATGTCCTTTTTGATACAGATAGCAGATGTTTTTCCGTCCGTTGTTTTGCATTTCAGCAACACGCTCGCCTTCAAAGATCACAAAACGCGGGTCCAGGATCTGCATAGAAGCTGTCTTGATCTCACTGCGCACCGCGATCTGGACGATGGTCTCAAAACGTTCCGTCACCGCCGTTTCGATCGTATTTTTCTTACTGCCCGTCCCGGAATTGTTCAGGATCTGATCATCCGCACAGGGCTGCAGTATCCCGTTTTCATCCCGTACAGCGCGATGCAGGGTGATCATCCCCCCGTTGACATCCACACCGGTGATATATACATCCGGTTGCGTATACTCCTTCAGAATGGCGCCTTCCTCATCACGAATACAGATCGTGTGCATCGCAAATACCATATGTCCGCTGCTGTCCTGTCCGATATCCGATATTTTGGCGATCCCGTATACCAGATCCGCGCCGAAAAAAGAGATTGGCAGCAGCCGCTCATCCTCACCTGCCCGTACAGTACTTTCCACATCTGTCATCAGATTTTTCAGGATCAGTTCTTTGGCATCATACAGATCACTGCTGCTACTCCAGGCCGCCATCATTCCGTCCGCCGAAGAGATCACGCCGCTCACCGGCAGATCCTCTGCCAGCATCGTACAGCCGCCTCCCTCCAATGACACCTCATAGATACTATCTTTCAGCAACAGATGCAAACCTTGTTCTCCCGCATAAGACAGTTTTTCTATATCGTTCTTTAATAATTCATAAGAACCATCATAAGGTACAAATACTTTTTCTTCCACAGTATTGAGTGTACTGTCGTATTCATACACCGACACGCCCATACGGCCTTCACGAACGCCGCAGTTCATATAGCCATAGACCAGAAATACGATATTCCCTGTTTCCTGTACCTGGCAGATCCGGATATCGTGCATCCGCAGTGTCTCTCTCCGGTCTTTCAGATCATCCCCGTAAAAACTGAAGACTTCCGAGATGCGGTTATCCGCCACATCATAAGTAAACAGTCTGCCACAATTGACAAAAGCCAGGGTATTGCCATCCACGCTCTCCATCTTCTGCACATTCGTATCCGTAATCCCCAGCACGATCTTGTTTCCGGCTATGATCGACGCTACATCCGGCACACCTTCTTTTTTCTCCTGACTGCCCAATGTAAAGATCTGATCCATGGTACGTTCGTAATCCAGCAGATACATACGCTCTGTTCCAAGACGCAGCCGGAAACATTCCTCCACAAAATAGCTCCGCAGCCTGGTTTCTTCCGGAATCTGTACAATATAATCCAGACAGATCTGTGCCGTTTCTGCATCAATATCCTTTACGGTCGCCATCGGCTCGGTCAGGCGCTCCACCGGCAGATTGCCCCAATATACCTGATTGGAACTGGAATGAATATCCACTTTATGAAAGGTCGAATTATCCCCCTGAGCATTGCTTTCCAGATAGGTCGGCAGCTCAGAAGCTCCCATGACACGGTCAAAGGTCATATCACTGAAATGGCAGGCAAATTCCAGTTTCTCCGAAAGGGCACAATCTTCGCTGCGCAGAAGCTGCGTATAGTAATATAATTTTGCCCCCGCCCCTGTCTCTAACATCAGACACAGAGAATACTCGGATCCCGTACGCAGCAGATCCTTCACCGTAAAGCTGCCACGGATCGTATCGCCTTCCCTGGCGTAATCATAAATCTGCGTATCTTCGATCAGGCGATCATCCCGAAGAGACCGGACCTTAAAGGAGATACGCTCAATCTCCGTTCCATAGGTATCCACGACGAAATCCAGCTTACGTTCCTCCGGCAGAGGGGTGATATGCTCCCGCACTCCGGCCGCATCCATCTCCTGCGCATAACCATGCATCTGGTTGAATTGCCGGCCGTCACACAAAAAACTCACCAGAGGATACGACGCATCCGACATCTCCGTGGTCATATCCGTATTGCCCCGGTTCATAAAAGAACTCAACACGAAAAGAGAGAGGATAAAAATCCCCCCGCAATAAATGAACCGCAATATTCCTTTGCTGATATGGTATCCCTTGCTTCTCATTCAATATAAAAGGATTCCCCCTTCGCGTTACCAAAGGGGGATGTTAAAGCTTACTTTAATGCCTGAATACGGGCAATTGCACGCTTTAATGCGATCTCTGCCCTGTCCAGATCCACGCCGTCGTCTCTTGCAGCGATGCGTTCCCTGGCCCTGCGTTCTGCCTCGGTCGCCCGTTCCTCATTGATCTCTCCGGGCCATTCAATCAACTCTGCCAGGATCGTTACCTTATCCTGCAGGATCTCGGCAAAGCCCGCATGCAACGCCGCCTTCTTTTCACCTTCGGCTGTGGTGATGGTCAGCACGCCGGGACTGACGATCACGGTCAGCGGCACATGGTTGGCATAGATACCCAGCTCACCTTCCGTGGTATTAAATTCGACCATCTCTACCGGAGCCTCATAAAAGATCCGCTCCGGAGTGACGACTTTTAAATGAAATGTTGTGTCTGCCATTCGACTATACCCAAATTATTTCTTGTTTGCTCTCTCAACAACCTCGTCGATGCTGCCCGCATTCAGGAAAGCACTCTCAGGGATGCTGTCGTGCTTGCCGGCCAGTATCTCTTTGAATCCGCGGATGGTCTCGGCGATAGGCACATATTTACCTTCCATACCGGTAAACTGTGTTGCTACGAAGAACGGCTGGGACAGGAAACGCTGTACCTTTCTTGCACGGCTAACCACCAGCTTATCATCTTCAGAAAGTTCATCCATACCGAGGATAGCGATGATATCCTGTAATTCCTTATATCTCTGCAGGATTGCCTGCACACCACGAGCCACTTCATAATGCTCCTGACCTACGATACGCGGATCCAGGATACGGGAAGTAGAATCCAACGGGTCTACTGCCGGATAGATACCCTGCTCGGAGATCGCACGGGATAGTGTGGTCGTCGCATCCAAATGTGCGAAGGTTGTTGCCGGAGCCGGGTCCGTCAAGTCATCGGCCGGTACGTAAACTGCCTGTACAGATGTGATAGAACCGTTCTTGGTGGAAGTGATACGCTCCTGCAGCGCACCCATCTCTGTCTGCAGCGTCGGCTGATAACCTACTGCAGAGGGCATACGTCACAAAAGTGAGGACACCTCCGAACCAGCCTGTGTGAAACGGAAACTATTATCAATGAAAAGAAGTACGTCCTTACCACCCTTATCACGGAAGTACTCTGCCATGGTCAGACCAGTCAGACCAACTCGCATACGCGCCCCGGGCGGCTCATTCATCTGTCCGAAGATCATAGCCGTTTTGTCGATAACGCCGGATTCACTCATTTCGTGATACAGGTCATTACCTTCACGGGTACGCTCACCTACACCGGTGAATACGGAGAAACCATCATGCTCCGTAGCAATATTACGGATCAGCTCCTGAATAAGCACCGTCTTACCTACACCGGCACCACCAAACAAACCGATCTTACCACCTTTCTGATACGGGCAAAGCAGGTCAACGACCTTGATACCGGTCTCCAGCATTTCCTGCTCTGTGGACTGCTCCTTAAATGCAGGTGCAGCTCTGTGGATCGGTTCATAATCAACACCTTCCGGTGCGGGCTTATTATCGATCGGCTCTCCCAATACGTTAAAGATTCTTCCCAGTGTCTTTTCACCAACCGGTACACGGATCGGGCTGCCGGTTGCGATGGCATCCATTCCACGAACCAGACCATCTGTCGGTCCCATAGCTACACAGCGTACGGTATCATTTCCCAAATGCTGTGCTACCTCTACGACCAGATTGGTTCCGTCCTGGCGTTTGATACGGATCGCCTCGTTGATCTCGGGCAGGCTGTCTTCGAATTTTACATCAAGCACTGCACCGACGATCTGTGTCAGTCTGCCTTTCTTTTCCTCTGCCATAGTATTATCCTTCCTTCAAAAATAAGTTCATTATCAGCTGATCGCGTCAGCACCGGCAATGATCTCTGTCAACTCCGTAGTGATCTTGCTCTGTCTTGCACGGTTGTACAACAGGGACAGATGCTCGATCATCTCGGCAGCATTGTTGGTCGCGTTGTCCATTGCCTGCATACGGGCACCGTTTTCACTGGCCTGCGCCTCGATGAGCGCCCCATATACCATACTGGAAATATACTTCGGAATGATCAGGTTCAGAGCCTCTTCATCTTCCGGTTCAAAGTTCATCGGCACATCAGTGTCATGCTTCTGCCGGTCATCCAGCTCATGATCTCCGATCTCCACCGGCAGCAATTTCAGCATCGTCGGGATATGGCTTACCGTATTCTTAAAGAAGGTGTATGCCAGATAGATCTCCCCGATCTCACCCTTTTCAAATGCTTCCAGCAGTTCCTTCGTCACGGTCATACCATCACGATAGGTCGGTGCTTCAATGGCTTCCGAAAAGTCTTTCATCACTTCATAGCCTTCCCGGACCATCGCATCTTTTCCTTTTTTACCGATGGCATAGATCACCGTATTCTTCTTGTTGAATTCGGGATCTCTGGTCACCAGCTTGATCACGTTGGAGTTGTATCCACCTGCCAGACCTTTGTTGGAAGTGATCATGACCACTGCACGCTTGTCACTCTGTCCACCCTTCATATACGGGTGCTCCAGGTCTCTGGATCTGGCCAGGATCGACGTAACGGTATTGTACAGTTCATTAAAATAGAACATGGACTGCTCCGCACGTGCCTTGGCACGCTGCAGTTTGACCGTGGACACAAGTTTCATGGCCTTGGTAATCTGCTGCGTACTCTCAACACTGCTCTTACGTCTTTTGATGTCTCTCATCGACGCCATAACTACATTACCTCATACTTTGGGATGATCGTCAGGTGCCGGATCATTCCTCTGTCTTCTCAAAATGATTCTTAAAGGACTCGATTGCCTTTACCAGCTTCTCTTCGATCTCCTTGGACATCTCCTTCTCCGTACGGATCGCTTCGGGGATCTCCGGATACTTGGTATCGATATACTCAAACAGTTCACTCTCAAAGCGCTGAATATCACCTACTGCCACATCCAGCAGATACTTCTTGGTTGCCACATAGATGATGATGATCTGGTACTCCACCGGCATCGGCTTGTACTGCGGCTGTTTCAACATCTCACGGATACGCTCACCCTGTGCCAGACGCTCCTTGGTATCGGCATCGAGCTCGGATCCGAACTGGGAGAATGCTGCCAGCTCACGATACTGTGCAAGCTCCAGACGGATCGGACCGGCGATCTTTTTCATTGCCTTGATCTGCGCGGAACCACCTACACGGGATACCGACAGACCTGCGTTGATTGCCGGGCGGAAACCGGAGTTGAACATTTCGGTTTCCAGGTAGATCTGACCGTCCGTAATGGAGATTACATTGGTCGGAATATACGCAGATACGTCACCTGCCTGGGTTTCGATGATCGGCAGTGCTGTCAAGGAACCGCCGCCGTAATCCTTATTCATACGTGCTGCACGCTCCAAAAGTCTGGAGTGCAGGTAGAATACGTCACCCGGATAAGCCTCACGCCCGGGCGGACGTCTCAGCAGCAGAGAAAGTGTACGGTAAGCTGTTGCGTGCTTACTTAAGTCATCATAGATAACCAGCACGTCTTCCCCATTATCCATCCATTCCTCACCGATCGCACAACCGGCATAAGGAGCGATATACTGCAGCGGAGCCAGCTCGGAAGCCGTAGCCGCTACGATGGTGGTATATGTCATTGCGCCGTATTCTTCCAGTGTCTTTACAATGGAAGCGATGGTCGAAGCTTTCTGACCGATCGCAACATAGATACATTTTACGTTCTGTCCCTTCTGGTTGATGATCGTATCGATGGCGATCGCCGTCTTACCGGTCTGGCGATCACCGATGATCAACTCACGCTGTCCGCGTCCGATAGGTACCATGGAGTCGATTGCCTTGATACCGGTCTGTAAAGGCGTGTCTACGGACTGTCTGGTGATAACACCGCTTGCGACACGCTCGATCTGGCGGAACTTCGTGGTATTGATAGGTCCCTTGCCATCGATGGGCTGTCCCAGTGCATTTACCACACGTCCCAGCATCTCATCGCCTACCGGTACCTCAACCACGCGGCCGGTCGTCTTTACGGTATCGCCTTCGTTGATGTTACGATGGCTTCCCAAAAGTACGGCACCCACGTTATCCTCTTCCAGGTTCATGACCATGCCGTATACTTCGCCGGGAAATTCCAGCAACTCGCCCTGCATTGCGTTCTGCAGACCATGTACACGGGCAATACCATCCGCCACCTGAATGACGGTACCCACTTCAGAGACTTCCAGTTTATCGGCGTATCTCTTGATCTGATCCTTGATCACCGAACTGATTTCTTCTGGTCTTAAGTTCATGGATTACGTTCTCACCTTTCCATTTGATTTACCGCTGATAACACATTTTTCCACACCCTCAGCAGCGGAGCACTTCAGGTCGTCCCAAGTTGATCACACTTAAATCAAGCGGACACTTTGTACAGTTCCCGCTTCAATCCGTCCAGCTTGGTCCGGATACTGCTGTCCACCACGTGATCACCAAGGCGGATCACCAGGCCGCCGATCAGCGCCGGATCCACCGCATAGTGCATTTCCATGGTCTTATAAGAGGTCGTAGCCAGCAGTTTTGCCTCGATCTCCTTCTTTTCTTCGGCATCCAATCCCATCGCCGAACGCACATAAGCTACGCCGATGCGCTTGTATTCCTTTACTTTTCCCATAAAGTGCTCAAGGATCGCATCCAACTCAGCATATCGATCCTTTTTTAACAGAAGCGTCAGAAAACCGGTCAGTTCCGCATCTGCGCGTCCGACAAAGACCTTCTCCAGCACTGCCTGTTTTTCTTCCTTTGTTACCTTAGGATGATTCATCAGTGCACTAAAGTCCGGATTCTGCGCAAGGATCTGCTGCAGGGCAGTCACTTCTTCATAAAAAGCGTCCACCTTGTTTTCTTCACAGGCCAGGGAAAACAATGCATCCCCATAAGTTGCCGAAACTAGCTTTGCCATGTATCGTTACCTATTTCCTTCAGTGTTTCCTCAACAAGACTCTTCTGTACTGTGGTATCGATCTTTCCTGCTACCACCTTCTGCGCCATCAGCGATGCAATATTGATCATTTCC
>JAEEGL012137397.1_pt1 | contig 14186 bp, 13 predicted proteins | sample 9134231 | NCBI WGS metagenome assembly JAEEGL01 (sample SAMN16246548, study PRJNA631951) | gut metagenome | biome: gut microbiome; feature: rumen; material: fiber-attached | host: Bos | place: Iran: Karaj | collected 2018-10 | reverse complement strand
TTCGGCCATCAAAGAGCTCAGAAAGCTTGAAGGCGTGGGTGAAAAGGTCGCCAACTGCGCCGTGCTTTACGGACTGCGGATCCCGACTGCTTTCCCCGTTGACGTATGGATCAAACGGGCTGTCGAGGCGCATTATCCGCCAGGATTCGATCCGTCTGTATTCGGCGACGCCGCGGGCCTCGCCCAGCAGTATATTTATTACTATATCAGGTCGTCGAATACGCCCTCCGGTCATTGACAGAAGACGCTCGGCGTAGTAAAATACTTATTTATAAAAACAAAGCTTTTCAGGCAATAATTTCTGCAAAGGAGTACCGTCAAATGGGAGAAAAGAACGGCTTTTACAACCGCATCGTGGGTGAGGGCATAACCTTCGACGACGTCCTGCTCGTTCCCGCAGAGAGCAAGGTCATCCCCTCCGAGGTCCGCCTCGAAACAAATCTTACGAAGAAGATAAGGCTCAACATCCCGCTTATCTCCGCCGCCATGGATACCGTCACGGAATACAGGATGTCCATTGCCATGGCCCGTGAAGGCGGCATAGGCGTTATCCATAAGAATATGTCCATCGAGGCCCAGGCCGAGCAGGTCGACCGCGTAAAGAGGTCGGAAAACGGCGTCATAACCAATCCGTTTTTCCTCGGGCCGGACGATACTCTTGCCGATGCGGACGCCGTCATGGCCAAGTACAAGATATCCGGCGTGCCCGTCGTTGAAAACAACAAGCTCATCGGCATCATCACCAACCGTGACATGAAGTTCGAGGAGAACATGGACCGGCCCATCAAGGAGGTCATGACCAGCGAAGGGCTCATCACCGGCCATGAGGGTACGACGCTTCTCGAGGCAAGAGAGATACTCCGCAGGCATAAGATAGAAAAGCTCCCCATAGTTGACGACAACTTTGCCCTCAAGGGTCTTATCACGATAAAGGACATCGAGAAGGCCCAGATGTATCCCAACTCCGCACGCGACGAGAAGGGAAGGCTCCGCGTCGCCGCCGCCATCGGCACGACCTACGACGTGCTCGACAGGGCTGCCGCTCTCGTCGAAGCGGGCGTCGACGCTCTCGTGCTCGACTCTGCTCACGGACATTCCAAGAACATTCTTGAGAGCATTTCGCTCGTCAAGTCCCATTTCCCCGACACGGCTCTTATCGCTGGCAACGTCGCCACGGCCGAGGGCACCAGGGCGATAATCGACGCCGGCGCCGACTGCGTCAAGATAGGCATAGGCCCCGGCTCCATCTGCACGACCCGCGTCATCGCCGGCATAGGCGTTCCGCAGATAACCGCGGTCGCAGACTCCGCGGAAGTCGCTGCAAAGTACGGCATCCCCATCATCGCCGACGGCGGCATCAAGTATTCCGGCGACATAGTCAAGGCTCTTGCCGCCGGAGCTTCCACGGTCATGATAGGCTCGCTGTTCGCCGGCTGCGACGAGAGCCCCGGAGACACCGAAGTGTATCAGGGCCGCCAGTTCAAGGTATATCGCGGCATGGGCTCGCTTTCGGCCATGGCCAGCGGCAGCAAGGACAGATACTTCCAGGAGAAGAACAAGAAGCTCGTCCCCGAGGGCGTCGAGGGCCGCGTTCCCTATAAGGGAAGCGTGAGCGACACCATCTTCCAGATGATGGGCGGCCTTCGCAGTGGCATGGGCTATTGCGGCACTCCGACGATAGACGATCTGCGCACCAGGGCGAAGTTCATCAAGATAACGAGCGCGGCTCTTCGCGAGAGCCACCCGCACGACGTTTATATAACGAAGGAAGCTCCGAACTACAGCACCAACATCCAGTAACCTTACGGAAGGGAGATCGGCATGGACGCGACAGAGAGATTCCGGGAAATGCTCGCAGCCTCGAGCAATGTCGTATTCTTCGGCGGCGCCGGCGTCAGCACGGAGAGCGGCATCCCCGATTTTCGCAGCGTTGACGGGCTTTATTCGCAAAAATACGATCTTCCGCCGGAGACGATTATTTCGCACAGATATTTCATTTCGCATCCGGAAGAGTTCTTCAGGTTCTACAAGGACAAGATGATATTCCCGGACGCGAAACCGAACGCCTGCCATATCAAGCTCGCCGAGCTCGAAGCTTCTGGAAAGCTCAAGGCCGTAGTCACACAGAATATCGACGGCCTGCATCAGCGCGCCGGAAGCAGGAACGTTCTCGAGCTGCACGGCAGCGTCCACAGGAACTACTGCATGTCCTGCGGGAAAAAGTACCCGCTCGAATATGTGCTCGCCTCCGAGGGCATTCCGAGATGCGAGTGCGGCGGCATAGTCCGCCCCGACGTCGTCCTCTATGAGGAAGGACTTGACAGCGACGTCATCGAGCGCTCGGTAAAGGCCATATCCGAGGCGGACATGCTCATTATCGGCGGGACGTCGCTCGTCGTATATCCCGCCGCCTCGCTCATTGATTTTTACAGCGGCCACAGGCTCGTGCTTGTCAACAGAGGCGCGACCGGCGCCGACGGCAGAGCGGATCTCGTCATCAGAGAGAGCATAGGAAAGGTATTCTCGCAGCTATGAGCCGTGTCGATATCCTCGGAGTACAATTTGACGCGCTGACGCCGTACGAGGCCGTTCTGGCCGCGGAGGCGCTCCCGCGCGGATCGCGCGTCGTGACGCCGAATCCGGAGATAGTCATGGCTGCGCGCTCCGACCCGGAGCTCATGGCGATAATAAACTCATCCGGGCTAGTTACGGCCGACGGCATCGGGATAATCTACGCAGCGAAGCTTCTTGGAAGAAAGCTCCCCGGCAGAGTGACCGGCATCGGTCTTGTTTCGGCTCTCTTTGAGCGCATGGCAAAGCGGGGAGGGTCGGTGTATCTCTTCGGCGCTAAGCCCGGCGTGGCGGAGAAGGCCGGAGAGAAGATCGTATCGGAATATCCCGGCATTAACGTTGTCGGCACCCACGACGGCTACTTTTCCGACGACGCCGAGATCATTGAGGATATCAACAGAGCAAGGCCCGATCTTCTGCTGGTCTGTCTCGGCGCTCCCAAGCAGGAAAAGTGGATGGCTGCCAGAAGCGGCGTCGTCGACGCCGGGCTCATGATGGGGCTCGGCGGCGTGCTCGACGTATATGCGGGCAACGTAAAAAGAGCTCCGAAGCTTTTTCAGAAGCTCGGCCTTGAATGGCTCTACAGGGCTGTAACGCAGCCCTCGCGCTTCAAGCGTATTCTGAAGCTGCCCGGATTTCTGTTCGCTGCTTTACGCGAACGCGGCAGGGAGAAAAAGTGATGGGAAAGCTTATAGTTTTCGAGGGGATAGACGGCTCCGGCAAGTCGACTCAGTTTCGTAGGCTCTGCGAGGCCTTCAAGGAGAAGGAAATTGACTTCCGTAGCATCGTTTTTCCGCGCTATGACAAGGAATCCTCCGCTCTGATACGCATGTACCTCGGCGGCGAATTCGGTTCCAGACCCGAGGACGTCGGCGCATACGCCGCAAGCACATTTTACGCTGTCGACAGATTTGCCTCTTTCCGACAGGACTGGGGGGAGTATTATAATAACGGCGGTCTGATCATTACCGACCGTTATACGACCTCCAACGCGATACACCAGTCGGCCAAGCTCCCGCCTGAGGACAGGCCCGCATATCTCGAATGGCTGTATGATTTCGAATATGTCAAATTCGGCCTGCCGAGGCCCGACGTCGTATTCTTCTGCGACGTTCCCGCCGAAGTTTCGGTCAGGCAGATAAAAAAGCGCGGGCTCGACACTGATATACACGAAAAGGACTTTGAGTATCTCGTCAGATGCGCCGAGTGCGCCTCCATGGCTGCCGATAAACTCGGCTGGGTGCGCATCGACTGCGCTCCGGGCGGGGTAATGCGCACGGAGGACGATATCGCCTCCGAGATACTCGCAGCAGCGCTTGAAAGCTGAAAGGAGCGCCATGGTCTATATCATTCTCGGAAAGGGTTTTGAAGAGATCGAAGCCATAGCGACGATGGACGTTCTGCGCCGCGGCGGAGTAAAGGCCGCCTTCGCCTCAGTCGAGGGCAAGTCCGTCGAAGGAGCGCACGGTATTTCCGTCGCCGCCGATACGTCAGTAAAGAAGATAGACCTCTTTGACGCCGACATGCTCATCGTGCCGGGCGGGCTCGGCGGAGTCGAAAGCATCGAGGGCTCGCGTGAGACGTTGGACGTCCTGAAAAAAGCCTTTGAGACCGGCATCCCTCTCGCGGCGATATGCGCCGGTCCCCGCGTACTGGCGAAGATAGGCGCGCTCGAAGGGAAGAGCGCCGTCTGCTATCCCGGCATGGAAGATCAGATGGGCGGAGCAAAAATAGACAACTCCCGCCTCAGCTGTGTCGACGGCAATATCGTGACGGGCCGCGGCCCCGGAGCGGCGATAGCTTTCGGCCTGGAAGTCCTCAGATTCTTGAAGGGAGACGCCTCCGCGGAAAAAGTCGCGTCAGGCATGACCTATGATATTCGTTAAAAAGGAACTCAGAAAGATCGTCCGCAAGACCATAAGCGAGCTTGACGCGGATTATCTGTCCTTCAGCGACAGAGGCATATACGAAAACGTCCTCTCGCTCGACGAAGTGAACAGTGCGGAGCTCATCCTCCTGTATTACAGCGTAGGCCGCGAGGTCGATACAAGGTCTCTTCTCGACGAACTCTTTTCCCGTGGCAAGACCGTCGCTCTGCCTGTCTGTCAGCCGAAAGGCATAATGAGTTTCTTCTCATACAGCGGACGCATGACCGAGGACGGGTTTTACGGCATCCCCGTTCCCGAGGGAGGCGGGGAAATTGACCCTCCGCGCGGTGCGGTCATGATAGTCCCCGCGCTCGCATTTGACAGCGAGGGCTTCAGGCTCGGCCAGGGCGGAGGCTACTACGACAGATATCTCGCCTCGCACGAGCTGTTCACGGTCGGCGTCGGCCGCGAGGAGCTTTTGCTTGACAAGACCCCGACTGACGCATACGATATGCCCGTCAGCGTGCTCGTAACGGAGAAAAAGATCGCGAGGCTCCGTTAAGGAGCCCCGCGCATGATCCGGCTTTCAGCAGCCGCAGCCGCATCCGCAGTCGCCGCCGCAGTTGCTGCCGCAGTTTCCGCAGGTGCCGCAGTTGCCGTTGAAGAAAACAAGAACGAGTATGATTATGATGATCCATACCCAGCAGCTGCCGTTATTGGTTCCGCAAAACATATTTATCCCTTTCTCCGATTTTTAGTAGTCCGGTCTCCGGACGGCCGGCGGCGTGTTCGGCTTTCGTCCGCCGTCGGGATATACTATGTCGGCGCCCCTGCGCGGGTGCATCCCGACTCGACCAAAAAGGAGCCGCCATGTCTGACGACAAGAAAAGCTTTTTTGATGAAATAAACGACCTCGACGGGCTTCTCGACTCTTCTTCAGACTCTCCGGATATGAGCGACGAGGAACTCAGGGACCTGATGGATTATCTCGGCGGGGAGACTGCGGACGAGCCTGCAGCCGAAACCGTCGATGAGATCGTAAAGGAGTATGAGGCGTCCGTTTCATCGGAGCCTACAGCCGTGCTCGAAGCAACGACCGTGAGCGATCTCAATTCGCTCCTGCACGGCAATACGGACACTCTGCCCGGAGCCGAGACCCACGTCATCCCGGACGACGTCCGCAAGATATATGAATCAAAGCCCATCCCGTCGATCCCGGAGCAGCCCGAAGCCGAGGACGGACCGGATCAGCCTGGAGAGGAAGACAAGTATGTCGCGAAAAACTACCGCGCCATACACATCGACAGAAGACACAAGACTGGCTGCCTCGGCGGTCTGCTCTATTTCCTCTTTGTGATATGCCTGAGCGCCGTTCTGGCCTTCGTGGGCTGGATCGCCGCCAACGACGTCCTTGCGCTCAATAAGCCGGAGCACGTCGGGACGGTCGTGATCCCCGAATCCGCGTTTACCGAAAAGGTGGACGAGGAAGGGAATACCTATCAGTCCGCCGATATCTCCGTTGTCGCGGACGAACTCAAAAAGGGCGGCTTCATAGATTACCCCGTTCTTTTCAAGCTTTTTGCCCGGTTTGCCCACGCAGACAAAAAGATAGACCCGGGCGAGTACGAACTCTCGACTTCATATGATTTCCGCGCATTGGTCGCGCATATGAAAAAGTCCGCGCAGTATTCGACGGACGAAACGACTCTTGTGACCATCCCGGAGGGCAAAAGCCTGAAGCAGACCTTTGAGCTGCTTGAGGAAGCCGGCGTATGCAAAACAAAGGACCTGTGGGACGCCGCGGCCAATACGGAATTCAACTACTGGTTCATCTCGCCCGATTCTCTCGGCGACGAGCTTCGCCTTGAGGGCTTCCTCTTCCCGGATACCTACGAATTCTATGTCAACAGCAGCCCCAACCGAGTGCTTGAAAGGTTCCTGGATAACTTTGAGGCCAAGTTTACCGACGAGATGCGCGAAAAGATCGAGGCCGACGGAAGGAACGTCCGGGATATTGTCATCGTCGCTTCGCTTATCGAGATGGAGGCCGCCAATGACGAGGAGCGTCCCGATATAGCGTCCGTCATCTACAACCGTCTCGCGAGCAGCGACTATCCGTTCCTTCAGATAGACGCTTCGATCCAGTATATCCTGCCCGAGCGCAAGGAGCGTCTGACCTACGACGACCTGCTCATAGACGACCCGTACAACACTTATCTGTACAAGGGCCTTACGCCCGGCCCGATCGCCAATCCGGGTCTTGCGTCCATCAAGGCGGCCATAGAGCCCGCCGACACGGACTACTTCTTCTACGCGCTCAACAAGGACGGCGCACACAGCTTCTTCAATGATTACTATTCGTTTGAAGCCTTCGTAAACAGCGAAGATTTCGGCGGTTAAAGTAATATAAGCAGACAGATATGGAGGATCTCCGAAGTGGAAAAACTGGGACTTAACGAAATTAGAGAAAAATACCTTTCCTTCTTTGAATCCAAGGGGCATCTGCGCCTTCCGAGCTTCCCGCTCATTCCGCAGGGCGACAGCAGCCTGCTGCTCATCAACGCAGGTATGGCGCCTCTCAAGCCCTACTTCACCGGCGAGGCGGAGCCCCCGAGACACAGGGTCACGACCTGCCAGAAGTGCATCCGCACTCCCGATATAGAGCGCGTCGGAAAGACGAGCCGCCACGGCACCTTCTTCGAGATGCTCGGCAACTTCTCCTTCGGCGACTATTTCAAGAACGAGGCCACCGCATGGGCCTGGGAGTTCATAACGAAGGTCCTTGAGATCCCCGAGGACAAGCTTTACGTCTCCGTCTATGAGCAGGACCAGGAGGCCTATGACATCTGGACCCAGAAGGTCGGCGTCTCGCCGGACCACATGGTCTTCCTCGGCAAGGAAGACAACTTCTGGGAGATCGGCGCAGGCCCCTGCGGTCCCTGCTCCGAGATATATTTTGACCGCGGCGAGGAACACGGCTGCCACAGCCCCGACTGCCACGTCGGGTGCGACTGCGACAGGTACGTTGAGTTCTGGAACCTCGTCTTCACGCAGTTCAATAACGACGGCAACGGCAACTATACGCCCCTCGCCAAGAAAAATATAGATACCGGCATGGGACTTGAGCGTATGGCCTGCATCATGCAGGGCGTCGATTCGCTCTTTGACGTCGATACCGTCATGAATATTACCCATAAGGTCTCCGAGCTCACCGGCGCGACTTACGGCCAGAGCACGAAGACGGACGTGTCCCTTCGCGTCATAACCGACCACATCCGCTCCACGACCATGCTTATCGGCGACGGCGTCCTTCCCTCCAACGAGGGCAGAGGGTACGTTCTGCGCCGCCTTCTCAGGCGCGCTGCGCGTCACGGCAAGCTCCTCGGAAAAGAAGAGCCGTTCCTCTATCTCGTTGCGGATACGGTCATCAAGGAGAGCGAGGCCGCCTATCCCGAGCTTCGCGAGAAGCGTGACTATATCGTCCGTGTCATAAAGGCCGAGGAAGAGCGCTTCGATCTGACGATCGACTCCGGCATGCGTATCCTTGGCGGCATGATAGACGACTGCAAGTCCTCCGGCAGGACCGTGCTTGACGGGGCCGACTGCTTCAAGCTCTATGATACTTACGGATTCCCGATAGACCTGACCCTTGAGATCCTTGCGGAAAACGGCCTCGACGCCGACAGAGAGGGCTTTGACAAGCTCATGAATGAGCAGCGTGAGCGCGCCCGCGCCGCGACTGCCGCGCTCGGTGATTTCGGATGGGCCGCCATAGACCTCGGTCTTCCCAAAAACGAGCAGACCGATTTCACGGGCTACGAAGCCTTTGAAAACGACGACGCCAAAGTGCTCGCAATAGTCTCCGACGGTGAGCTCTGCTCCGAGGTGCGCGAGGGAGACGAGGCTGTCATCGTTCTCGATAAGACCCCGTTCTATGCCGAAATGGGCGGCCAGTGCGCCGACGTCGGCGATATAGAAAAGGACGGCGCGCTCTTCAGAGTTACGGACGTCCATAAGTCCAAGGACGGCAAGTATATGCACTCCGGCGCAGTCCTCAAGGGCAGCTTCAGCGTCGACGATACCGTCAAGGCCGAGATAGACGCAGACCGCCGCCGCGCCATCATGCGCGCCCACAGCGCTACGCATCTTCTCGACGCCGCCCTCAAGGAAGTTCTCGGCTCGCATATCGAGCAGGCCGGCTCTCTCGTAACGCCTGATACCGTCCGCTTCGACTTTACCCACTTCGCGGCGGTAACGCCCGAGGAGATAGAGAAGATAGAGGAGCTCGTAAACAAGAAGATCCTTGATGACCTCGCTGTCGATATCCGCGAGATGCCCATAGAGGAGGCCAAGAAGTCCGGCGCGGTCGCGCTCTTCGGCGAGAAGTACGGCGATATAGTACGCGTCGTCAGCATGGGGGATTTCTCCAAGGAATTCTGCGGCGGCACGCATCTCGCCAACACGGCCAAGGTCGGCCTGTTCAGGATAGTCGCCGAGTACTCCGTCGCGGCCGGCGTCCGCAGGATAGACGCCGTCGTCGGCATGAAGGCCCGCGAGTACCTGCGCGATACCGTCGCCGTGAACAAGTCTGTGGCTGAGATACTCAAGACGTCCCCGGCAGAGCTTGTCACGAAGGTCAATCAGAATCAGAATGAACAGCGCGAGCTTCGCCGCGCGCTCGAAAAGCTCCGCACAAAACTCATCCAGCAGGAGACCAACAGCTTCCTGCTCGCCTCCAAGGACGTTAAGGGCGTTAAGCTCATAACCGCCGTTCTCGAGGAGGCTGACAGCGATGCGCTGCGCTCCGCGGGCGACTATCTCAAGAGCAAGTCGGAGGATATCGTCGCCGTGCTCGCCTCCGTTGCGGCTGAAAAGATAAGCTTCATCGCCGTCTGCGGCAAGGGCGCCGTAGCGCGCGGCGTCAAGGCCGGCGAGATAATCAAAAACGTCACGAAGATAGCCGGAGGCTCCGGCGGCGGCAAGCCCGACGTCGCAATGGGCGGCGGCAAGGACGTCATAAAGGTCGACGATGCGCTGGCTGCAGTCGATGAGATCGTCGGCGCGATGATCAAGTGAGGTAAGACATGTCAGATTGCCTTTTCTGCAAGATAGCGGCAGGGGAGATCCCTTCGAGCTGCGTATACTCAGACGATCTCGTTTATGCCTTCAATGACATTGACCCGCAGGCTCCGCGTCATTTTCTCGTCATCCCGAGAAAGCACATCCGCTCCTGCGCCGAGATAGACGCCGAAAACTCCGCCATAGTGGCTCATATCTTCGAGGTAATAGCAAGTCTCGCCAAGGAGCTCGGCTTCAAGGACGGCTTCCGCGTCGTCTCCAACTGCGGAGCTTCGGCGGGGCAGAGCGTCGAGCATCTCCATTTTCACGTCCTCTCCGGGCGTGATATGACCTGGCCTCCGGGCTGATAAACAGATCATAATGAAAGGAAGGGTCGCCGTGCGAAAAGGTGCAATTTTTGCATTCTCGTTCTCGGCGGCCGTCCTTTTATCACGGGCTCTTTTTCAGGATGCTTCCTTCTGGATCTTCCTCGGGCTTTTTGTGCTGGCATTGATCTTCGGAGCATTTCCCGGGAAAACATGGACCGCAGCCTTCATAATTACGTCGGCGGCCGCGCTCGCTTTCGTATGGTGCTTTGTTTTCAGCACCTGGGTGACTGCCCCGGTCCGGTACTACGAGGGCCAGACGCGCGCAGTTTCCGCCGTCGTCGTCGACAGCGCGGGGGATTACAGATACGGAAGGCAGGTCCAGGTCCGCGTCGACGGAATGCTCTGCCGGCTCTATGTCAGGACTGAAGAGGAATTCGCCCCGGAGCCCGGCGATAAGCTGACTATTTCAGCCGACTGCAAGATCCCGTCAAACGACGATATCAGATACAATCCCGCCTCTAAGGGCTATAAGCTTTATCTTTACTGCGAAGAGCTCCCGAAGGTGACGAGCCCCGAGAAAGGCAGCATCCTCTATCTTCCGCAGAGACTTAAAACGGCTGTAGGGCAGACGATAGACCGCATCTTTCCCGCGGATGCTTCGCCCTTTATGCATGCTCTTTTGACCGGGGACAGAACGGAGCTTTACAAAGATACTTTTCTTTATTCCATGCTCACGCATTCCGGGGTGAGCCACATCGTAGCCGTATCTGGCATGCACGTTTCTTTCCTCGTCGGTTTTCTGATGTTCTTCTTCGGAAAGAAGAAAAAGCTCACTTTGCTCGCCGCACCGGTCATTGTGCTGTTTATGGCAATGGTCGGCTTTACTCCGAGCGTGACGCGAGCCGGGATAATGCAGCTCCTGCTGCTCTTTTCTCCGTTTTTCATGCGGGAATACGATTCGGTGACCTCGCTCGGCGTCTCGCTGCTTGTCATTCTCGCCGTTAATCCCGACGCTGTATTCGATCCGAGCCTTCAGATGTCCTTCGGAGCCGTTGCCGGCATACTGCTCTTTTATGACCGATTCAACGTAAAGATCAAGAACAGAAAGGGAAGAAAGCCCCTCGCAAAGGCGCTTATCTGGCTCGCACGAGCGGCGTTTTCGACGATAGCGGTTTCGCTCTCGGCGCAGGTCTTAGTTCTCCCGCTCTCGGCCTTTTACTATAAATCCGTCTCGGTAGTCTCGCCGATAACGAATCTGCTCGTATTGTGGGCCGTATCTCTCTGCTTCTGTACAGGCGTTCTTGCGGTAATACTCGGATTCATATACGTCCCGATAGGAACGGCTGCCGCGGCAGTCCCGACTCTGCTTTTCCGATATATCCGCGCAGTCGTAAAGCTGCTCGGCGGTCTGCGCTTTTCCTTCCTGACGACGGACAGCTTCTATTTCGTCGTCATGCTTGCGGCTATCTACATAATCCTCGCGATACTTCTTACGAAAGCCGGGAAAAAGATCCGGCTGCCCGTTCTTGCGGGCTCTGCCGTCGTGCTCGTAGCCGCCGCGATGATATTCTCTTCCGCAGATTCGAAGCTGTCCGTCATGGACGTGACAGCGCTCGACGTCGGGCAGGGACAATGTCTGATCGTTGCCGCCGGCGACGACGTCTATGTCGTCGACTGCGGCGGAAGCGTTCTTGACGACGAGGGCGATCTCGCCGCCGATTATCTTCTCTCGCGGGGTTATACGGAGCTCGACGGTCTCATATTGACCCATTTCCACTCAGACCACGCCTGCGGCGTCCCGGAGCTCCTGCGGAGGATCCCGACGAAGACCGTCTATGCGCCGGAAATTGGCGACGAAGCCTCGGAAGAGGTTTTCATCGAGACGGAGGATATACCCGCCGAATGGGAATTCGTCTATGACGAGACGGTCCTCCTCTGCGGCTCGGGCCTGAGCGTAACGCTCTATCCGCCAGTCGGCCTGGCGGGGGAGAACGAGCTCGGCGTTTCGGCTCTCTTTTCCTACGATGACTTCGACGTGCTTACAGTCGGGGATATGAACGGCGTTACGGAAAGCATCTTTACCGACGTATTCGCGCTTCCGGATATAGAGCTTCTCGTAGTAGGCCACCACGGATCAAAATACTCGTCTTCCAATACGTTTCTCGACGCGCTTACTCCCGAAACGGCATTTATTTCCGTCGGGAAAAACTACTACGGACATCCCGCTCCGGAGACACTTGAAAGACTATCCGAACGCGGGATCGATATATACAGGACCGATCTGAACGGGACGGTGACCCTCAGACTCGGAGAAAGGGGGACAAGATAAATGGACGAAAAGTCAGATCGCGGATTCGAGCAGCTCAAAGCCGACCTGAAGGCCGGAGCTCCCGCGCGGGCATATATCCTTGCGGGCCGCGAGACATATCTCAAGGACCATTATCTGAACAGACTGCGCTCCCTCGTCCTCGAAGGCCCCATGGAGGATTTCAACCATAAGTATATCGACGGGGCGGATTTCGATCTCAATGAGTTCGCAGACGCCGTCGACGCAGCGCCGTCATTTGCCGAGAGGACCCTCGTCGAGGTGCGCGACCTGCCGATATTCGAGCTCGACAAGGAGGACACCGAGCAGTTTGTAGACATCATTTCCGACCTGCCCGAATGGCTCTGCCTCGTATTTATCTACGACGCGACCGAGTATAAACGGGACGGGAGGCGCAAGGCGCTCGCCGCTGCCATAAAAAACAACGTCGTTACCGTCACGATAAACGAGCAGGGGAGAAGCGAGCTCATTCGCTGGATATCTTCCCATTTCAAGGCGCACGGAAAGAGCATCTCCCGCGAAGACTGCGATTACATGCTCTTTCTCTGCGGAAGCCTTATGAGCGGGCTCAATTCCGAAATAGAGAAGATCGCATCCTGGTGCTCCGGGGATACCGTGACGCGAGCAGATATCGACGCGGTCGCGATTCCCGTCCTTGAGGCTGCAGTATTCGATCTCACGGACGCGCTGTGTGAGCGCAGATTTGCGAAAGCCGCGGACGTACTCGGAGACCTTCTCGCCATGCAGAACGAGCCTCTGGCCATTCTGGGCGCCATAGGGACGAATATGCGCAGGATGTTCGCAGTATCCGTGCTTGAAAAGAGCAATACCGATATGAAGCAGATCATGGCCGCCGTCAAGACCGAATCGACCTATTATGCGAATAAGCTCATCGCTTCGTCGAAAAGATTCGGCAGAGATCGTCTCGCGCGCGCCATCGAGCTGTGCGCTCAGGCGGATCTTGACCTGAAGGGCTTTTCATCCTCCGATCCGGACAGGCTATCCGATCTTCTCGTCGGTCTGGCCTCGATAAGCTGAACATGGAGAAGATCTATGTAGCCGAGACGATCATCGTCGAGGGGAAATATGATAAAAACACGCTGTCGCAGTTTCTCGACGCCAATATCGTCGAGACATCCGGCTTCGGAGTTTTCAACAGCCCGGAGACCGCGGACCTTATCCGGACCCTCGCCGAGAAGACCGGCATAATCGTCCTGACCGACAGCGACGGAGCGGGATTTGTCATCAGAAACTTCATAAAGAGCGCTGTTTCCAAGGGCAGAGTCCTTCACGCCTATATCCCCGAAATACCCGGCAAAGAGCGCAGAAAAACCCGCCCGGGCGCGGAAGGCCTTCTCGGCGTCGAGGGGATGGACAGGCAGACCGTCCTGAAGGCTCTGCGCGACTGCGGGGCGGACCTTGGCGAAGGCCATCGCGCTCCGGAAGCAAGGCCCGTTACAAAGGCCGAGCTTTATGAGCTCGGTCTTATCGGAGGAAAAGGAAGCGCGGAGGCTCGCTGCAGACTCAAAAAGCTGCTCGGCCTGCCCGGCAAGCTCAGCTCCAACGCTCTGCTTGCAGTACTGAACGCAGTTTACACGCGGGAAGAAATAATCTCCTTCGCAGGGCAGGCCGCGCGGGAGCGCTGATTTGCATTTATTTACATAATGTGATATAATCACGGCAGATAAAAAACGGAGGTATTAGTTATGAGATGCCCGTTTTGCAGTTACAGTGAGAGTAAGGTCATAGATTCCCGTCCTGCCGAGGAGGGGTCGACGATCAGAAGGCGGCGCGAGTGCCTTTCCTGCGGAAAGCGTTTTACGACCTATGAGATCATGGAGCGTCTGCCTCTTCTCGTAGTCAAGAAGGACGGCCGCCGTCAGAGCTTTGACCGCGTAAAGCTCCTTAACGGCATGGTTCGCGCCTGTGAAAAGCGTCCTGTTCCCATGGCAGAGCTTGAGGCGATAGTCGACGATATCGAGCAGGAACTGCAGAACTCGCTCGAGAGGGAAGTTTCGTCGGTCAAAATAGGCG
>JAEEGL011884645.1_pt1 | contig 14186 bp, 11 predicted proteins | sample 9134231 | NCBI WGS metagenome assembly JAEEGL01 (sample SAMN16246548, study PRJNA631951) | gut metagenome | biome: gut microbiome; feature: rumen; material: fiber-attached | host: Bos | place: Iran: Karaj | collected 2018-10 | reverse complement strand
CTTAGCCTGATCATTTGTTGTGATCGAAAGCTGTCTGTTTGTGTTCGCTGCTTGCATGTTGTGCTGTACTACCATAATATTTTCCTCCTTGATTTATCATTGACGCTTCCTTGCGTCTCCTTCATTATGATGTAGTTTTGATACATTGCCGTCGGCCGTTGTCCGTAACTCCCAGCGTTTGTATCTTGCGCCTTGTACTCTATATATCGGAGCACATTTTGAAAACTTTATAGCTTTTTTTTATTTTTTAAAGATTTTTTTCTTTTCAAAACTGCTTTGCTGTTCCACTCTTCACGAACACTTCCTTGAAATCAGGCAATAATCTTATCTGTGATTCTAATGTTACGTACGACATCTCTTTACCTCCCTTCTTAATGCTCCCACCTGCTGGACTCTACCGACTGGGCAGCCATTGAGTTTTTGTAATATGAATCAACCATCTTACGGCTCATCTTCATCTCTCGGATCTGTTTTTTTACAGTTCCGAATTTTTGTCTTGCAAGTTCCGAATTGCGTTTTTCTCCCATGCGCACGTCTGCATCTTTGGCCATGATCTTCCGGATCAGATCCTGCATCTCTTTTATCTCGGATTTGAATTTATCCTTATTGCCGTCCAGGACGGTTTTCATCTTTTCGAAGACCTCCTCGAAGCCATCGTCCAGCATGACGATCTCTCTTACAATGTCGTCTTTCTCCATGACTCGCTTATCAAAATCCTCAACGGTAAGATATTCGTCCTCCAGCTCCTCCTGCTGCCTTTTGTTTTGCATTATAAGCATGTCCAAAAGATAAACCTTGCGTTTCAGGCTTCTGGTCATGGCATCTATGTAATCTCGATCTGTCATAGTTACCTCCTCATTATTTTTCCTCACAAAAAACGATCTCACAGCAATCCTATACTATCTCTAATCTCAAGCATTTTTTTTGAAATCTCAAGTTGTTTACCATCTATCTCTGGTCATGATCATCTTCCACTATTTGTAGTATTCTCTCTGCCCGTTTATCCCAAGTATCAGAAAGTATAGCTTTCTCACAACCCCGTTTAGCAATATTTTCGAGTTTTACTGTTCCTGATTCAGACAACAATTCCTTTATCTTATCTACTGCTTTTTCTGGTTCACTCATATCAAAATATAGAATGTTTTTTTCATTCTCGTAACCTTCTTCTTCCAAAAAACGGCTTTCATCGATCAGACACACTGAACCATTTAACATGCTGTTATATGGGCGCTCGGAAGATCCTTTTTTATACCAGGGCAGGAAATTCAAAGTAATCTTTGATTCCCCCATTAGTCGATTGCATTCTTCAGGAGCGATTCGAGGATGAATATGAATATTTTCACCAAAAGAGTATTCGTCGTCTTCCCAATAATTTCCGTAAATCTCCACGCAGACCCCTGCTTCGGATAGCGCTCGCATCATTTTCTGTTTATAAAACCTCCGTGCAACACATTCAATATAAATTGCAACAACTTCATTGATCTGGCGTAACGAATCATCTGCCACGCCGGGATAATAATCCCCGATCATCCTTTCTATCACTTCTTCTGTTGTAATATCCGGTTCTTCTCTCATCAGTGAAATACATCTGTCATAAAACTCTTTCCCTCCATCAGCAAAGAATTCCAATATAGGAAATGACCGAACTTTTTGCTGACAGTCCCCAAAGTAACTGACATCCGTTTTCCTCTCTGAAAAATCTTGTGTGTTTGCAACCTGTTCACCGCCATTTGGAACGAAATACACTTTTTCAATTTTATGATAGTATCGTTCTACAAAAGCCTTATGATTTTTATCCAAACAGATCAGATGGTAGTTTTTGATCGGTTGATTAAGCATATCGCCAAAATTTCTGGGGTGATCCACTATAAAGCTATAAACCGGAACATTATATTTCTCCCAAAAATTCTCATTTCCTTCTGTAAGCAGTGTTCCTATATTGTTAAAGCAAAACAAAACCGCATCCCCAGCTGCGACAAATTCATTCAGTTCACTTCCTGTTGTTTTTTCTGCATCATTCGTGTCAATAATATAGTATGAAACACCTCGATTCGCACATGCACTACAGATACAATCAGTAAAATAATCCAACTCACGGATCATTCCCTTTACCATTACAATCCTCATTATTTTAACCAATCCCCCAATATTCTTTTCCATGCTCATCTCTTCAATAAAGATGTGCAGAAGATCGCATAATATTCTCAATCCGCTCTACAATGTCTTACAAGCAACGCATTTAAAACAATCTGATCACTCACTATATTTCTGTACTTATTTTAATCCAACTCCGAATGTAGAAAACAACAGATTTCAACCTCAAATTAGTTGTTTTCTATGTTGTGTGATTTCCGTCGGTATTTATTTACAGCCCGTAATAAAACCCGTTCTGTTCCTATGACATTAAACAGTATAACACCAGCAGCAGTGTTTTACCACATTAAAAACGCTATTTCGGATCAAAATGCGTATATCGGCGTTAAAAAGGCGCCTGTATGCACAGACGCCTCTTTAATATATACTCTCTTATCCAATTTGAAAATGCTGCTTAGCTGGCTACACTTTTCTGCTGTGCGGTTAACCGCATTACCTCCTTCCAGGTATCGCGCATCTCGCGTAATATACCAACGGCTTCCTCAAGCTTTTCGGGCTTCTTGGAAATGTTAGCTTCCACCATGCAGTCACGTACATACATATATACATTATTGAAATCATTGGCTACAGCATACTTGTAATTTAATGTAGCTCTGAATTCATCGATTATAGCCTCAGCCTTTGTAATGTTCTTGTGAACTTCCGGGATATTGCCTTTTTCCATGGCCATAAGTCCCATATTGCAGAACTTGATAGCTCCCTCATAGAGCATCAATGTAAGCTCAGCCTTGGATGCTGTCATGATCTTACTTCTCAAATACTGATTGTATCCGTTATTTACCATAATCTTTACCTCCGTGTATTTGGCATGAGGTGGCATCTGTGAAGCAGATGACGGAGCCCTGATGCCTATGTTTTCATAAACCCCTTTACACTATCTGATTATCCTGCGATATCTGTCGTCCCTGATCTGTATCGTAGTTTTCATCCGTCGGGATTGTTTTCATTTACCTTACACCTATTATATCGGACAGAGGTTATTTTACTTTACACCCATTTTAAAAAAAATCAAAAGACCCTCCGCTTACGCAGAGGGGTCTCTTGGTAAAGGTAAATATATGGTAAATTATGGTAGATACTTTAGCCTCCGAGATACGAAGAAAGCTGTGACGCATTGCTCTGCATCTTCGAAAGCGCAGTCTCCATAGCGGAGAACTTCCTGTAATATGAATCCTCCATGTCGGTAACCTTCTTTTCCCACTGTGATATTGTGGTATTCCAGCTGGAGTATTCTTTTGCCATCTCCTTGTCGTTGTAGATAGTCATACTGCTACTCATGGATGTAGCTGACATCTTATCCGAAATATTTGTATATAGCTTCTGGAATACCTGCTGGAAGAAACCGGATACTGCTTCCGGATCCTTATTGATCATAGCTAAAAGCTTGTCTTCCTTGTCGGATACTGTATCGTCATCCGCATCACCATAGATATGATAAGCATTGTATTCATTCTTTTCCGAGTTGGTCAGCCCAAGCGTCTGTATCCCGAAGGATGCCAGGCTGAAATTTTTGCCATTTACGCTGTACTGCCCTGACAATGCACCCGTCAAAGATGAGATTATGCCGCTAAGAGTCGTGTCATTGCGCAAAAGAGAGCTCTTGATCTTGGACTCCCATTTCTCAACCTGATCATCTGTCATCTCGGAAATCTCATCATCAGAGAGCATATCATAACCCCTAGCTGACGCAGCGTTATAATGCGAGGTCATCTCATTTATCAGAGAATTGTACTCTGAGAAAAGATCCTTTATGGAATCATATAATCCCTGCGAATCCGTGGCAGTAGTTATAGAGAGTGCGTCGTCATCTGCTGTTCCGGCAGCTATCTTAGCCTCTGTAGTGGTTGTCGCCATAGCGTTTATCGTCAGTCCGTTTATTGAAAAGCTGTTGCTTTCAGACGTAAATCTTGCACCATTAAGATATATAACTGCATCGGATGCATCAACTCGCACTGCACCTTCGCTGTAATCTCCTGCACCAAATCCGAGGTTTGCATCTGCCTGAGCGATACGGTCTTTTAAGTTCTGTAGTACCGTATCTGTCTCGTCCGTAGCTGCAAACTGCTCTGCATAAGACCTGAGGTATGCGGAATTGACAACTGCAACATTTGCAGTCTCTTTAGCAATACCAATATTACCCGCAGCAGTAGTCAATGAAGAGGCCAACTCATCCAGGTCATCTGTGCCTTCGATCGAAGCCTTGAGATCACTTAATCTGTATGCCTCGTAATCAGATCCGGTGAGCACACTGGTGTTCGTGCCCTCTCCGTCCACCTCGGCATCAGCCTTTGTATTGAACTCTTTTATATCTGCCTGCGCCTTGCGGTATGCGGTTATGTCCTCTGTCGTAAGACCATCATATTTCGCTGTGAGATACTCATCGCCGGTCTTTACAAATCCACCATTTTCTGCGTTGAACTCATCATCTTCGTGTTCGACAAGCTGCGTAACAGTATTTCCTTCACCGTCATCACCGGTCTTTGCGTAATACTTCTGAAGAATATCGCTTGCTTCGATCTCTTCATCGGTCATAGCGCCGGTTTCCGAATCTTTGGTATAGTATTCTATACCGTTAGCATTCTTACGTTTTGTATAACTCTCAAGTCCGTCGTCAGTTTCTTTGTAAAGTTTATTATCAGACTTCTTTAAGATTTCAAGATCATCACCCGTAATACCGTTATCGCCCATCACACGATTAGAAGTCTTTATTGCGGAAATATATTTTTGAGCCGCATTGATATTTGCTGTAACAGCCGGAGCAATCTTGCTCGAAAATGCTGCGTCTTTATTATACTGAGTCAGTAGCCCGGACAGTCTGGTATTGTAATCCTCATCAGTCTCACCGGCACCCTGAGCCAGGTTTGCGAACTTGGTATCGAGCTCCGTTGCGCTGTTAGATTTAACCAAAAGGCCGAAACTTTTAAGCGCTTTAGCACCGTTTGCATCATCTGCCGTGATGGTAAAGTCGTTATCTTTTCCACTCTTGGAAGAGCTCACAAAAATACGCTGATTGGTCTCATCAAAGCTTGCGTTAACTCCTGCAGATTTCAGCTTATCAACCAGCTGCGACACCGTCATATCGCCGTCTATGCTGATGGACTTTGTACTCTTGCCGTCACCCACCGTAATGGAGCCCGCACCGTCTCCCGTATATCCCAGATTGGAAAGCTTTGTACTGCCGGTCGCCTTGGCTCCGGTATTGGTTGCAAGTTTTCCGCCCGTAAGATAACCGGTCTTAGCCAGAGATGTTATATTAAGGGACTGTGTTCCGTTTACTGCGGAATTGGACGCAGTGACCGTAGCCTTTGTAGAATCGGACACATTGGTCTTTTTCAGATTGTAAGCAGCTGAAAACCTGTACGCAGAAAGCTTACTGAAAAAAGACTTGGTCTTTTTATTCAGATCACTCCACATATCGGTCTTCCAACTCAGTTTCTTCTGCTCGCCCTTATATGTATTTGTTTTCTTGGAATATGCCTTTACCAGTTCAGATACGATAGCATCAGTATCGAGACCCGAAGACATTCCGGACAATCTAATAGCCATATATTACTCCTTTTCCGGGGTATTTTCTCCCCTGAAAGCGTACAGCAAACAGACAAAATGCCTGCACATTTTGCTCATCTGCTGATGATACTGTGAAAACACAGACTTTATCTCTTTTCGTCTACCATGATACCTGCCATCTCCCAGACCTTCTGGATCATGTCCAGAGTCTTCTCTGCGGGATACTCTTTTTTGACTTCCTTGGTATCTTTATCTACGATCTTGATAGTGACACGATTTGTGCCTTCATGATATCCGAAGATAGCTTCCGCCCCGGTCTTGGATTTATTGATATCGTCAACCGCCTTTTTGATGGAGCTCTCGGATGCTTCGGTGATGCCGAGACCTTTCGAATTATCGCCGCCTTCAGCTTCGTCGGTCTGGAAATTCACAGTCTGTCTGCTGTTGACAGCCTGCTTTGATTCCGTTACCTCTGTCACCTGTACCGGCTCTGACGAATAGCCACTTCCCTGATAACTACTGCCTGCTGCATTAATAGACTCTATTCCCATAATGTTCACCTCCGTATGAACACAAACTGTATGTTCTGAAAATACGTTAACAGAGCATACGATACTATCTCTAACTTGTTTATCGGACGGAATTTTGAAAATATTATAGTGAATATAAATATTTTAAAATATAACGATCTGCCGGTTAATACCGGCAGACCTTCCGATAACGTTCTATATTTTGAATCCCTACAAAAGCTTCTTCAAAGCCTCGAGGTTTCCGATATCGCCCGCGGCCTTATTCTCCTCTTGGATCTGGAGATAGATCTCCTTTCTGTATACCGGAACATTCTTGGGAGCAGAGATCCCCACCTTAACCTGATCGCCTCTGATATCCAGTATCACGAGCTCAATGTCATTGCCGAGGACTATCGACTCTCCCTTTTTTCTGGTAAGCGCTAACATCTCTTAGTCCTCCTTTCGCAAAAGATCATATATCGGATACTTGATCTCAAGATCATCCTCTACTATGATCTGGCATGCCTTATTATTGTCGGTATTGATGATGATAGGTGCCTTTAAGTTTACCGTGAGCTTCTCGATCTCCGGCGGTACTGTGATAGTCACAAGGCAAAATGTATTGGCCTCCGTGATACCAATGGATGTGAGCAGATCATCATTGATAGTCGGATTATATGAATCCAGCACCTTAAGCGGCTCCATCACCGGCATTGCAAACTGAACCTCATCCATGGACTGGAGCCACATAATAGACGCCTCGCCGTCCTCCTCGTCTTTGATGAGTGTAAAATCCTTCATAAAAGGAAATCCTATGATGCCATCCTCAAAATGTATGATCTTGTCTTCGTCAATATCGATCGTTCCAAATAATCTGGTCTCTCTTTTCATATCCTTCTCCTGTCATAATGTCGGAACACCCGTCTATTGAACAAAATCCGAACAGTATTCCGGATTCAGAAAACAGCAGTTAATTTCACTCAATAGTATATGTTCCGTTTTATATCTCCCCGTCACCGTATGGTCGAAAATATTACATTTACCATAAAACGGCAACACCCCTGCAACATGATCATTATAACATATTCGCACATCTAAAGTCCACCGGAAAATCTATCAACCGCTCCTGTACCGGCTTGCGCATCAGATGTAATCCAAAAGGCTCATATCGCTGATCTTGCCTGCTGCCTGAAGGCTGGCCTGATATGCAGTGTAAGCCGAAGTATAATCTATGGTGATATCGCTCATCTCCGCATCATCATTGCTGCTCTGCAGCTCGGTAAATGTGGTCTGCTGGTTTGCCATGCGGTTCTTGGTGAGATTGAGTCTTTCTCCGCGGCTTCCGCTGTCGGTTATCGCCAGATTGACATCGGAAAGATACTTTTCAAATCTGCTGATCTGCGAAGAAAACTTTTTCTGCATAAAATCATCGGCATAGGCAGCCTGCTTTTCCGCATTGTTCAGACAGGCCTTGAGGTATTCCTGCATTTTGGGATCATCATACGCCGAAGACGCCAGCATCTTATTGATCTCCGTAACTGCCGAATGCGCATCTATGGCGTTCTGCACTGCCATTGTCATCTCTTCCATATCCCTGTAGCAATCCGAGTTGATGACGTTCCTGATCTGCGTATTGACATTCAGCGTCTGATTGGATGAAACCTGGTAATCTATGTTCTGGTATATCCAGCTGTCGTTCTCATCGTAATTGGTATATACGATGGGGTTTGCCGGATCCGTCTTGTTGGTGCAGTTATAATACATCTCCGGTCTGACCTCACCGGATCTGAATCCGTTCTTGTCATAATCGAAAGCAAATCCCGCACGCTCACTGGTCATATTCTGGGCAAGATTGGTACCCAGTATTACCTCGCCGGAATCCGCCAGATATATCATGGTGTCTTTGTAAGCATCCTCAACTCCATCCGGATCATCCGCATAATCTGAAAGATACTTCTCAAAATCCGCTGCAGTCATTGATTCCACTTTAAGTTTATTCTCTATGTCCGCAGCCTTGTCGCTGGTGGTGATGGTCGCAAGGCTTCCGTTTATGGTGTTACCTGATGTATCTGTGGTGGTAGTACCTGTAAACTGTGCGCTGACCAGCTGTTTGTTGTCAAAATTAGAAACAGTCAGTGTACCTGCTCCGCTTGACACCGTATTTCCCTGAACATCTGTTATAACGCTGGCACCCGAATTGCCGTTCACTGTTATCCTGTTGTTGGAAGAATCCCTGATAACATAACTTCCGTCAGTGTTGGTGATAACCCTGAATACCTCCTCACCCTCTGCGTTTGTATAGCTCTGGGTCGTGCCGTTGTTTTTGACCGTCTTCGTGAGAACTACCGGATCGTACTCTACATTCAGCTTTCCTGCAGCATCCAGCGAAAACGAGAGCCTGTTGTCCTTATCATCCTGAAGTTCCACATGATCAAGACCGCCCATCTCAGTGCTGTAGTATGTAAAGGCAGTACCAAGATTGATGCTGCGCCAGGTTAATGTCTGCTCGTTTACATCCTCCATTTGGGTACCGCCGGCACCGTCATCCACCTCAACCGTAGACAATCTGGTAGAAACACTTAAGTTTCCGGTCACGGTACCGTCATCCCTGGTAGATGTAGTCTCTACCGGGAAATTGTATTCAACGGAATTAATGCTGTCCTGTGAATCATACGCAAGTCGCACACGATAAAGAGAGATTTCCTCCGGGCTGTCGGGTGTATCTGTCACGCCGCCGGCGGCATAACTGTCGACCTCAGCCGCAGTCGGGACATTGGCCTTGTCTGCATAATATTTTGTTTCCTCGATCTGCTCGTAGGAATGTTTTTCCTCGATCTGATATTTGGCGTTGGACGCCTCAAGCGCTTTATTGAAGGTGACCGTCTCATTGGTCTTGTATCCTGAGAACACGGTTCTGCCCGCATAATCCGAATCTGCCTCCGAGTAGAGCTGTGAAGAAAGATTCTTGAGCTGTGTCAGTATGGTGTTACGGTCATCCTCTGTCAATGTGTCAGTTGCGCCGTTTACCGAAAGCCTGTATGCCTCAGTCACAATGTCTTTCATATTGGTGAGAGCGGTCTCGGTGACCTCCATCCAGCTCTGTGCGTCGGGGATATTATTCTCATAGTACTGATTTATGGCACTCAAAGATGCGTTGAGCCTGAGTGATCTTATGGCTATCAATGCGTTGTCCGATGGCTTTGTCAGCTTTTTCTGGGTTGACATCTGAGTATTGAGCCTGTCCACCGACACCTTATTTCCGTTGATGTTGGTCTTTGTATTATTCATCATCATGCCGTTTGTAATACGCATCATAGGCCTGTCCCCCTACTAATTTATCGCTCCTTAGGCTTTATCATACGCCCGTCTGATTTATGAGCTTGTCATACATCTCGGTCATGACCGAGATCACCTTTGAACACAGACTGTAAGCATTCTGGAATTTCAACAGATCCAGCGCTTCCTCGTCCTCATCCACGCCCGATACCGAGGTTCTCTGATTTCCCACCGTATTGGCTATGGTGTAATAATTGTTTGACAAGAGCTGCGACTCCTCGGTATCTATAGTCACATCGCTCATGATATACTGTAAAAACTGCTGTCCGCTGCTGCCTCTGTACATCACGGTGTCCTTTTGCAGTGTCAGAAGACGGTTTACCATCTCCTCATCATCGATACCGTTCTGATGCTTCTCAAGAGTAGCCGTTGAGAATACTGACGGATCATCGCGGGTGGCTTTTGCTATCCGGATGTTGGCCGCGGTGAGCTGGTAGTAATTGCTGCCGCTCGACTCAAAATATGTGGTGGGCTCATCATAGAAATTAATCTCACTGCCCGTCACGCTCTCAGCCACAAAAAAGGCTCCCATTGGATTTCCGTAGAGATCCACACCTTCCTGCTCTATATCATTGAAGGATTTAGAGAACGCCCTGACAAACTCGTTCGTCTGTGCCTGGTAGTACGGTATTCCTTTGTAATCCACGCTGCTGCCTATCGCTGCGGTCTTTCCTGCAGTGGAAGACAGTCCGTTGGGATCGGAATCTATATAGAAAACATACTGTGAATTGCCCTCCAGATCGTGATACATATCAAACCCGGAGTATGAATAATTTTTACTGCCTATACTGATGGTGCCATTCTGCGGCATCGTCATGGAATTTTCTTCCGACAGTGTCGGCTTCACTATGGTGACCGCCGTACCTGATATGGATTTTACGGTTCCGGAGAATGCCTCCGCATTGTTGCCGTCCCTTAGTTCAAACAGCCCCTTCAGGCTTCCTGTGTTTGATAAGGACGTGGGATTAAAGTTTTCTCCGTTGTCTGCCCAGTATATGTCATACAATCCCCTGGCATCCGACTGGTTAACCCTGTAATCCCTGGCCACGCAATTTAACTGTCTGTATCTGTCTCCGTCCACTATGAGCTGTCCGTTTATCTTGATCTCAAAATTCGTAGCCCCGGTGTACATATCCGGATAATTCGAGTTTATGACCTCTGTCTCCTTGGTCTCTACCGCTGCGAACTTGGAAAGCTCATCTACCAGAAGCGCTCTCTCGTCCCTCAGCTCATTGGCATAAGAACCGGATATCTCCACCGAGTTTATCTGATCGTTCAATATGGAGATCTTCTGTGCTATGGAATTGATCTGTGAGACAGTTGAATTTATCTGCTCATTGACATCCAGCTGAAGTGACTCCAGGGAAGATGCCACAGAATTGAAAAATGAACAGAAATTCTGTGCATCCGATATGAACTGGTTTCTGACTGTTGTATCCGCCGGGGATGTACTCAGTGAATCAAGGCTGTTGAACATCGTATCGTATATAGAACCAAAACCCTTTACCGTGCTGTCATCTCTGAAATAATTTTCGATCTGCAGCATGTATTCGTTTTTGGTCTCGTATTCCGACTGATATCCCGTGTATGCCCTGTATTTGTTGTCATAAAACTGACTTCTGAGCTGTGTTATCGAATCGGCCGTCACGCCCGTGGATATGGTACCCCAGTTGGTATAGCTCCTGATGGCAGCCGAAGAGGATGTGTTCAACACCTGCTTGGAGTAACCCTTTGTGTTGACATTCGATATGTTGTTTGCGGTTGTATTGGCAGCAGCGTGATAAACTCTCAATCCCGACTCTGCTATTGATAATCCGAAAAAAGTACTCATATCTCAATCCTCATTTAATGTGTTCCTTCTCAAGCATCACAGTTATCTGCTATCCGATTCCGGATCACGCCCCGCTCACCGCAGATTCCGCTTCAGACGAGTGAGACGTATGTCTCCAGCATATCCGAAACCGCCTGTACGAAACGGCTGGCCGCATTGTATGCGTTCTGATACTTGATCATGTTGGTAAGTTCCTCATCGGAAGACACCCCCGTAGTCTGACGTCTCTGGTTGTCGAGAGCCGTACAGGTCGCATTAAGCGTTTCCGATGTTGACTTATATGTGGAACCTGCTGTCGCTATGAATCCCGTCATAGCCGTGTAATAATCACTGAAATTATATTTGGCAGCGGATTCGGGATAAAGCTGCATATCCGCACTGTCCCATGCGCCGGCAAGCCTTGCGCCCATTGCGTAATCGATCTCACCCGTCTGCTTGAGATGGGGCATCAGGCTTATCCTCTCCTTCAATGCCGAGCTGACTGACAGTGAGTCCAAGGTATACTGCGTTGATGTGTCCGGTTTGTAGTCCTCATTGTATACATAATAGTATGTACCGCCGATAAACTGCTTGGAGTATTTGGAAACGTCCACATCATTATCCCACTGTTCGTAAGGTTCCTCTTCTCCCCTTGCCCTGAGTGTTCCGTCGGGATTATATCTGGTAACCTGTATTGTACCGTTGCCCTTCTCCGGATCCCATGCATAGAAGGTGCGGGTTCCTACTGTATATTTGGTGGCGTCTACCGTGTCTTCTTCATTATATATATAGTAGGTATTGCCATCATCCGCCGTCACTTCAAAATATCTGTCACAACCTACCCTGTTGAACAGCTCCTCCGGCGGGAGCTTTCGATCCGAACCGGTATTGCAGTTTTCCGTGTCCAGCACCTTTATATTCTTATATGAAGTAACTGTCACCGCACCGTCGGATGTAGTGGTGGTGACACTGAAGCTGGCCGTGGTATTGGGACAATAAATATCATTTATGGATGTCGTAATACCGTGCACCAGATTGTCAAGCTGTGCCTCCGACTCCTCCATGACGCTCATTCCTGTCGATGAATAGTAGTCTTCCGCGTTGGCTCCCAGGAGATTCGCAAAATTTGCTACCTGCGTGCCTCTCGCCTGTATCAGACCCTTCAGCTCTCCTATATCTGTGTTGGTCTCTGTGGAAACACCTCTTTTATAGTCGAACAGATACGTATAGTGTTCATTCTGTTCGTTTGAGAGATACGGCCAGTAGGCATCCACATAACCTGTAGCCTTATCTACACGCTTGCCCACCTCATAGAAGTTTGCCTCATCCAAAAACTGGATGCCCTCCAGCTTAAGACTGATAACACCTGTGAAATCCTCCTCATAGCTGATATTTGCCAGAGAAGAAAGCTCATCGAGATATGCATCCCTCTCATCTCTCATATTGTAAGCCTGCTCGCTGCCACCGGCTTCAATACGCTGTATCTTAAGGTTCAGATCATATATGTTCTGACCGAGTTCGTTTATACGGTCGATATCTTCCGTGATCTGGGTGTTTATCTGAGTCTGATAGTCAGAGAAAGCCTTATAGATAGAATCGGCTCTTGTCAAAAAAAGGCTGGCCTTTTGTACCACAAGATTCTGGCTGACACTGTCGGACGGATCCTCAGACAAAGTCTGAAAAGCGGTCCACAAGCTGTTCTCTCCCACCAGAGTCTCCTGAAAAGCCTCGCCTTCTATTTCCTGGTACAGACTCTCAACTTCATTTATGGCATCATAATATGCCTCATAGTACGACTGTCTTCCCGCCTCCTGCCTGTAAGCTGTATCCACAAAGTTATCCCTCGCGTGGACGATCTCGCCTATCCCGACACCGAGTCCTGCATACTGATTGCTGACTGCCGCTGTACCAAATCTGTTATATTGTTGATCAGCCTGAACAACCTGCTGACGTACATATCCGTCAGTATTGACATTTGCAAGGTTGTTGGCTACTGTGTTTATCGCATTCTGCGCTGTTCTGATGGCTGAAGAGCCAATGAACAGTCCTTCCATTCCACTGGCCATGGAGAGTACCTCCCGATTTGATTATCCGCTCATTACTGCGTTGCGTCGAAGCCTCCATGCCCGAGTATATCTCCCGTGCTGTAGGCTGACCGGTTATAATTTGCCGTCTCCGGCGCCTGCCTCATACTGCGGTAAAGATTTAGATCAAATTCCATGAGCTCCATAGCCTGAGTCAAAAGAGCCTGATTTTGAGCATTTACCTTCTTCAGGCGATCCATGGCGGCTATCAGCTCATTACGCGCCGATACCATCTTCTCCTTAAGCTCCGGCTGACCGGACAAAGTCTCGATCAGTGTCGAGACCTTTATGTCCTCCGGTTTTTTGTTAAGGACAACCGCCACATTTCGCATGATGTCTGAACGCTTTCTGTCCAGTCTCTGAATATCAGTGGTCACGTCCTGCTGCTCGGCCGTCTTCTGTTCAACCACCGGAACATCAGAAACAATGATCGCCTGCTTCATCTCCTCAGAGAGATCCGCAAGCTTTTCATATAAAACTTTCTCTTCTCCCAGGACCTGTACAAGGTCATCCATCATGCCTGCCAAATTGTGCTCCTTTTTTGATCACATCACAAAACTACAGGAAATATTACGCTAAAGCGTACATCTTATCCATGAGCTTGCTTGCGAAGTCATCAGAATCTACGTTGTAGTTGCCGGAATCAATCCTTCTCTTAACCTCTGCTACTTTATCTTCCCTGATGTCCGAAGCATTAGCTACTGCCTGTTTTGCGATCTGATAGTCTTTTCCCGCCTGGGAAATCTGCACCTGATCCCTCGGTCCTTCAACTTTGGATGTCTTGTT
>JAEEGL015821137.1_pt1 | contig 14187 bp, 17 predicted proteins | sample 9134231 | NCBI WGS metagenome assembly JAEEGL01 (sample SAMN16246548, study PRJNA631951) | gut metagenome | biome: gut microbiome; feature: rumen; material: fiber-attached | host: Bos | place: Iran: Karaj | collected 2018-10 | reverse complement strand
CGGTCAGAACCTTACCGTGGAGGGCTGCTACGTGCCCTTCGGCTGGCGGCGGGATTTCTCCCCGGAGTATCTCGATTCGATACGGTTCATCTGCCTTGCCATGACGCGGGAGTATATAGACGGCCGGTTTGACGAGATAAAGGCCCACAGCCGCGATATCGAGGCCCGGCTGGAGGACGCCGTCACCGCCGGGGAGCTGATCGAGGACAACCGCAGATATATCGAGGGCTTCCGCCGGGCTGGGGAGCGGGTGACGCTCGTCGGCGGCGGCTGGGAGACTGTGATAAACGCGCTGGTGGACGGCCTTGCCGCCGACCGCGGGAATTGAAGGGGGAAAAAGCCGGATGAAGGAATTTCTTGCGGGTAATATCACGTGGATGTTCGGCGCCGTCGTGATAGCCGTATTCGCCTTCCGGGCCGTGAGGGTGCTGAGGAAGGCAAAAAAGATAGACAGCGAGGGCGTCGAGACAGACGCCGTCGTGTCGAAGATAACGGAGAACTGGGACCCGGATACGGCGGTGTCCTCCTTTACCACCTACGTGCAGTACACTGACGAGAACGGCGAGCTGCGGGAGACGCCCATGGCGTTCACGCCCGGGACGGAGCATTCCCGGGGCGACAGGGTGCGCATCCGCTATATCCCCGGGGAGCGGGAGCTGGTCCGGGAAGTCAGGACTGACGGCTGACCGCCGGGGAGAATACGATGTTTTATTCACCGCTTGTCAAAAAAGCCTGTGATATCGCCATTGAAGCCCACGGCGGCGACGCGGATAAGGGGGGATGGCCATACGTGCTGCATCCTCTGTTCCTGGCGTTCCAGATGGAGGACGAGGTATCCGCCTGCGTCGCCCTGCTGCACGACGTGGTGGAGGACCACGGGGATAAATACGGCTTTGAGTGGCTTGAAGCCCAGGGCTTTCCCGGGGAGGTGCTCCGGCCTCTGCGCCTGCTGACCCATGAGAAGGGCGCGAATTACGGGGAGTATATCCGCAGGATATCCGCCGACCCCGTTGCCGCCAGAGTTAAGCTGGCAGACCTCCGCCACAACACCGACCTGAGAAGGACGGACGGCGTCCCGCCGAAGAAGTACTGCCAGTATATCGACGCGATACGGTTTTTACAGGCCGCCCGCGGAGGGAATGACGGTCCGGACGCCGGAGGATATCCGCAATATATGACGACGGAAGAAGGATAAGAGATGACGGTACAGTACTATTACACGGGGCTGTTCGCCCTGTCCTTTGTGCTGACGATAATTTACGCCGCCCAGTGGCACCGGTCCTTTGACCTGCACCTGACGCTGGTGTTCTTTCTCATACCGATTGTGAATCTGGCATACGCCCTGATGTACGCGTCCCAGGACGTGGACGCGGCCGTCGCCATGCTGAAGATAGTCTACGTGGGGGGATGCTTCCTCCCGTGGGTGACGGCCATGTGCGTGCTGGGCCTGTGCAGGATAAACGTGAACCGCGCCCTGCGCGTGGCCACGCTGACGGCCAGCGGACTCGTATTCTGCTCCGTGCTGACCATAGGCCGCTGTCCTCTTTTTTACAGGAGCATGACCATTGAGAAGGTGGGGGAGCTGCTGATCCACCACAAGGAGTACGGACCCATGCACACCGTGTACTACGTGTTCGTATCCCTGTACCTCATCGCCGACATCGTGGCCATAGCATACAGCTTCAAAAAGAAGAAACAGGTCTCAAGACGGGTGCTCGTGCCCCTGTTCTTCCCGATACTGTTCACCGCGGCGGGCTTCGCGGTGAACCACACGCTGATAAAGCGCGGTTATGAGATAATCCCCCTGAGTTACGCCCTTGCCCAGATAGTGTACCTGTTCATCTGTCACAGGATGGCCCTTTACGACGTCAGCGAGATGGCGGTGGAGTCGATGATACAGTCCGGAGACGTTGGATTTATCACCGTGGACTCCAAATGCAGGTACCTGGGCAGCAACGAGACCGCCCGGAAGATACTTCCAGCCCTCAGCGACCTTATAGTGGACCAGACGGTCCGCAGGTCGGAGGTGCTGCGGGACAGCCTCGTCAGCTGGCTGGACAGCTTTGACCGGGACCCAGACAAAGAGGAGGCCATCTACGTGCTTGCCGACCCCGCGGACCCGTCGGACGAGACGATATACGCCGTCATCGTGAGCTATCTCTACGGCGGCAAAAAGCGCTGCGGGTATCAGATAATCCTGGAGGACGACACAAAGAACCAGCAGTATATCCGCCTGCTCAATTCCTATAATACGGAGCTGGAGCGGGAGGTGGAGCGCAAGACTGCCGACGTGGTGGATATGCACGACAAGTTCATCCTGGGCATGGCCACCATGGTAGAAAGCCGGGACAACTCCACAGGCGGACACATAAAGCGCACCAGCGACGTGGTGAAGCTGCTCATCGGCCGGATGCAGAAGGACGGCACCCTGGGATTTACCGACGAGTTCTGCAAAAACGTGATAAAGGCCGCGCCGATGCACGACCTGGGAAAGATCGCCGTGGACGACGTTATCCTGCGCAAGCCCGGCCGCTACACGCCGGACGAGTACGATATAATGAAGACCCACGCCGCCGAGGGCGCGCATATCGTCCACCGAATACTTGAGGGTACTGCCGACAGGGAATTCGCCGCCATAGCGGAGAACGTGGCCCACTATCACCACGAGCGGTGGGACGGCTCCGGCTACCCCGACGGTCTGAAGGGGGAGGAGATACCCATCGAGGCCCGGATAATGGCCATCGCCGACGTTTACGACGCCCTGGTGAGCAAGCGCGTATATAAGGACAGCATGAGCTTCGAACAGGCCGACGAAATAATACTGGGCAGCATGGGCACACAGTTCGACCCGTCGCTGGAGCCCTATTACTCCGCGGCCCGCCCGGCCCTGGAGGAGTATTACAGCGGCACCGACAGATAACGCATCGAAAGGAGCGGGACGCGAATATGATCGCAGCGCTGATAATAATACCGATAGCCGCGCTTTTGACGGGCGTAGGCATCTTCGCCTGGCGCAGGGAAAAACCCATGTGGTTCTGGGCCGGGACGGAGATAAAGGAAGAGGACATAAGCGACGTTCCCGCCTACAACAGGGCCAACGCCGTGATGTGGGTCAGCTACTCCCTCGTTTTCTGGGCCGCGGCGATAGTCGCCATGCACAGCGTGGCCGCAGCGGGCGTGATAGTCATCGCGGGCGCCGTGGGCGGCGCCATAGCGATGATGCTCGTATGGCACCGGATATACGCGAAGTACAGCGGGAAATAATACGCCGCCCCGGTGGGGCGATGAAAGGAAGAGGTCGCCATGAGCAGCGTACTGATGATAAATACCGGCGGCACCATCTGCATGACCAGGTCGGAGAACGGCTACTGTCCCGACAGGACGGCCTTCCGCGAGGCCCTTTCGGAGATGCCGGAGCTGCGCTCCCCGGACATGCCCCGCTGGGACGTGCTGGACGCGGAGCCCCTTCTGGACTCCTCCAACATGACCGTGGACGACTGGAACAGGCTCGGCTCTCTGGTGGCGGACAACTACGACAGGTACGACGGCTTCGTCATCCTTCACGGCACCGACACCATGGCCTACACCGCCTCGGCGCTGTCCTTCATGTTTGAGGAGCTGGGCAAGCCCGTGATACTGACCGGCTCCCAGATACCTCTGTGCGAGCTTCGCAGCGACGGCAAGGACAACCTGATCACGTCGCTGCTCATAGCCGGGAGCGGACGGGTCAGAGAGGTTTGCATCTATTTCGGCGGGGAGCTTCTGCGGGGCAACAGAGCCGTAAAATACTCCGCCGACGGGTTCATCGCCTTCAAAAGCCCCAACTGTCCGGCCCTTGCCTCGGCGGGCATAGACATACGGTACAGCGACTCGCTGCTGCTGCCCCCGCCGTCGGGGACCTTCCGTCTGCAGAGGCTGGAGAGGAACCCCATCGGCGTAATAAAGGTGTTTCCGGGCATACAGTTCGAGCTTTTCGGCAGCATCATGACCGAATCCCTCCGGGGCGTGGTCATAGAGACCTTCGGCGCCGGAAACATCCCCACCTCCGCCGCCGCCCTGCTGCCCATAATGGAAAAAGCCTTCAAAAACGGCACCGTGGTGGTGGTCTGCACCCAGTGCCCCCAGGGTACGGTGACGCTGGGGGCCTACGAGACCAGCTCCGCGCTGAAAAACGCGGGGGCCGTCAGCGGCGGCAACATGACCACCGAGGCCGCCGTGGCCAAGCTGTACTATCTTCTGAGCAAGAATTACGACACGAGGACCGTATGCGCTCTTATGGAGCAGGGGCTCCGGGGTGAGAGATGACGAAACTTGAACTGCTCCCGGACGATTTTACCGTATGCCGCGTCACGGACACGGCGGATATCGACCTGAAGAACGGGTTCTGCTTCGCCGCCGTCACCGACGAGGAGCTGTCCGTGGTGTGCCCGACCCGGCACGCGCCCGCGGCCGCGCCGGCCCGGGAGGACGGATGGCGGGGATTTCGCATAGCGGGCGTGCTGGACTTCTCGCTTGTGGGGGTCCTGTCACGGCTGACCGGCGTGCTGGCGGAGGCGGGCGTGGGCATATTCGCCGTGTCCACCTTCAACACCGACTATATCTTCGTGAAAGAGAAGGACCTCGGCAGGGCGAAGGCGGCCCTTTCCGCCGCCGGATACGAGTTTTCGTAAAGCCGCGCCGATCAAGAGAAAAGAAAAAGGAAGGACGATAGCATGACTGTGGATCTGCCCTACGGAAGAGGAACGATGCCTCTTGAACTGCCCGACAGCCGGGTGCGGGGGGTGCTGCGCTCCCGTATAGAGGAGTACGACCCCGGCGCGGACGAGACCGAACTGGCGGAGCGGGCCATGGAAAACCCCGTGGGCTCCCCGCCTCTGCACGAGCTGGCAAAAGGGAAGAAAAAGGTGACGGTGATCGCCAGCGACCACACCCGCCCCGTGCCCAGCAGGATACTTATGCCCATCCTTCTGCGGGAGATCCGCCGCGGCAGTCCCGACGCAGATATAACCATCCTCATCGCCACCGGCTGCCACCGGGGCACCACCGCGGCGGAGCTGGAGGCCAAGTTCGGCCCGGATATCGTCCGTGACGAGAAGATCGTCGTCCACGACTGCGACGACGCCGAAAATATGGTGCTGCTGGGGACCCTGCCCTCCGGCGGCGCGTGTTATGTAAACCGAATTGCTGCGGAGGCGGACCTGCTGGTATCCGAGGGCTTCATAGAGCCCCACTTCTTTGCCGGTTTTTCCGGCGGACGCAAGGCGGTGCTGCCCGGCGTGGCCGGACGGGCCACGGTGCTGGCCAACCACTGCTCGGAGTTCATCGCCCACCCCGCCTCCCGTGCCGGGAGCCTGGAGGGCAACCCCATACACCGGGACATGGTCTGGGCCGCCCGCAAGGCCGGCCTGAGGTTCATCCTCAACGTGGTGCTCAACGGCGAGAAGAAGATCATCCACGCCGACGCGGGCGACGTGGAGGCCGCCCACGAGTCCGGCTGCCGTTTCCTGGACAGCCAGTGCGGCGTGGACCCCGTGAGGGCGGATATCGTGGTCACCACCAACGGCGGCTACCCGCTGGACCAGAACATATATCAGGCCGTGAAGGGCATGACGGCGGCGGAGGGGTGCGTGAACCCCGGCGGCGTGATAGTCATGCTCGCCAGAAGCGAGGACGGCCACGGCGGCGACGCCTTCTGCCGGGAGATGACTGCCCCCGGCGGCACGGACCGGCTGATGGAGGGCATACTGTCCCGGGACAGGGCCCACACCACCCCGGACCAGTGGCAGGCCCAGATATTCATCCGCGTGCTTCAGAAGGCGCGGGTGGTCTACGTTTCCGACGCCCCCGAGGAGCTGGTGCGCAGCCTGCGCATGTACCCGGCCAGGACCGCGGCCGAGGCCATGGAGCTGGCCGATAAGCTTATCGGAAGGGAAAACGCCCCCGTCACCGTCATCCCCGACGGTGTGGGCGTGATAGTGAGATGAGCCGCGAAGGGCTCGGAGTGACGGTATGAGGACAGTCTGCTTCGGACAGGAGGGCAGACCAGCCGTGGTGCTTATACACGGCGGCGGCCTTTCATGGTGGAATTACAGGGCAGCCGCATCGCTGCTGGAGGAGGATTTCCGGGTGGTGCTGCCCCTGCTGGACGGTCATGCCGGCTCCGACAGGGGATTTACGTCCATTGAGGAATGCGCCGACGGGATCGTCGCGTATATCGACGAGCACCTCGGCGGCACCGCGGAAGCGGTCTGCGGGCTGTCGCTGGGCGGACAGACGGCGCTGGAGATACTGTCCCGGCGGCCCGATATCTGCCGGTGCGCCGTCATAGAGAGCGCCTCGGCGGTGCCGTCGGGGATGACGGCGGCCCTTGTAGGTCCGTCGGCGAGGATGAGTTACCCTTTGGTGAGGAAAAAGTGGTTTTCCCGGCTGCAGTTCAGGTATCTGCGCATGGACGGGGAACTATTCGACGATTACTACCGGGACACCTGCGCCCTGACCCGGGACGATATGGCCGCCTTCCTTACGGCAAGCGTTCTTTACGCGCCACCGGCGTCGCTGTCCGGCACGAGGGCAAAGGTGCGCGTCGTGTGCGGCCAGAAGGAGACGGCGGTGATACGCAGGTCCGCCGGCCTCATACACGGGCTCATACCCGGCAGCACGCTGGAGATACTGCCGGGGCTTTACCACGGCGAATACTCCATGAAGCATCCGGAGCAGTACGTACGGGACCTGCGGGAGATGATACCGCGGCGGTAAACGCCCGCGGGGAGGAGGAGAGGCAGACAGAATGATTTCATTTGAGAGCGACTATATAACCGGCGCCCATCCCAAGGTGCTGGAGCGGCTCGTTCAGACCAATCTCGAGCAGCTTTCCGGCTACGGTACCGACGCGTACTGTCAGCGGGCAAGGGAGAAGATACTCGCCGAGTGCGAGATGCCCGACGGGGACGTGGAGTTCCTGGTGGGGGGCACCCAGGCCAACGCGGTCATCATCTCCGCCCTTCTCAGGGACTGGGAGGGCGTGGTGTGCGCCGTTACCGGTCACATAAACGCCCACGAGGCGGGAGCGCCGGAGTTCGCCGGGGTGAAGGTGCTGCCCCTTCCCAATCACGGCGGCAAGATAGACCCGGAGGAGCTGGAAGCGTACTGCGCCGGTTTTTACGGCGACGACAACCATGAGCACATGGTGTTCCCCGGCATGGTGTATATCTCCCACCCCACGGAGTACGGCACTCTCTACACGCTTTCGGAGCTGACGGCCCTTTCGGCGACCTGCCGGAAGTACGGCATGCGCCTTTTCCTGGACGGAGCCAGGCTGGGCTTCGGTCTGATGAGCCGCAGCACCGACGTGACGCTGCCGGACGTAGCCCGGCTGTGCGACGTGTTCTATATCGGCGGCACGAAGGTGGGCGCGCTGTGCGGCGAGGCGGCGGTGTTCGCCCCCGGCGTGAAGCCGCCCCACTTCATGAACTCCATGAAGAAGCGGGGCGCCCTGCTGGCAAAGGGCAGACTGCTGGGCGTGCAGTTCGACGCGCTGTTCACCGACGGTCTCTACTTCGACATAGGCCGCCGCGCCATCGGTATGGCGGAGAAGATGAGAGAACTGTTCGCCTCCCGGGGCTACGAGTTCGCCGTGGACTCCCCCACGAACCAGCAGTTCGTCATCCTCGACGCGGACAGATACGAAAAGCTCAGAAAGGACGTGGCCTTCAGCTTCTGGGAGAGACTGCCGGACGGCCGCGTCGTGACCCGCTTCGCCGTGGGCTGGTCCACCTCCGACGAGGACCTCGCCGCCCTGGCAGCCGCCCTGGATGCGGCGGAGAGGTAAGAGTATGCAGGACGGATACGCCGGAGATATCGGCGACTACGGAAAATTCATATTCCTGCGCAGACTGCGGGAAAAGGGACTGTCCATCGGCGTGAACTGGTACGTCCCGTGGTTTTGCGACGATAAAAAGGGAAACGGCAGATTCGTTGAGATCCCGGAAAAGTACGCGAAGTACGACCCGGAGCTGGCGGAAAAGCTGCGGGAGGTGTCCGCGCTCGGCCGCACCGTAAAGCGCCTTGAGCAGATGGGGCTCGTCGACGGCGCGGCGTACTGGTCCGACCCCATCACCCGGGACCGGCCGGGGTGGCACGCCGCCGCGCTGGAGAAACTGCCCGGCGCCGAGGTAGTGTTTCTGGACCCGGACAACGGTCTTCTTCCCGGGTCCGTGAAGCCCGGCACGAAAAGAAGCGCGAAGTACGTCTATCCCGGCGAGATGGCCGACTACCTACTCCGGGGTCAGAGCGTTATTCTGTACAGCAGCCGCCGGAGGAAAAAGGAAGAGGAGTATTTCAACGAGCTTTTGCTGACCATCGCCGCCGCCTGCGAGGCGGCGGGGACCGACCCGGTATTTTTCGGCGCCATAACCTTCAACCGCTATTCGGTACGGGACCTTATCGCCGTCAGCACCGACCCGGAAAGGGCCGCGAAGATCGGCGAGGTCATACGCGATCTCATGCTGCGGGGCGGGATATGTTACCGGCCGGATATGAACAACATGATCCATCTCAACGGGAGGAATGAGAAATGAACGAGGTAATAAGAAACATCATCACCCGCCGCTCCTGCAAGAAGTACGACCCGGATATCCCCGTCCCTCAGGAGCTCGTCGACCAGATAATCGAGGCGGGACTTTACGCCGCCAGCGCCATGGGCACCCAGTGCCCGAAGATACTGGCCGTCACCGACAAGACCGTCCGGGACAGGATATCCGCCCTCAACTCCAGGTACGACGCGCAGAAGCGCCCCGACCCCTTCTACGGCGCCCCCGTGGTGCTGGTGGTGCTGGTGGAGAAGAGCTACGGCACGAGGGTTTACGACGGCTCCCTCGTCATGGGCAACATGATGCTGGCCGCCCACTCCCTGGGGGTGGGGAACTGCTGGATACACCGTGCCAGAGAGGTCTTTGACGACGAGGAGGGCAAAGCCATCCTCAGAGCCGCCGGCATGGAGGGAGAGTACGAGGGCATCGCCAACCTCGTCCTGGGCTATCCCAAGGTCATAAACACCAATATCCCCGCCCGCAGGGAGGGCAGGGTGTTCCGCGTGTGATGTCCGTCCCGCCCCCGCGGGACGTATATGTGATAAGTGAAAGGAAGTATCGAGACATGGCCGGAAATCGGGAGTACAAATTCGAGAGCACCGACAAATACATGAAAAAGCTGGACGCCACCCTGGCCGGAAAGAGCTTCCGCCTGGTGCTGGACGACGGGCAGGAGATAGTCCTGGCCTTCCTCACCGGTGAGACGCTGCTGGTCGGGGCATACGGCGAACCCATGCGCTGGGAGCGGTACGCCGCCCTGCGGGCCGACGAGCAGACGTATCTCGTCACCTACGAGCGCACCGGACAGCCCGAGAGGATATGCGACACCTACGTGCTGGACCTTGAGAACTCTCTCGTCACCCGCATCTTCGCAAAACAGCACGTCATCCCCGGCAGGGACAGGATGACGATCAATTCCGTCACCTTCGGCGCCATCAAGCGGGACTTTGAGGACCTGCCCATGAAGCGCCACAGCCGCACCATGGATCTGGTGGGGAAGACGGCCACCTGGCACTACGCCAACGGCTTCGTAAACAAGCATATCTACTACGACGCCAACTACTACCGCTTCGAGATACAGGAAAACCCCAGGCTCGACGAGAGACTGTCCGAAAGCGAGAAGGAGGACGTCCGCCGGGACGAGGCGCTGAACAGGACCTGGTTCTTCGACGAGCCCGCCGACTATATAAAGATAAAGGACGGCATCTATCTCATCAGCTTCGTGGAGTCCAACACCAACCGCCTCAACGCCGCGAAGGGAGGCAGCAATCTCGTCATCCTCATCAATATGAAGGAGGGCTTCGACGTGTGCCGCTCCTTCACCCACACCGCCAGTCAGGTCCCCCAGTGGGGCATGTACAAGGCCTACGCCGAGTTTGAGGAGGACGAGGGCTATAAGGACCGGGAGCCCAGCCCCTTCCGTACGTAATTCGCACAAAAAATCGGGACAAATTTTCAAAAATCAAGGCATATTGAATAATATGCCTTGATTTTGCTTTCCCGCCGGACTACAATTTGTCTGTGATTATACTGCTGCGGGCGGCGGACGTCCGCGGAACGAAAAAACGGAAAGGAATTACGTATATGGCGGAAAAGGAATACAAGTTCGAGAGCGAATCCAAGACCATGCGCAAGCTCAACGACAGCCTCGCGGGCAAAACTCTGCGCCTGGTGATGGACGACGGACAGGAGTTCGTGATGAGCTTCCTCACCGGTGAGACGCTGCTGTTCGGCGCTTACGGAGAGCCCATGCGCTGGGAGCATTACGGCGCGCTGGACGCCGACGAGACCACCTTCATGGTCAGCTTCGAGCGCTTCGGCGGCCCCGAGCGCTTCTGCGACACCTACGTGCTGGACTTCAAAAACTGGCTCGTCACCCGGGTGGCAGCCCGTCAGCACGTGAAGAACCTCAACCCGAGGATGACTCTCGTGGCCGTCACCTTCGGCGCCATCAGGCGGGACTTCGAGGACCTGCCCATGGTCCGCCACAACTTCACCATGGACCTGGTGGGCAAGAAGATCACCTGGCATTATCCCAACGGCTTCATCAATACCCACATATATTACGACGCAAACTATTACAGCTTTGAGATACAGCAGTCAGGCAAGATCGACCCGAACCTGAGCCCCGAGGCCAGAGCACGGCAGGAGGCCGAGGACAAGGAGGCCCGGGAGATGAAGTACGACGAGCCCTCCTACTACGTGCGCATAAAGGACGGCATGTACCTCATCTGCTTCACGGAGAACAACGTCACCCGTCTCAACCCCACCCGGGGCGGCGGAAATCTTGTCATACTCATCAACACCGCCACCCACTCCGACGTGTGCCGCCTGTTCACCCACAACAGGGAGATGGAACCCATGTGGGGCCTCTCCAGAGCCTACGGCGAGCTGGAGGACGATGAGAAGTTCGCCGAGCGCAGGGGCCTTTGGCGGGTATAAGGAGGACGTGAGATGAGCGAGAAGACCTGGGACCTTCCCATGATACCCGACGACACGCCTCTTCAGAGGAACGTGGCCGTTAGAAACTACGAGCTGGCGGGCAGGACCTTCAGTCTGGTGCTGGACAGCGGCGAGCGCCGCACCCTGACCGTGGAGGACCGGGACCATGTGCTGTGGGCCCTCGACAACGATCCCCCCGTCCGCGCCGAATACCTGTGCATGCGGGCCGACGAGTGGGTCTGGATGCTGACCTTCAACGAGAGCTTCTCCGTGAACGTGGTGGTCGTCATCGACACAAAGAACGACCTGACCACCGTTTTGTGGACCGCCGGCGGTCTGCACCCCGCCCGTCCCAAGCTGGCGACCCACACCTTCGTGTTCGGCGCCATAGAGCGGGAGGGCAGGCCCCTTCCCATGAAGCGCCATCACTTCACCGCCGACCTGGCGGGCAAAAAGATAGCCTGGGAGTACTCCACCACCGTCACCATCACCCACATATATCACGACGCCAACACCATCCGCTCCTCCCTCAACGAGATGCGGCCTCTTCCCGATTGGGCGACGCCGGAGCAGGTGCGGGAGGCCGAGAACAGGGCCGAGCGCTGGGGCAGCATATTCTTCGAGGAGCCCTGCTCATACGTGAAGCTGGGGGACCATCTGTACCTGATGACCTTCATCGAGACAAACCGCAACAGGGTCGACCCCAACGAGGGCGGCGGCGACCTGCTGGCCATCATCGACACGCAGACCGTCCACGACGTGGGCCGCACCTTCGGCGTGGGTCCCGACGGCCGGGCCAATTTCGGCCTGCTGACGGCCAAGGGCCGCTTCGTGGACAGCGACGACCCCCTCAACGACGCCCCCAGCCCCTACTATATCTGACCGATGGATTACGAGATCATCCGCCTCGTCGACGCGCCGCAGCTGAAAGAGGCCATGGCCCGCTGGTTCCACGAGAAGTGGAGCGTGCCGGAAAAGGCGTATCTTGACAGCATGGAGGACTGCCTTGCCGGGAAGACGGTGCCGCAGTGGTACGCCGCCGTGGAGGGCGGCAGGTTCGTCGGCGGCATGGGAGTCATCGAAAACGACTTCCACGACAGGACCGACCTTGCCCCCAACGTGTGCGCGGTATATACCGAGCCGGAGCGCCGGGGCAGGGGCATAGCCGGCGCGCTTTTGAAATTCGTGTGTGAGGACATGAAGAAACGGGGCGTGGACACCCTCTATCTCGTAACCGACCACGTCGGTTTTTACGAGCGCTATGGATGGGAGTTTTTCACCATGGTTCAGGGCGACGGCGAGGACCGTCTGTCCCGCCTTTACAGACACGTAAGCTGACGCGACACCCCCCGGACCGCTGCGGCGGGCCGGGGGGTGTGCCGGACGTTTCCCCGGCACGGCGTATTTTTTGCCAAAATACCCTTGAGGATACCGCCGGGGGTGTTGTAAAATAAAAGGCGGAAAAACCGCTGCGAGGTGAGCGAATATGAGGGTTTACGAATATCTCACCCAGTTCAATCTGGTCTCCGTCACGTTCCGGCTGCTGCTGGCGGCGGCGGCGGGCATCATCATAGGCTACGGACGCTCGAAAAGGGACAGAACGGGCCTTCGCACCTACACCCTGGTGTGCATCGGCGGCGCCGTGAGCATGATGATAGGCCTTTACATGTACGAGATGCTCCACGGGCCCTGGATAGAGATGCTGAAGGCCGTCGGCGAGAAGACGGACGTGACCCGCATCCCCACCCAGACCATCTCCGGCATAGGCTTCCTCGGCGCCGGAATAATCTTCAAGGTGGCCCACTATCAGGTCAGCGGACTCACCACCGCCACGGGCCTTTTCGCCGCGGTGGTCATCGGCATAGCCGTGGGCGCCGGGTTTTACGTGGGCGTGCTGGCGGCCCTCATCCTCGTGATGCTGGTGCTGCACGTGATGGCCCCGGCCAAGAACGTTTTCAAGCAGCACGGGCTGAACATCACCATCTACGTGGAGTTCGAGTCCGTTGACGACGTTTCCGCCGTGTCGGAGGTGATCGAGTCCCTGGGCGCGAGGCTCTTCGAGGTGGATATAGAGAGAGCCGAGGCCGTGGGCGATCTGAAGCCCTCCGCCCTGTTCGACGCCCGCCTGAGCCGGGAAAACCGCTCTCACTTTGTCATGCTCTCATCGGTGGCGGAACTGCCCTGCGTGAGCAGCGTGCAGGAAATAATGGCGTAAGGGGGTAAAAACGATGATACCTCTTATCGGAAATCTCCGCGACATGAACGTGCTGTCCGTGGTGGTGAGGATGCTTTTCGCCTGCCTGTGCGGCTTCGTCATAGGCATGGAGCGCTCGGCGAAAAACCGTCCCGCCGGCTTCCGCACACATATCCTGGTGTGCCTGGGCTCGGCCACCGCCGCGCTGGCGGGGCTGTACATATACTTCGGCCTGGGCATTAACACGGACATCACCCGCATCAGCGCCCAGGTGGTCAGCGGTCTGGGCTTTATCGGAGCGGGCACCATAATCGTGACGAAAAATCTGGATATCAGGGGCCTCACCACCGCCGCCGGCCTGTGGGTCACCGGCATAGTGGGCCTTGCCATAGGCAGCGGCTTCTACGAGGGCGGCATAATAGGCACGGCCCTGATCCTCTTCGTTGAGGCGGTGCTGACTAAGCTGGCCGGAAGGATACAGCGGCGCCCCCGCACGGGACTGCGTATACTTTACAGCGACAAGAACGCCCTTGACCTGGCGTACGGCGTATTCCGGGACAAGAAAATGCACGTCTCCTCCGTGAAGATAGACATGGCGCCCGACGGCGGCACCCTGCGGTACAGAGCGGACGTGATGCTCCGGGGCAGCGCGGATATGGAGGCGCTGACGGACAGCCTTGAAGAGCTGGACGGCGTGGTTTCCGCGGCGGAACTGTAACAGAACAAACGCAAAGGGCACAGTGGCCGGATAGCCATTGTGCCTTTTTTATATCCTCATTTTTGTGCAAATAGGGGAAAATCTCCGGCGGGGTGGACTATTGCCCCCCGGCGCTTGATGTAACGGCACAAAAAGGCTATAATGATACCGATATCAGCGCCTTTGGCGCGGAACGGAGAAAGCATAGCAAATGGCTGCATTTTCAAACGTTGAGGAGGCCCGGGAGTATTTCCGGGGCGACAGAT
>JAEEGL015481319.1_pt1 | contig 14187 bp, 5 predicted proteins | sample 9134231 | NCBI WGS metagenome assembly JAEEGL01 (sample SAMN16246548, study PRJNA631951) | gut metagenome | biome: gut microbiome; feature: rumen; material: fiber-attached | host: Bos | place: Iran: Karaj | collected 2018-10 | reverse complement strand
TCGCGGAAAAGCCATATCACATCGTCGATATAGAACATCACGCGCTTGCCGGAAAGCGCGGGATTGCGCCTGACCTCGAAATTGGAGATCGCGGGCGGAAGCGTCTTCTGCGCAGTTGCGTCTGCAGCCCCTTCGCGGCGGAAGCGCGGCAGCCTGTCGATCGGGACGGACTTGAGCTCGAGGGTCTTCGGGCCCACGTGCAGCTCGCCGAGGTCGTCGAGCCACCTGCCGGCGGGCAGCTTCACGGAAACCGCGTCGTCTTCCGAGAGCACCGGCGCCACCAGCCAATCGGGGCCGAGCATGAACTGCGTAAAGCAGTCGCCGAAGCCCTGGCCGGGGAACTCGTAGTCCATCGAGCGCAGGATGGGCTCGCCCGTCTTCGACGCATGTTCAGCCCACTTCATGATGTACGGCCCCATCCTGCAGTGCAGATGCGCGTAGTCCTTGCAGATGGCGCAGTTCCTCTCGTCGAGCACGCGCCATGGTGCAAGCGAGAACTGCATCATCGGCATCATGGCCTGCAACTGGCAGCTGCGCACCATGAGCTTCTGCGAGAACGGCTTTCCGGGGAAGAAGCTGCCGCAGGCGCCGCCGCCGATCATGTCGGCCACCACATACGGATAGCCGACGAGTCCCGCGTTGATCATGTCCTTGACGATCTTGGGAAGAGCCTCCCACGCGTGCAGCTGGTCGTGGAGCCGCTGCACGATCGGCTGGCCGCCGGTGCCGTAGCCGCTCCGGAACTCGTTGTACGGTATCCGCGTGCCGAGCATGGTGTATGCGCGGCCGAACTCGCAGCGGGGCGTGTCCGGACGGAAGAACGTGGCATCTTTGGGTATGAACTCAGGGTTGCCGGCGTCGAACTTGAAACCGTCGAAGTGGTAGTCCGAGGCGAACTTCTGCAGACGCTTCGCGAAATAGTCGAAGACTTCCGGGTTGGTGAGGTCGTAGGCGGCGCTGTTGCCGCTCCACCAGCGCAGGATCGCCGGTCTCTTGCCGCCTCCCTCGCAGATGAGATAGTCGAGACCCTTGTCGTAGCCGCTTCCGGGGATGCCCTTGTGGGGATAGTACCTGAGCACGCGGTACTCCTTCTGGCTGTCGGGCGAGACGAACGGGCTCATCCAGAGGAGCGACTTCCAACCCTGCGCGCGGATCAGATCGAAATAGCGAAGCGGATCCGGGAACTTGATGTCGTCGAACAGCTCCGCCCCGTGGTACTTCATCCACCCGCCGTCCGTCATGAACACGCCGCACGGGAAACCGCTCGCCGCGAGGTCGCGCACGTACTTCTCGCTCACATCCTGGTTCACGCCGTGGAGGAATATCTCTATCCAGTTGTTGAACTGCGGCTTCGTGAAGAACTCGGCGGGCGGCGTCTTTCCGGTGAACCTGAAGTGCTTCGAGGACCCGGCGAGGTAGGCGTCCCTCAGCGTCTTGCCGGCCTGGACGACCCCGACCTTCTCCTTGTTGGACTCTATGCGCAGCACGCCGCCGGTGAAGCGGAACTTGAACGGACCGTCGCTCCAGACATATCGCCCCTGGTCGGAGAGGAGGAAAGGCATGACGCCGCCACCCCAGCAGCTAACCTCCAGATCGAAGTCTCTTGTTCTGTAGCGTCCGTCGCGCGTATTGCTCTTCTCCGTCCACGGCTGGTCGCAACCGAGGTTGACGGCGGCGCCGAACCAGCGCTCGCCGGGGTTCAGCCTGATCTTCGACACGAACGTGCGGCCGGGGATCATCGCGGACATCCTCTTCCAGCGGTCCTCGATCTCGGCGACTTCGCGCTTCGTGAACGTGCGACGAACGAGCTTCCACTTCCCGGGGGTCTTCTGCCCGTCGGTGTATTCGCGCGACACGTAGTTCTTGAAAATGCCACGTTTCTTGAGCACGTAGAGGTTGAAGCCGCGGAGGTGTCCGCCCGGGATCGTCTCCTTGAGATTCATCATCAGCAGATACATGGCCCAGAGTTCGTCCACCCGCTTGGCGTCGCCGGCTTCAAGGGCCTTCCAGACCTCCATCAGGTAGTCGGCGTAGGCGGCCCTCTCCGACACCACGCCTCTCGTGCCGTAGTTCCGGTACTGGTCTATCCACCCGTAGCTGCCCCAGGCGCTGAACACCGTCTTGATCTCGGGGGCGCTGCATTCCCTGCGCATGCGGTCGTTGGCGTCCTCGCCGCCGGTCTCCTCCTTTATCCAGCCGTAGATGTGCGGGAACTCCCGGGCCAGACGGATCAGCAGCTCAGGCGCGGGCGCGGGAACCTTGTCCGAGGTGTAGGTCTGTATGATCACCGGACGCTTTGCGATCTCGGCGAGCCTGCGGTAGTAGCGCTCAAGGTCGTCCTGGGTGCGGGCATCGTGCGGAGGCCGGCAGGCAATCGCCAACTGCGCCGACGGATACTGCGCGGCGAGCCTTTCCACCTCCTGCGCAAGGTAAACCATCTCGGCGGTGTCGCGGCCTTCGCACCCAAGGGCGACCACCACGTCCTCCCCGGCGAACGCCTTGGCAAGTGCGGCGAACGACAGCTTCTTCTCCTCGGCCGTGAGCAGGTCGATCGCGTCGTTCGACTGGCACCAGATGAACCCCTCCACGCCGGAATCTGCGACAAATCTGGCCTCGCGCACCAATGTCTCGACGTCGAGCGCACCGTCCTCCTCGTACGGCACCGACAGAATCGGGAACGGTCCGCGGATTTCCGCCGAAACGGCCGCGAACGACAACAGGGCCGAAGCGGCCGCGACCAAAAACCTGCTGCTCCTCATCTTGTTTGTCATCTACGGATACCTCCATTCAAAATTCATGCGCTCACTTCTGCCTCACGGCGAACTTTCTGATTTTTCCCTTGAAGTAGCTGAGAAGTTCCGGGCTGCCGCCCAGAACGACAGACGATGGGCGCATCCCCGGCATGAGCGCCGGCACGGAATAGCTTTTGCCGTCGAGAACCACTTCCAGGATCTTGCCGGTATGCCTGATCAGCAGGCTGTTCCATTCCCCGTTCCTGACGGATCCCTTCGGCACGCTCACCGCCGCATATTCGTTCGGACAGTAATACCCAAGGTAGCCGACCGTCATCGAGCCGTCTTCCTTCGGGGAAACGCCCAACAAGGACCCCGTGCCCTCGTGCATGGCCCCGAGAAGATAGCCGCCCAGCCTGTCGGGACGGAATTCGAAAGACACCTCCCACGGCGAATTCTGCGGCAGAAGTTCCGTCGGGAAGCCGACCAGGTCGTCCTTGCCGTCGAATACAAGCTGCCAGAGGCCCGGCGCGTCCGGATCTGCCTCGCGCTGCGGCCGGGGGTCCCAGTCGGCAGTGCTCTTTTCGTGCGCGCCACCCGTCACCGGGCCGCGGTTGCGCAAGGTTGCCGTCGAGTAGAGGCCGCCAAGCATGCCGAAGAAGCTGCGCTCTCCGCTCTTCGGGCGCACGACGTCCCCGCACACAGGCGAGAAGTCGTATTCGAGCGTGCGCGTCCTGGAGACGTCGCCCCACACCAGCGGCCCGGACCGCCACTCCCTGCCATCCATCGTCACGACCTGCACCAGGTAAACCATCGACTTGCGGTCGGGCTCGGGCCGGAATGAAAACGACGCCGCCTTGCGGTTCCACACCGAAGGATACGACGCCTGGCGGTTGAGACGCGCCAGCGCGACCTGCGACGATCCCGGTGCGCCGATTGCGTATGCGCCCTTCTCGTATGCGACCTTGACCGGAATGTCGCCCTCCATGATATCGTTGAAGCTCGCGTGCATCACGGCCGTCGCGACCCTGTCCTTGGGGATGCGCACATATACGGGCTCCGTCGCCAGCGACAGCCAGCACGGCAGGTAGGAAGATCCTTTGGAGACGCCCCGCCCCATTATCCACTCGGCGTCCGGCATGTCGCCGAGGTCAAGCCGGAACCTCCTCTCGGCGGACGGCTTCGTCCGGCAGGAGACGAACGAGACCTGAAAGACCGCCGTGGTGGCATCCTCGCGGAAGCGGTCGATGCGGTCTTCGGGATTGTGGATGTAGAGTATTTCGCCGCCGCCGCAAACCATTGCGTAGCGAATCGGCGACGCGCACGCGATGTCGGCCGAGACGACCCCGTCCTTCAGCGACACCTCGCACTTCTCCATCGGCGCCATGTCGCGCAGGGCCATCTTCACCCACTTGTGGTTCCAGCTGTTGGCAGGCGCAAAGTCGATCGGATGCAGGCCGCTGTCAATCACGCCCGAGCGGCCGTCGGGCGCATTCCAGCGGACGCGTACCGTCAAGGCCCTTGCGCCCCAGAAGGCTCCGGTGTCCGCCACGAAGCGGTAGTCGCTCGTCCTGTCCGCCGAGACGTTCCGCGGCTCGAAGCTCTTGAGGACGCGTCCCTTTTCGTCCAGCACCTCGGCCGAGACGGCGATCGGTCCCGACCAGCTGCCGTCGGCGATGCTCAGCACCTCTATCGGCAGCGGTTCGCCGGGCGAAAGGGACTTGCGGTAGGAGACGGCCAGATTCGGCCTGGAAAGGTCGTCGCCGGGAATCGGCGTCCAGGGTTCGCCGCGCAGCTTTTGGAGATAGGAACGGACGATGCGCTTCGTGACGTAGCCGTTGTACAGCGTCGGGGCGAAGCATGTGTTCTCGTTGTACTCGTCCCACTCGCCGAACTTCATCACGTCGGGATTCACCTCCAGCGCGACGTCGAGAATGCCGCGCAGCGTCCGCGTGCCGTTGTGGGAGACGTTGTAGCAGCGCGTATAGGCGTTTTCGTGTCCGTTGACGACAACCATCCCCAATAGCTTCCTGCCCTTGAACTCTGGTTCTTCGAGGATATCCCGCATGAGGCCGAAGACGAGCCGCAGGTATCCGGGTTCGTGGACGAAGATGCGAGCCTCCCTGTCGAAGCGGTTCATCATGTGCGTCTCGCCGATGGACAACCCATCGACGACGCGCAGGTTCTCCCGAAAGAGATTTCGGAGGTATTGGCGGCTATCCTCGCACAGGTCCCCTGTCAGCGCATACTCGCGCCTGAAGCGGGAGGCTCCGCCCTCGGGCGTGTCCGTGACGATGAAGAAGTCGGTGCCGAGCCGCGTGCGGTACTCGTCCATCCACTTCTTCATCACCGGCGGCTCTACTCCAGTCTTGGACCAGTACGCCGGCGTTCTGTTCCAGTAGGCAAGGACAAGGCTCTTGTCGCCCTGTATCCGCGCATTCTGGTTCGTGATGGCGCTAGCCATCTCATCGAAGTGCTTTTCGGGGTCTAGTCTTTGGGTGACGCAGAAAGCGCCGAAACCCTTGACGGACGAGTGGCTGCACGCATCCAGCCAACGGTAGCCTCTCCAGCAGGACGGGAAACAGGCAAAGCCATCGAATCCATACGACTTTGCGTCCCGCTGCGCCTGCTCCACCTCGCTTTGCGCCACTCGCGATCCCCATGGCGACGAAAGGTCCATGTCGGGATCCACGCAAAGCGGCTGATCGACATAGCGGCCGAGCAAGCCCCTGATGCACTCGTGCAGCTCGTAGTTTTGCGTCTGGCAGATCGCAATCGTCCTCGGCAGGAGACGGGCGCGGACATCCCCATGCGCAGGCAAAGCACCCGCCACCAGACAGACGGCAATTCCGAAAAGCCGAACTGTCGTCATCGTCATGTCCCACCTCTCATGACTTCACCGCCATCAATGGAACGAGACGACCATGCCCGGAATGGGTATCGCCAGCTTGACCGCCATCGGGGTCACAACCAGTTTCGCCTTGACGCCGGGAACCGCCGCGAGGGTCCATGTCGAGTTGTCGAGGCCGCTGCCGGCCGAGACAAGCACATACTCGCCACCCTTCGGGCGTCCGCTGTAGGCAACGTTAACCGTCACCTCCGATGGGAACTCGGCGGCTCCCGAAAGCACCAGCGCACCCGCAACTTCGGTCGTGTCGCGCGACACGGAGAAGTTCAGCGAATCGGCATTCGGCAGGGAGACGGTACCGACGAACGAGGAGTCGAACTTCGGCATCTGCCCGACATCCCCCACGACGACCGCGCCAGACCCCGTAAGAGTCAGGTTTGTGCGACAGGCATACCCGTTGATGGCCTTGCCGCACCACTTCCACGCCAGATAGGCCTCGGCAGTCTTCCGATCGGCGTCTGAAAGAACCTGGTTGTACACGAGAATCTCTCCTTGAATCTCGCCCTCGTCGATGTCGTTGGGCGTACGCGCGTCGAGATAGCTGACATAGCCGAATGCGCCAAGCGTAAAGGACGACCCGCCGACCGCAGTGAGAATCTCGGGACGGCCGCCGAACCCGGCCCTGGTGCCGTCAATGGCCTTGCCGTCGAGATAGGTCTGCCCGCCGCCGAACACATTGACGGAGTTATCGCGCCAGATCGGGTCGGCGGCAGTCGTCGCGCCGTATGTTGCATATGGACGGGAACGCGGAGAAAGCGTATTTCCGGCCACGGTGTCCAGGAACGGGGTACCGCCGTTCTTGGACGAGTCCTGCGCCATGACGACCGTGCGGGCCGTAACCGGCTGCACAGCATACACACTACCCTCGTTCCCCTTCTCCTTGAAGCGGAACCCGCGGCCCGACGCTGTCGCAGTCCCCGACAGGACAGGCGAACAGTCGATCCAGTTCCGGATCGGTCCGTCACCCCGGCTCCCGCGCACCGACTTCGGGGCACGTCCCGCCGAATTAAGGTAGTGGATGCCATTCTGGCTCTGGTTGTCGCGCCAGTCGAACACACTGCTCACGTACGTGCCGCTCGAGTGGATGACAGCAGATGTGACATCGGGGTCAAACCAGTTCTGCGGCGAAGGAATCGCCTCGCTTCCCGGAGGCAGGCTTCCAGAGGCAAACGACAGGCTCTTGCCGTTCAGGTCGATCGTTCCGTTGAAAGCACCCGGCGCCAGCACCGTGTCCTTTCCTAGGGAAACCGAACCCTTGCCGCTGACGCCAAGGGTCATGGAAACGCCAAGCATGCTGTCCTGATAGCTCGTGATTCCCCATTTCTGCGCCAGATAGCGTTCGACGGCAATTCGCTCCAGGTCATTCAGAACCTTGTCGAAGAAGATGACCTCCGCATAGTTCTGCCCGCCGTCGTTCGTTGCGCTGCCGGCGCTACGTGGGTAGCCCAATCCGCTTACGATATGATCAGAGGTATCCACGGAGATGATCTGCCAGCCGCCGCTCAAGGGCTGCGCCGACGGCGTCTCGACCTTGGTTCCGTCAAGCCAGCAGGATATGGTGTCGTCGCCAAAGAGGCCATAATCCTTTGTGACATTCGTACCGCTGAACCTCGCTTCTTCGCCTATGCGGTGGATATACAGGCTGGAATCGTATTCAAACCCGGCGCGGGTATAGGCGCCGTCCCTGTCGTCGGCCAGTACGGCGGCTCCGCCGCCGGCCTGCGAGCCGAACACCATGACGGCGAACTTCGGCGAAATGTATGTCCACGAGCCGTCCGCCATGCTGTGCAGCCGAGCACGTATGCAATTGCCGCCGTATTTGAACGAAAGGTAGTTGAGCCCGTTGCAGGCATTGGTCATGACATGCGGCGATATCGTCGCATACTGAGGCTTGTCGCATTGAAGGAAGTAGGCGCCCGCGACGTCGAAGACATTGCTGGCGACCGGGTAGATGTGCCCATCGACCGTCCGCCGATAGTCGCTTGGATACAGGCTCGGATCGTAGCCCGTCCACTCTGCCGTCGAGAAGTCGAATCGGGCCGACACATGGGATTCCCAGTCCACCGGCGACTCCGCCACCGAGACGGAGGCGCCTTCGGCCGCCTCCACGTCCACGGACTGGCGAACTGCCGCCGCCACGGAGGCGGTGACGCCGCTCCCCGCCTGCACAGTCACGTTGGAGGGCACGTTCAGATAGGCACCACCGTTGACGGCCGTCAGGAAGGCCGTCCCCTGCAACGGATCAATGGCGCCGCCTATGGACGAAAGATCGACCGATCCATTCGCCAGAGGGCGTACATAATACTTTGTCGTGCCCTGCCTGACCTCTACCGTGTTGGCCTTGACGCCGTCTGGCACCAGAACCGTGTAGTCCGAAGACATCGGCCCCGCCTTTACATATTCGCCGTATGCCGGCATCCAGTTGGCGAGAAGCGTCGACACGGAACAGCCGGCGCCGGCAAGGACGTCGTTCGTCGGTGCCGCGTCCAGCTGGAGCGTCAGCCCGCTGCCGATGCAGAGGGTGGCGGAATCGTCAACCGTCGAGAGGCTCGAGATGTGACCGACGGCATTGGTTGTCGGCTCCAAGCGGAAGGTCACGCCCTTCCCAAGACTTACCGAGTTGCCTGGCGCCCCGGGAGACGCCTGGCGGAACACCAGCGTCGCGGCAGGAGGCGAACCGCTGGCCGACACCTCCACATCGCCGGTAAAAGTCAGTTCGCCGGAAAACGTCGTCGCGCTGGTGCCGCTCTGCTTCACTGTCGGCGCAAATACGAAATGCCCGTTCCCGGAAACGCTGCCGGTATGCGTCGTCGTATAATGGTTCCCGTGGTAGAACGTTCCTCCGTTCAATACCACGTCATTGTCGAACGTCACGATGCTATTGCCGTTGTAGTTGAATATTACAGCCGACTCGAAATATATGGTGCGCGGGAAGATGCGCAGCTGCCGGCCTTCGTTGACGGTAAACCTCACGCCTGAAAAGGCAACCGGGTCGAGAAGCTGAAAGTCAAACTTGTCGATTGTCATCGCTCCATTGGAAACATACCTGTCGTAGAGGCCGTGATATCCGGCACCCGTCCTGTAGGCAATCGCGGTCGACCCGTCCGCAACAGTCCAGTTCACGTTCGTAGGCATGCGTATCTCGCAGAAATAGCCAAAGAACTCCACGCCGCCGGGATTGGCGTACGCCTGGCCGCTTCCGTCAACAAACGACAGGCTTTCCGCCCGGAAAGCAGCAGCGCTTGAACTCGTCGAGTCGGCCATTTCACAGCCGAAGAGCAGCGAGTCGCGACCCTTGACGACAATCGCGCCCGGCCCGTCCACCCACAGTCCGGCCTGGAACTTGAAGACCACATCGGAGCCAAGGTCCGTAAGATCAAGCGTGACGGTGCCATTGGTGACGATGAGCCCGAAGCACATGTCGGCCCTCTTCGCGCCGTCGGAAACAAACGGCTTCAGCACCGCGCCATCCAGCGCGACGACGCCGCGTTTCTTGCCCAGTTCATTGAGAAACGGCGTCCCGCCAATCGTCACCGATGCGCCAATCGATGCCTTGAACGAACTTTCTCCCGCCCCCGCGACAGCCGTCGGCACGAAATTGTCCCTGAACGTAACGCCGTCGATGGTTTGCGCCGAAAAAACCGTGCCGACGGCACAGCAAACGAGCCCGAAGCCGACAAGAGTTGAAATCCTCATCTTATAGCCCTTTTACTATTTTTTTCTACTTACTGTTAGCCTTAAAACGAAAACGGCGGCTATTATACAATTAAAACCCAAATCGCACAAGCGCAAACATTCGTAAAAGCGAAGACCCGCGGGTCAACCCCTACCCCGACGCCTTTTTGCCAAGACGTATTTGCCCGTTTTGAGTTTTTCCGCCCGTTTGCGTCAGGTTTATGGTATAATACGCGGCCTATTCGCCAAAAATCGGCGGATGCTTCTTTGCATGAAATGCGAAATCTGCCATAAGGCCGATGCGGCAACCGTGCTGCATCGGAAAAAGAAGGACGGTTCCGACGAGGAACTTTACGTCTGCAAGGCCTGTGCCGCCAAATCGGGCGACGCCGCCAAGCAACATCGTCCGGACGCGAAGAACGACGGGCCGGCCAAGGTCTCGTTTGCCGATGGCGAACCGCCGCCGTTCGTGGAAAACTTCGTCAAGGCCGCGCTGGGCCTCGTCGAGGGCATAGCCGAACAGGAAAAGGACAAGAAGTCCTGTCCTGGCTGCGGACGCACCTGGGAGCAGATCAAGGAGGAAAAGCGCGTGGGATGCCCACGCTGCTACCGCGCGTTCGCCGAGCTGATCCGAACGGAATTCCTGACAAGCTCCTACGGCCGCACGCATGTGGGCGAAATGCCGAAGAACGTCGTCGGCAAGGATTCCCGCGCCTACCTTGAGCGCGAGCTGAAGAAGGCCGTACGCCTCCAGAAGTTTGAAAAGGCCGCCGAAATCCGGCGCAAGCTCGACGCCCTGGGGAATGCGGGCGCCTCGGGAGAACCTCACGACGCCCCCAAGCGAAAATGACCGCCCGCCGTTCCAAGCCCGAGGGAGTCTACCCCAACCTCAGCGTCCGCGACGTTCTGCGCGACGGGCACGTTCTGCTGCTGCGCAATCCCGCCGGACGCAAGTTCGGGCGCAAGGACGCCATCCGCATCGACTCGGGCTGGACGGACTTTGACGACATTCCGTCCGCCCTGGCGCGCGTGCAGGAAGAGGAGAAGTCGCGCGCCGCCGATTCGCCGCCCGCGTGGGATCCAGAATTCGGCTATCTTTCGCCAGATCCCTCCTTCTGCGGAAACAACCTCTTCGTCACGTGCATGGTCCATCTGGAGGCCCTGTTCCTGCTGGGCGACATCAAGTATGTGCTGGCAGGGCTCGGCGCCACGCGCATCACGTACTGGGGCTTCGAGGCCGAAAACATCCGCGACACCGCCCACATCTACCGGCTGGAGAACCGACATTCGCTGGGGTTGTCCGCCGAAGCACTCGTGCAGCGCGTCGCCAACGTCTATCAAGGGCTCGTGCGACAGGAAATCAACGCGCGATTCCATCTTGTCGAGGACGACCCGCGCCTGATGTGCGACGCCATCTCCCGCGCGCTGGGCGTGCTGCGCTCCGCGCGCCTGCTCTCGCCCTGGGAGCTGGCAGACATACTCTCCCCGATCCGCATGGCCGCCTCGATGGGACTCGTAGACGGCGTCACCAAGGAGGAGATCGACGACTTCACGCTCAACCAGTTCGACGAACCGCTAGACGACGTCGATTCGCGCGAACAGGAGCGCGTGCGCGACAAGCGGGACGCGGACCTCGCCGATCGCATAAACAAGCGCTTTGCGCACGTGGGCCTGAGCGCCATCGGACGGAGACTTCTCGAATCATGAACACCTACACCCCTTACGCGCAGCAGGCCCTCAGCGGCGCCTCGGCCATCGCCCACCACTACAACCATGCCTACATCGGCACGGAGCACATCCTCGCGGCCATCTTTACGATGCCAGGCTGCGAGGCCTGCCGGCGGCTGCAACGGCTCGATCTCGACCCAGACGACCTCAAGATGGAGCTGGACCAGCTCATCGGGCGCGGCGAAGCGCTCAAGTCCGTCGGCGAGCTGCCCGTCACCGCGCGCACGCGCAAGATACTCGAACGCGCCAAGCTCGAGGCGCGCCGGCTCCAGGCCGATGCCGTCGGCACCGAGCATCTCGTCCTGGCCATGCTCAAGGACGGCGAATCCGTCGGCGCGCAACTGCTGTTCGGCCACAACGTCACCGCAGAAAGCTTCCAGAACGCCGCCTCCACGAATGGCATCCCGGACGCGCCCATCGGCGAAGAGTCGGCGGCGGACGGCGAAACGTCCGAAGGATATGAAGGCGAGGGCGAAGACAAGGACGACGACGACGCGGACGATGCGCCGATTTCGGCGGGCAAGGAGAAGAACGACGGCGCCAACGGAAAGAAGCAGAAGACGCCAGCCTTGAACACATTCGGCCGCGACCTCACGAAGATGGCGCGCAAGGGCGAGCTTGACCCCATCATCGGCCGCAAGGCCGAGATTGCCCGCGTCATACAGGTGCTCTCGCGCCGCACGAAGAACAATGCCGTGCTGATCGGCGAGGCGGGCGTCGGCAAGACGGCGGTGGTCGAGGGCCTTGCGGAGGCGATCGTGGCCGGCGAAGTGCCAGAGCGCATGCGCCAGAAGCGCGTCGTCGCGCTCGACATGGCGCGCGTCGTCGCGGGCACGCAGTATCGCGGCCAGTTCGAGGAGCGCCTCAAGCAGCTCATCGAGGAGACGAAGCGCGTGGGCAACGTGGTGCTGTTCCTAGACGAAATCCACACGCTCGTGGGCGCGGGCGGCGCAGAGGGCGCGATGGACGCGGCCAACATCCTCAAGCCTGCCCTTTCGCGCGGCGAGCTGCAGGTCGTCGGCGCGACCACCCTCAAGGAATACCACAAGTCCATCGAAAAGGACGCCGCTCTCGAGCGCCGGTTCCAGTCCATCACCGTGAACGAGCCCTCGCAGGAGGAGACAGTGGAGATTCTGCGCGGCATCGCCCCGCGCTACGAGAAGCACCACAACGTGAAGTACGAGGAGGACGCGCTCCGCGCCGCGGTGCAGCTCACCGCCCGCTACCTGCCCGCCCGGCTCCTGCCGGACAAGGCCATCGACGCCATCGACGAGACCGGCGCGCGCATCCGCATGAAGAACGCCGTGCGCCCGCCGGACCTCAAGGCCGACGAGGAGGCCATCGCCGCCCTGCACGAGGAGAAGCAGAAGGCCATCGACGAGGAGAACTACGACGAAGCCGCCCGGTGCCGCGACGCGGAGCTCGCCGCCCGCAGCGCCCTCGCCGCCAAGGTCGACGCCTGGCGCGCCGAGCACGCGGAAAAGCTGGTGGACGTCACGGCGGACGACATCGCCGAAACGGTGGGCGCGCTGAGCGGCGTGCCCGTTGAGCGCATGACCGCCGCCTCGGCGGAGAAGCTCCTCTCCATCGAAAAGGAGCTGAACACCGTCGTTGTCGGGCAGAAGGACGCCATCTCCGCCGTTGCGCGCGCCCTTCGCCGCTCGCGGGCCGCGCTGGGCGACCCCAAGCGCCCCATCGGCAGCTTCCTGTTCCTGGGCCCCACGGGCGTCGGCAAGACGCTCCTGGCGAAGATGCTGGCAGAGAAGGTCTATGGCGACGCCAAGGCGCTCATCCCGCTGGACATGTCCGAATTTTCCGACAAGTTCACCTCCTCGCGCCTCGTCGGTTCGCCGCCGGGCTATGTGGGCTACGACGAGGGCGGACAGCTCACCGAGCGCGTCCGCCGCCGCCCCTACTCGGTCGTCCTCTTCGACGAGTTCGAAAAGGCGTCGCCCGACGTGATGAACATGCTCCTGCAGATTCTCGACGAGGGCAAGCTCACGGACGGCCAGGGCCGCCAGGTCGATTTCCGCAACACCATCATCATCTGCACGGCCAACCTCGGCTTCGACTTCGCCAAGGAGGGCAAGAGCTTCGGCTTCTCGCAGGAGAACGCCGCGCAGTCCTACGACACGCTGAAGGAAAAGCTGCTAGACGAAGCAAAGCGCACGTTCCGTCCGGAACTGCTCAACCGCTTCGACGAGACGCTCGTGTTCAAGAAGCTGGAGCGCAGCGACGTGCTGGTGATTCTCGATCTGGAGCTCGCGCAGCTCAGAAGCCGGCTCTCGGCGAAGGACATGACGCTCGTCCTGGACAAGAAGGCGACGGATTTCCTCGTCTCGAAGGGTCTGGACGAATCCATGGGGGCGCGTCCGCTCCGGCGCGCCGTGCAACGCTTCGTGGAGGATCCGCTCGCGGAGCTTCTCCTGAAGGAGGCGCCGCAGGAAGGCCGAATCAAGGCGACCCTGGACAAGACGGGCGAAGCGCTCGCATTCAAGCGAGTCGCCCCTTCCAGCTGACGGCTAGAAATGTCGACGACAAGAAGAAAGGTTTAGGCATGAACATTACGATGTTTTCTGCGGCAATGGCCGCGGCGGTCGCGTGTGCGGCCCCTGAAGAGGTGAAGGTATCCGATTTCGGCTTTGACGCTGCCGATTCCACCGCCTACATCCAGGCCGCGCTCACGAGCGGCGCGCGGCGCGTAGTGCTGGACAGGCAGTCCGGCCCGTGGGTGACGTTGCCGCTCAAGATGCGCTCCGACACCGAGCTGATCCTGGAGCCGGGCGTGGAGCTTCTCGCCAAGCGCGGCGAATACAAGGGCCTTCGCGACTATCTGCTGGAGCTGCCATACTGCACGAACGTGACGATACGCGGCGGCGCGGGTTCCACCCTGCGGATGTGGAAGAAGGACTATCAGGGGCCGGACTACAAGCATGGCGAATGGCGATACGCGCTGCGCATCTTCCATTGCCGCAACGTGCTGGTGGAGGGGCTCACGATCGTGGAATCCGGCGGCGACGGGATTGGCGTCACGGGCACCGACATCACGATCAGGAACTGCGTGTGCGACCGCAACCACAGGCAGGGCATGTCGGTGTTCAACGTCAAGAACTTCCTGGTGGAGAACTGCGTGTTCTCGAACAC
>JAEEGL014890958.1_pt1 | contig 14187 bp, 12 predicted proteins | sample 9134231 | NCBI WGS metagenome assembly JAEEGL01 (sample SAMN16246548, study PRJNA631951) | gut metagenome | biome: gut microbiome; feature: rumen; material: fiber-attached | host: Bos | place: Iran: Karaj | collected 2018-10 | reverse complement strand
GACCTAAAATAACGGTGCACCAAAATTCACGTCGATGTTAAAATACATTTCCTAACCATTTCCGAACCATTTCCGAGCCGTTTTCGAACCATTATCGAGCCAATCTCATATCCTACCCATACTTATCTCGTATATATCCCGTGAAGTTCAAAATAGATTTTCTTACTGGCACCTTCTCTATATATTTTCCCCTTCCGGCTTCATTCCTATGTCTTTCTCTGCGGAATGCCCTCCCGATTTCCTGTCCTTATTCGCATCTTTCTTGCTGATATTATTGACAATTCGTTAAAAACACCTCGTTTTTCTCAACTTTATATAAATAACTGTTTACAACTCTTGCATAGGTTATTTTTTTGTTGTACTTTTGCACCGTGAAAATTCTATTGCCGAAACTTAACCTTAGCTAATTACCTTAATACCTTCTTCTTTTCCGCAATAGAAATCTACAATGCCGGAGGGCAAAGTAGTGCGTTAATTACCAAAATACCCCGCCAACTTCCTCGGGAGAGGAGGTCGAAAACTTTAGCTTAGTGACATGCAGGCGAGCGTGTCACTTATTTTTTTTTGTATAAAAGTCTTGTATATTCTAAAAAAATGTTGTACCTTTGCCCGAAATTCGTAAATAGTACAACTATTATGAGACACTTGTTACTAACTCTCGCCATGGCGGCTACCACTGTTCTCGCCTGCGCACAAAACACCTCCGACATGAATCTTGTTATCTATTTCTCTGCTACCGGCACTACGCGCGCTGCGGCAGAAGGTCTTGCCAAACAACACAATGCTTTCTTGTGGGAGATCGAACCAGCCGAGCACTATACGGCTGCCGATCTCGATTGGCGCAATGAGCAGTCCCGTTCGTCGCTTGAGATGAAGGATCCCGAAGAGCGTCCTATGATCAAGCAATGTATGGATATCTCGCCGTACAAAACCATCTATATCGGTTTCCCTATATGGTGGGGTATTTGTCCACGTATCATCAATTCGTGGCTCGACAACAATCTGCCGCAACTGGAGGGTAAAACGCTTATCCCGTTCGCAACTAGCGGTTCCAGCGGCATTGAGGAAGCAGAACAATACCTCCGCAAGACTTATCCTACACTCAATTGGCAGAAAGGTATGCTTCTCAACAAAAAACATTAATTCCCTGATTCGTAATTCCTTATAATAATATGAAACGTTCTTACTCCAAATGGCCTAGTGTGGTGCTGATAACAGCCATCTATGTGTTAGCTGGTATTCTTGGTGCCTTGTTGTTTGCCTATATGATGAATACCCGGTTGGCAGTCGCCAATGAACATTCGGCTCTTATCTCTCTTCTCTGTGCCGATGTGCTGGCCACTGTTATTGTTTGGGCTTTCGGCTTGATCTATGAGAATGTATCGGTCTATGATCCCTATTGGAGCGTTTTTCCGCCTGTGGCCTTCTTGATATGGGCGTTCTATACCAATACATGGTCGCTGCCCGTTATCCTTCTGCTCATTGCTTCGTGGTATTGGGGGTGGCGTCTGACACGCAACTGGGTTATTACTTTCAAGGGCATCGAGCACGAAGACTGGCGTTATACCAAGTATCGCGATCGTCACCCGTTGGTATTCCATACTATCAATTTCTTCGGACTCAACATGATGCCTACGCTGGTTGTTTTCCTGGCTATGTTGCCCGGACTTAAACTGTTCGAAGCAACCGCCGGTGACCAATCGGTATTCAGCACTGTTCTCCTTTTCTTCGGATGCATCGTGTGCCTCGCTTCGGCTACCATCCAACTGATTGCTGACAAGCAGATTCACGATTTCCGTGCTGCCAATCCTGGCAAGTGCTGCAATGTGGGACTTTGGAAACATGGTCGCCATCCCAATTATTTTGGCGAGATGCAATTCTGGTGGGGTATATGGATTATGTACGCCTCGCAGTTTGGTTTCGATGCCTTGATTGGTTGTCCGGTGGTTATGTCTGCGCTCTTCCTTTGCATCAGTATTCCGCTAATGGAGCAGCGCCAGCTGAAGAACAAACCCGGCTATGCCGAGTACCGAAAGCAGACGAGAATACTAATCTGATTAATTGCTTTTATACTATGAAAAAACTCTACTTAACCTTTGCATTGTTGTGTGCCGTCTCTATGATGGCAGACGAAGTCGATTCGGTCGGCCTCTTTTCGGTTAACGATGAGGGCGGACGTGTTTTTCTCGCTCCCGGCAATCTGCAGTATTGCCCGTCCACCGCTGTTTGGCGCTTTGCCGACAACCAGTATGACTACCTGGGCTTTGACAACAACAATATATCCGACACCTATGACGGATGGCTCGATTTGTTCGGTTGGGGCTCTGGTGCACAACCTACTTTGTTGACCAAAATCGATGATTTTGTCGATTGGGGCACTAATCCCATTGCCAATGGCGGCAATGAAGCGGGTTTGTGGCGTTCCTTGTCCTACGACGAATGGAACTATCTGCTCAACGGCCGAGTCAATGCTTCCTCGCTGATGGCCAAGGCCCAAGTGTGCGGCGTTAACGGACTTATCTTGTTGCCTGATGCTTGGGATCTAACCGATACGCTCATCCTTAAGACCGATGATAAGAAGTACGCCGATAATATGCTCGATTCGGCTCAATGGGTGGAGTGGGATAGTCTTGGCGCTGTTTTCCTGCCCGCTGCCGGTTATCGAATGGGTAAGAACGCACAAGGCGTTTCTTCAGCGCGCAACTATTGGGTCGATACAGCCTTCACTAGAAGATTGTGGACCACTGAAGATAACTACAACGATCCTATTTCCGTCAAGTACGCTAATTATGCCAATTGGGGCATGTCAGTCCGTCTTGCCAAGGATTATATCGGGCCGTCCGTTATTGATGACCAAGCCATAGATGATCCTCCTGCCTTCGACGACCAATCGCCTTCTCGTAAGATTATCAAGGACGGCCGACTCTTCATCCTTCGCCATAACAAAATCTTCACTCCCCACGGCCTTGAGGTGCAATAATCGACAGAACGTAGTGGCGGAGAACCGAAGGTGAGAGGAAGGCCATGTACGAAAAAAAGACTCCCGAGAGGAAGTCTTTTGAGCCACTGGCCGGACTCGAACCGGCGACCCACGCATTACGAATGCGTTGCTCTACCAACTGAGCCACAGTGGCGTCGCGTTCGGCAATGTTTAACGCCCATTGCAAAAAGCGGGTGCAAAAGTACTACAAAAAATTGAAATACGCAAATTTTTTAGTAATTATTTTGCATATACGGCATATTTTTTGTACCTTTGCACTCGTAAATGAAAAAAATAACTGTAGTATATATCCTATTATGTTTCTGCACGTGCGTTTTTGCGCGTGCACAAGTGCGTGCGTTTAGCGAGCAGATACGTACCCTGCGCGTAGATAGACCGTTCCTGGTGCTGCAAGACGGACAGATAGATGGTTCGGACGAAGATAACACTATTGAGATTTCGTTCGACGAGATGAGCCACGATGTGCATCAGTATACTTACAACGTGCGCCATATGTCTGCCGACTGGTCTTCCGAGAGCGGACTGATCAGTAGCGAGTATCTCAATGGCTTTACTACTCGCGATGTTACTGATTATGAGCATTCTATCAATACAAGCCGCATTTATACTCACTATCGTTTCTTCTTCCCTAACGAGGACATGACGCTTACTAAAAGCGGCAATTATTTGCTCACTATTTATGAAGATGGCAATCCCGACAAACGAGTGGCCGAGGTGCGCTTGTGCGTAACCGAACCACTGGTCGCTATCCAGACCAAGGTACGTGCCAATACCGATATTGAGTTTAATGGACGCTACCAGCAGGTGGATCTCGATGTTGCCACAACGGCATTGAATATCAAGGATCCTAATGAGATCAAAGTGCTCGTGCGCCAGAACAACCGTACCGACAATCAAGTGTGGCTGACGCGTCCGACCTATGTAGAGAATAATCGTTTGCGTTACATCAACAATCATGCGCTTATCTTCGAGGGTGGAAACGAGTACCACCACTGGGATGCTTTCTCCGTCTTCTATGCCGGCTATGGAATCGACCGCATGTTCTATGAAGGCGGCGACTACCATGCTTTGCTTTTCCCCGATGAATTGCAACGCGGCGCATATACCCATGTCTATGATAGCGACGGGCGCTTTGTTGTTAATGCAGAGCGCACTAACGATCCTGACATCGAAGCCGAATATGTGTGGGTGCATTGGACGTTGCCTGTTTCCCAACCCTGGCTCGACGGAACTGTCTATGTGGGCGGTGAAGTGTTTGGCAACGAGAAGAACCTACGCAATCGAATGCAGTACGACAACGAAACACATTGCTATTGGCTCACCGCGCTTGTCAAGCAGGGAGGATACGATTACCAGTACTGGTTCTCGGGCAAGGCTACCGACAATCGGATAACCACCCAACGCGTGGATGGCAGTTATTGGCAGACCGAAAACGAATATGCGGTTTATGTCTATTGGCGTCCGTTCGGTGCACGCTACGACCGTCTTGTCGGATTACAGATGCAAAAATCGGCCCTCTAACTGAGAGCCGATTCTTTTTTTGTTCATTTCAAACGATTTAGATGCTGAGCACTTGTAGCGCTTGCCATTTATCGTCCTTTATGTCCTTTTTCTGTTTGATAGCTTTGCTCAGCGGTACATAGACAACTTCGCCGTTTTGCAGTCCGACCATCACTGAACGTTGTTCGTCCAGCAACGCTTGTACTGCAGCGCAGCCGAGGCGTGAAGCCAAAATTCGGTCGAAAGCTGTAGGCGAGCCGCCGCGTTGTAGGTGACCAAGAATAGTGACGCGTGTGCCGTACTCCGGATGGTTTTGTTCTATCACCTTGGCTACTGCTTGTGCACCGCCTTCTACAGCATGTTCCTGAACCAGTACTATACCGCTATTTTTGTGTTTTCGGCGTCCTTGTCCGATTGCTGCTTCCAATTGTTCTTCCAGCGTGGCACGTTCTGGGATAACTGCCGCTTCAGCGCCGGCTGCTATGGCGGCATTGAGTGTTAGAAAACCGGCATCGCGTCCCATCACTTCGACCAGGAAAAGGCGTTCATGGCTGGTTCCCGTATCTCGTAACTTATCTACACAATCGACAATTGTGTTGAGCGCTGTGTCATAGCCGATGGTGCTATCAGTTCCCCACAGATCGTTGTCAATTGTGCCCGGAATACCGATGACAGGTACGTTGTATTCTTGTGCCAGTTGTCTGGCTCCTGTGAACGAACCGTCTCCTCCGATGATGATTAGTGCGTCTATTTGTTCGCGTTGCATGGTCTCATAGGCGTGTTTGCGTCCTTCTGCGGTCTTGAATTCCTCGCTACGTGCGGATTTTAGTATAGTGCCGCCACGTTGGATGATTCCGCTGACATCTTGTGTGGTGAACTCTTGAACCTCATCGTCCATCAGGCCTTTGTATCCGCGAAAAATGGCTTTCACGCGGATGTTGTTGGCTATGGCTGCACGGGTTACTGCTCGTACAGCGGCATTCATACCCGGAGCGTCACCGCCCGATGTGAGCACTCCTACTGTTTTAATACTATATTCCATAGACTCATTCTTTATTTTTTGGCTGCAAAATTATTGCTTTTTATTTATATGCGCAAAAAAAATGAGCATTTCGCGCAAAATAATGATGGTGTTCTATTTGTGCTTTTCTTCCAAATCGTTCATCATATCAATTTCTTCGGCGGAAACATTCAAGTCCTCATCTAGACCGAAATGCTTTTTCATGATGTTCATATACTTCTTGTATGCACGATATTTGATGCTTCCTATTATTCCCAATGCTACAGCAATAATGATGAGAAATAGGATGTACATATTCTCTACCGATACATGATGGTCATGCACGAAATAAAGGGCTATCAGGCCTACAACTATCGCCAACGTGTAGGCGCTCGCCGCCTGTTTATATAGTTTTTTCGCTTTCATTTCTGTTTATAGTGGCGTTCCTATTGGTTTGAATTGTTCTTGTTGGTCGCTATATACATATCCTGCTTCGTGCAGATATGCCTTGATCTGTTCGGGATTGGTGTCAAAATGATTGCACAACGACTCTAGTGAATCAAACTCCTCATCACGCAAGAGCATATTGATGCTCGATACCAGTATTGCCGGATTCTTTGGTAAACAGTCCATTACTTCATTTTTTTGTGCAAAGGTACTACAAAAAATGCACATACGCAAATGTTTAACAACTTTTTTGCGTGAATCAGGCCTGACCATCTCGAGGAAATGTTCCATGAAGTTATAACCGAGGATAAATTAACCTATTTTGTCAACTTGACAACCAGTGTACCCAGAGCCGGAACGGACAGATCTGTGCGGCTCAGGTCGATCGTCTCGCCGGTCAGTGGATTAGTGCCGCGGGTATTGTAGCGACCGAGTATCTCTGCGTAGTGTGCCGTGGGCACGGTGCGTGGTTCTTCGGCTGCGTTGGCGAAAACAAAGACTGACTCTTGATCGTTGTATCGGAAGTATGCATAGGTGTTGTCGCGACTCAGGAAATGCATTGTGCGTCCCGTGTGTAGCACCGGCTCACTTTTACGCCAACGAAACAAAATGCTCTGGAAGGCAAACATATCCTGCATCTCCGCTGTCACTTCCTCTCCACGCGGTAGCGGCATTCGCAGATACGAATGATTGCTCGGATCTTCACAAGCCGACCGCAGAGCATATTCGTCGCCGTATAACACTTGCGGAATGCCGCGCATAGTTGCCAATAGGACATAAGCTATCTTGACACGACGCGGATCGTGGTCCTTGACCACATCAGTTATACGCGCCATATCGTGATTGCCGAGGAAAGTGAACAACCGATTGACATCTGCGTACATATAGTCCATCGTCAACGCATCATAAATCTTGGTAAGTCCGCCTCCCCAATAATTACCGTCATTCTCCAATGCTTGTCGAATAGCTTCTTCCACTGGAAAATCCATGACGGTGGGCAATTGGCTGTCAAAGCCGTCGAAGTTCTTCACTCCCGATTGCCAATATGCTACAGCAGGCGCAGGACGAGTCCAACACTCACCGACGATATTGATGTTCGGATACTCGTTGCGTATAGCTGCTATCCACTTGCTACCAGGTATCTTCTCAATATACGGATATGTATCTATACGCAGTCCGTCAAGATCGGCGTACTCAATCCACCAAATAGCCCATTGCTGAAAATACTTGAGCAAATCGGGATTCTCCAAGTTCATGTCAGGCATGGGATGATCGAACCATCCGCGGTTAGAGAGTTGACGGTCATACTGTGACGCATTGATGTCATAGTTTGCTGTGAAACAGTTGTTCGTGTTTGTAAAATCAGAGAACTGATTTACCCAATTAGAGTAGGGGAGATCAACCATCCACCAATGAGCAGCGCCGCAGTGGTTAGGCACCATGTCCATAAGAACCTTGATATTTTTGGCGTGTGCCTGCTTGACCATTTCGGCATAAAGCGAGTTACTGCCGTAACGTGGGTCGATATGATAATAATCGGAACATGCATAGCCGTGATAAGACCATTCAGCCTCGTTGTCACCCAACATTGGTGTTGGCCATATAGCTGTGCAACCGAGTTTGGCGATATGGTCAAGCGAATTGATAATGCCCTGTATATCACCACCGAAGCGGCCATTGACGTTGTTTTTGTCGGCTTTTTCTTTGGTGTTCGATGTACTATTGTTAGACGGGTCTCCATCCACAAAGCGGTCGGACATGATTAAATAGACCAAGTCGGCCGAAGTATAACTTTTGCGTTCGCGACTTCCTGCGCGACGTTCGCAGATAGTGTAGTCGTATGTGGCTTTTTTCTTCCCTTTCTGTAGCGTAATGCGGTAGATGCCAGGATTGAACACAACGAAATCAACAAACAGATAATTAGGACTCTCTGCATTGTGCTGGTTACGTGGAAAGAGACCGGCACACTTGCCGCGCAGGGGCTTACCGTTAATTAATTCCTGCACACTAACCTGTGCGTCGCAAAGATCTTCACCATGAAACATGAGTGTCAACGGCGTTTGCATATCAGTCCACCAACAAAGCGGCTCTACCTGTTGAATCTTAGGCGCAGTCATGACCATTTGGCACATAACGAGTGCGGCTGTAATGAGAAAAAAGTGTTTTTTCATACGTATTATATTTTTGCCGTTAGTTATCAGCTGTCAATTACCATTTATAGTTTGTCAATATATACTTGATCCAACGAACGGTTGCCTTCCATCGCTTTCAGATATTTTTCCCAGAAGGCTTGCATGTTGGCCGAAGGTGCTTGTAGAAAATGTTCTACACCCTGTTGTTCTATGCGGTTAACGACCATACCTATACTGATTTTGTGCGTATCCAACGCCGGCTGGTAAATGCAATCGTCAGCGTTCTCTTTGGGCACTTCTGTCAGAATACCGGTTTCCACCAGTCGCGAGAGCAGACGATTGACAAGACGTATTGGCAGATTGTCGCGTACAGCTAACTCGTGTGCAGTCAGAGCAGGTTTGTCTGCCTCAAAACGATGGATAATCGTGGACAACAAGTATAGCATGATGAAGTCTTTGTAACGGCGCGACATTAGTATCAAGTCGTGCTCATATTCAAACTCCTCGTTGTTCTGTATGGCGTAGGACATTTCCGCACCGATTAATATCAATAGACTGGTATATTGCAGCCAAGTCATCAATATAGGAACTGTAGCGAAAGCACCGTAGACAATACTCGTGCGGCTCAACATGGCAATCAAATAGACCGAAAGCATTTGCAGCAATTGGAACAATGTTCCCATGATAATTCCCGGTATTACGGCACTCATGAAGCGCACCTTGGTGTTGGGTATTCCTATATACATCAACGTGAAGAATAGCCAGCACAAGAGGAATTGCAGAAACTTCAATCCGCTCGTCTGGAAGAATGTGTGCAGCCACTCGATATTGGTTACACCCTCCAGCGCCGTATGGACAAATATATTGATACCTGCCGAACAAACGATGAGTACAGGTATCAGCACCACAATCGCGATATAGGTGGTTACTTGGTGCAGTATAGAACGCGAGCGTTGTACATTCCATATCTTGTTGAATGCAGATTCTACTGATTGGAAGAATGAATAGACGGCCCAGAGAAGAATAAGAATACCTATACCGATGAATAGTCCGCCCTGCGCTGTTTCCAGATAGCGCTCCACCATGGCCATGATGGTCGGTACCATGTTGGTTTCGCCTAGAAACGACATGTTCAGTTGCTGCTCAATGACATCCGCCACACCGAAACCTTTGGCCACGGCCAATATCATCGCTAGAATAGGGATAATAGCGAAAATAAGCGAATAGGTGAGACTTTTGGCTTTGTCGTTGAGATTCTTGCTAGCGAAACCACGAATAACCAAAACGATGGTGCGAATGGTGCCGTAAGCCAGTTTCTGTAGAAAACCATCGAACTCGGTGGTTGTGCGTCGCCACATGTCGTAGCGAACAAAATTAACTATTTCTGAGAATTTCTTCATGGGTTCAAAAAAAAGTAGATCTATAAGCCGGGTTCTGTACCCTTGCGGGCGTCTGCCATTAATCTCGAGCAACGTGTTACCACGTGCTTCTCTCGCTTCCTACCCTCCAACTCGCGCGAGCAGCGCTCAAACGTCGGTATACATGGAATTGCAGCCCATAATGTGCTCGTTTCACATCACTCGTCTCTGTAGCAGGGACCAAACATTACTGCCTGACGGCCGTTAACCGCTATGGTGCTCTGTGCTGCCCGGACTTTCCTCGGCGGATGGGATTAAACAACTATTGAGTTGCTTTCTTCCGCTACGCCGCGACAGACCGATCTACTATTAGTTTCTCTTTTTGGGGTCCCCGACAAATTTTAATTTGTGGGGTAGAGCGGAGACAGGAGTCGTTTTAATGAGCGCGTGCGCTCAGTCTGTACGATCTCCTAGTCGAACGCGTTGAGCGGTGTACGGGAATCGAACCCGCCTCCTCGGCTTGGGAAGCCGATGCACTACCGATGTGCTAACACCGCGCTTATTTTGGTGATTGTGCGGCTGCTATGCCACAAAAAAATCGACGACAAAGGTACTGCTTTTTTTTGAAATGTGCAAATATTTACCGAATATTTTTTTGCTTACTTCTAAAACAAACTAATTTTCAGAAGAACCATTAGTATATCTCAACTATCTGACGGTTCAGACGGCGCGTGATTTGGCTTCTATTAAGCGGTTTGACACCTTTAGTCTCTAAGCCGGTAATGCGTTGCGTGGCACGTATTACCAAAGGAATTTCTGCCTTCTTGGAACCCACTATATGTGCGTTGGTCGTCATATTCTTCTCAAGAATATACAATTTGCCGTCACGACGCTGATAGATAGTATTATAGTCAATAGAGGCATCCATCTTCTGTAGACGAAATTTCTCTATCTGTTGGTCGCTCATATTGACCAGATTGAGCATTTGCAACTGATCTGCATCCAGTTTTACACCAAAGGGAATAGTAATCTGTACATCTGCGTGTTCTGAAAATCGGCGAACGGCGTAGGTGCGCGAATCAACTATATAGTGGCGTTTGAAGGTCATCTTGAAGCAACCGAGATACTTGCTAACGGTCTGTGTGTGTGTTAGAACCGTTTCGCCCTCGGATTCGTTGGTTACTTGCCAGTGGCGTATATCGTTCATGGCTTGTTCGAAATCATAACGCATATTACCCATGGCGAACAATGTACGGTGAACTACAACCCCCGAATCGATAGCATTGGCAGCCTTGCGCAGAGACATCTGTTGTGTGCCTTTTGAAGACTTATTTTTCTTCTCCATGCGTTCCATAGATTGCCCCGCCAAAATGGAATCGGCTAATGCACGTTTGTCTGCCGAGAAGAAGCGCTTGCAGTAGCGGCCTTGCCACTGTACCGAATCGTTGCCGTTCTTCTTGAATTCAGGTAGTACAACCACATTGGCAATCATCTGCTCCATACCCCATGTGCTGCCTTTACTCTTCATCTGTACATCGCTCACCACGTTGTAGCGCGCGTTCTCGGTAGGAAACTCATCGCACATTTTGACATAAACGGAGTGAAGCAGCGAAGCCATCTGTTTTTTCTTATTCTTTTGCTTGTTGGCCTTGGCTGCAACTACTGTCTCTTCCAATGCAATTGGTTGTTCCTTTAGAACAATAGTGGCGACAGATGAGTCTTGGACTGCGAAGTAATAGAGGGGTAAATTCTGTTTCTCGTAGCCGATAAAACTGACAATGACTTGACTCTTAGGTTGCAAATCTGTCTCAAAACGAAAATAACCATCGTTGTTGGTGGCTGTTCCTACTTCGGGTTGCAATTCCGGATATACGGTGGCATATCCTACAGCACGACCTTGTTCGTCAATTACATAGCCCTGATAGACTGTTGCGTTGACGTATATAACTAAGCCGAGAAAAACTATTAGAGATAATATCTTGCGCATACCTTATACTTATCTTACACTTATTTTATGCATACATAATACGTATCGGGTGCAAAATTACTGCTTTTTTCTCATATACGCAAGAGGTGAAATAAAAAAAACAAGTGCGAAGCCTCACGGTTTCGCACAAGCTTTGTTTCTCCTTTTCAGAGAAAACTCAATCTACTTACTCATAATTGCTTGCATATAAGTGACAGAACATCACTTATATAGGTAACGCTTGATAGAGCGCTTAGGAGTCTTTTCGAACTCCTGAGTTACTAACTCTACTGCACTAATTTGACTATAAAGCGGCAGGTCCTTATTGACCTGAACTCTGTTTTCTTCCATCAATTGAACAATAGTCTTGTTGCCCAACAATTTCTGTCCGTCAGCCGAAGTATCCGGATAGATGAGTGCTACCAGTTTGTGGTCACGGTCAACCACGATAGACTCTACTACGCATGGCATCGAATTGAGTTTGTCTTCCAACTCCTCAGGATAAATATTCTGACCGGAAGGACCAAGGATCATATTCTTTGAACGGCCGTGGATATAGATGTTTCCTTCTTTGTCCATGATGCCTAAATCGCCTGTACGCATCCATCCATCCTCTGTGAACACAGCCTTGGTGGCCTCTTCGTTCTTAAAGTAACCCTTCATCACGTTGATACCCTTTACCTGGATTTCACCGTCTTTCTCTGTCGGGTTTTCCGAATCAATACGTACGTGGCACTGCGGAATCTCCTTACCGCAACTGTGGAACGAGTACTTCCACCAGTCTTCGTAACTGATCAGCGGGCCACATTCGGTCATGCCGTAGCCGACGCAATACTGGAATTTGATATCATGGAGCACTTGCTCTACTTCGCCGTTGAGTGCAGCACCGCCGATAATCAGGAAACGCAGATTACCGCCAAAGGTCTTGTTTAGACCCTCATTGACTTTCTTGCGGATTATGTGATTGATACCCGGGGTCTTCCACAACACCTTCATTAACGGACTGCTGATTTTTGGCAGTACGCCCTTGCGGATAATCTTCTCGATTACCAAAGGTACTGTCAAGATCATGAACGGCTTGACTTGTGCAAATGCCTTCATCAGCACCGACGGAGTAGGAGCCTGGGTCAGGAAATAAACCTGTGCGCCTTCGCAAACCTGATAGAGGAACTCAAACATCAGTCCGAACATGTGCGCTATCGGCAGCATGGACAAAACCGTATCGCCGGGCTGATGAGGAATGCGCTCGTGTGCGAACTCCACGTTGCCGCTCAGGTTCTGTTGTGTCAGCATAACGCCCTTCGGATTGCCCGTAGAACCACTGGTGTAGTTAATTACGGCCAAATCGTTGTGGTTGTCCGTCGGGTAGTCTATATCACTCAGTTTAACTCCTTCCGGGAAAGCCTTCTCAAATGCATCATCTATTTTGCTGTATACTTCGCGTACCTTGTCACTGGCCTCCACAATGCTGAAATCGTCCATGAAGATAGTGGCCTTCAGCCCCTTCATCTGCGTAGGATCGATCTTTTTCTTAACGTTCGGACCGATATAGAGCAGTGTGGATTCCGAGTGATCAACCAAACTATAAATACCGTCTGCTGTAAAGTCAGGCAGAATACTTACCACAACAGCCTTGTAGCTCTCTACAGCCAGAAATAGCACTCCCCAATTTGCGCAGTTACGTCCGCATAGCGCAATTTTATCTCCCTCCTTAATTCCTAACTCCTTCCATGTAATATGCAACTTTGCGATTGCAGATGCCAGCTCAGCATATGTGTATCTACTTTCTCCGTCGAAATCAGCCATCGCCAAATTGCTCCAGTTGGCTTTCATCGCTTGTTGCAAGTCTGTAAGATAGTGTTTTGTTGCCATTAAAGTTTAAATTTGTTAATAATACAATTATGTTAATCTCAATTGCGAGTGCAAAGGTACTGCTTTTTTTCTGAACGGGCGTTCGAAAACTGAACTTTTATTCAATTTTAAGCAAATTGTACATTGCATCGTAACTTTTTTGAAGTAGTGTAAAGTCCATTTGTGTGCGGCTGAGTCCGCTGTCATAGCTATCTTTGACATGCGCCATCATCAAGGCTATCAGGTCTACATCTATGCCGTGGCGCACTATACCTGCGCGTTGGCTATTGTAGATTGCTTTGCGCCATAACTCAACTTCCTTGAGGGCCAATCGTTGAGCACGGCGGTGTAGGGCAGGAAAACGACTATAGGCGGAAAACATCAGATTATTGACGTTACTGGTATTGATGTTTTTGTTAGTGAAAGTCATCAACGCATCTTCCAAACTATGTAGATATTGCATCATAGCATTGATCATATCTTCCATCAGCAAATCATCATTAACGCTGTTCAATGCGCGCTGTTTAGGCTCCAGAAAATACTGTTCCATACAAGTTTGAAGCAGTTCGTCCTGGGATTTGAAATAGTAATAGAGCGTTCCGCGTCCCATGTCCAACTGGTTCTGTAGGTCGGTTATGCTTACGTTCTGGTAGCCCTCTAGAGCATACATCTCCATTGCTTTCTGGATAATATAATCGCGTCTGTCCTTCATTAATGTTAAATCCAAATAAACGACTACTTGGGTAGCCGATAGTACCTAATACCTTATGTACACCTTATATATATTATTAAATGCAGTTGCTTTTCTCGTAGTTGTCCAGCGCTTTGCGCATCAGTAGCCGTCCCTGTTCTATTATCTCCTCTGCTTTGTCAAAAGCAAAAGTAGGGTAGGCGTATTGTGGCATAACGGCGTGTACATCCGGTGGAGTGAG
>JAEEGL013404243.1_pt1 | contig 14187 bp, 6 predicted proteins | sample 9134231 | NCBI WGS metagenome assembly JAEEGL01 (sample SAMN16246548, study PRJNA631951) | gut metagenome | biome: gut microbiome; feature: rumen; material: fiber-attached | host: Bos | place: Iran: Karaj | collected 2018-10 | reverse complement strand
TATCGCAAAATTATTATTCAGATAATGGATAACTACGGGAACCCAGATATTTTCGGTCTTCATGTATGCATATCCCATAAAGATCGCAAGAGCGATGCATGCCAGGATCTGTCCGATAAACATCTGAAGCCCTGTATCCGTTGAATAGTACATGAAATCAGCACCGGCATGCCACACGCCCCAGACCACTCCGATAAGAACCGTTCCGAGGGCAGTGCCGAATTTCTTCTGCATTATGGGCTGAAGATAATATCTCCATCCGTATTCTTCTCCAAGGAATATTACAAATGTCAGAGGAAGTGAGATCAGTGCAGCGATCCACTGCTTTGCCATGTCAGGGCTGAAAGTTGCAGAGAAAAATCCTCCGATATCTGATATCTCCAAATTACCTATAGCAATCTCACAGAAAAGATTGATGATCAGCATGGCAAAATACAAAACAAAGAATAAGAGGATGAAAAGAATTGCTTTTCCCGGCTTCTTAAAACGAAATCCCGCATTTTCTCTTTTTTCTTTGCCGCAGGCTATCAAGGCGATGATCATTATGATCGATGAGATCATAGCGATGAGATTTGAAATGTAATAGTATTTCTCGAAAGTAGTTCCGTTTAACTCCAGAGAATCCGGATGCATCACAGCAAGGGCGGAAAGGACCATGAAGACCGCGCCCGAAACCAGCATGGTTATATAAGAAAATTTAGGCAGTTTTCCTTCGTTGTAAGAAAGAAGCTTTGCCAATGCCACACCGCATGCCGGATACATCATCTGGGCAATCAGGAATACCGACAGATCGATGCCGCAATCAAATCCGTATTTCATTAAGGGAAGCATCAGAGCATCAATTCCGTATGCGATAGCCAGGAATATGATCATCTTTTGCTTGGAATCATCGCCGAACCTTCCGGGCTTTCTTTCTCCGAAGGAATCCTTAAATCTTCCCGCAACCCTCTCGCACATGGAATATGTTGCAACTAAGGCAAAGCAAACAAAGACCAAAAGTAAAGGCCATACGGGACGCCATTCTTTATTCGTAATACTTCCGATAACGCCCAGTAATGCGACTATTTCCACTGTTGAAAGAAATCCGGTCGCCAGGATCCCCTCCAGGTAATTGGAATACTTTCTTGTAAAATTCAGCGAGATGGTATCACCGGTGTATACGGTAAGGATGATCACAGATAAAAACAGGACATATTCAGATACGTTTCCAAAATCCCCTCTCTCCACAAATCCCGGATAAGTGATGATACCCGTTATGACCATGACTATTATTATCTGCAGCAAGCGTCTGATCTGATCACTGATGACTCCCATTTTAAGCAGAGCAGGACCTTTCTGGGAATTTACAAGAAGTCCGAAATTAAAGTCCTTTGCAAATATTCCCTGAAAAACAAAGAAATCGCACAAAATATCGAAAGTAGCCAGGAAGCCTGCGATCAGCAGAAGTGTGATCATGGGCATGGAAATGTTCCTGAGCAGATATGCTATACCGCAAAGAACCACGCTACCGACACCAATACGAAATGTGCTGAATTTATCAGGGGTAAACACCCTGTAGGAACTTATAAGTTTTTTCATTTTGAAGAAAATACCCTCTATCAGTTAATTCCGTAAAGTTTTGAATTCTTTTTCATGACAGCAACGCAGATCTGTGAAAGTGTGGGGATCTCTTTGGCCACATCAAGTCCCGCAAGTCCGTCAAGCTTATCTGCCAGGCAGATTCCTTCAAACCCGTAATTACTTGAAGACATGGAGTAAAGAACCTTGGAAGCTGCCTCTTCATCCTTTTTCTCACCCTTGATGAGAATGTATTTTTCCTTGAGTTCTTCCACGAACCCGGCTTCAACTATGGTTCCGTTCTCAACTACGATGGCGTAATCCGTAACAGCTTCCATATCTGCGATATTGTGGGTGGAGAAGAGAACGGATCTTTCTCCCTCACGCTCGGAAAGATAAGTTCTGATCATATCGCAGAGCTTGTCTCTCATAAGAGGATCGAGAGGGGATGCAGGCTCGTCCAGGATCAGAAGATCGGTATCCCTCGCCATAACTCCCGCAAGCTTGATCTTCATGCTGTTTCCGTCTGACAGTTCGGAGATCTTCTTTCCGTCATCATCGGGTACAGCAAGTTTATTGCAGATGTCCATGTATTTTGCTTCGTCAAAATTCTTAAAGAGAAGCTTCTGTACTTCCCTGCCCTGCTTAAGAGTCCACATGGGAAGATAGTAATTGCCGGTACCTTCATATCCGATGCGGTTCTTGACTTCGGGGTCATTCTCCCTGTCATTGTCATCATATTTACCGAAGAACTGCAGCTTGCCCGTGTAATCAAGCTTTATTCCCGCAAGAATGTCGAGAAGTGTGGTCTTGCCGGCGCCGTTTTCTCCGATGAGGGCAGTGGCAAATCCCTTGGGAATATCAAATACGGGAACATTAAGTTCAAATCCCTTGTACTTCTTTACTATATTTTCACCGTGAATAATGCTTTCAAATTCCATGTCAGTCATCTCCTAATGTAAGTAATGTTCTTAACGTATCTACCAGTTCGTTTTCCGTCATGCCGGCGATCCTTGCCGAAGCAATGGCCTGAAGCAGCCCCTCTTCCACTTTTCTCATATGCTGTTCTCTCAGCATATTTCCGTCCTGGGCGTTGATGACGTAGCCTTTTCCCTGTACCGCCGTAACCAGCCCTTCAGCTTCCAGCATCTCATATGCCTTCATGGTGGTGATGACGCTTATCTTCAGATCCTTGGCAAGACCTCGGATGCTGGGAAGATATTCCCCTTCCTTCATCCGGCCTTCCAGGATATCTCCCCGGAAGCTGTCTGCGATCTGCTGATATATGGGAACGCCCGATGTTTGCGATATGATCATGCGTACCTCTTTTCAAAACACAAAAACGTGAAACTGTTCATGTGTTATATATACACTTAAAACAGTTTCACGTCAACATATTTTTATAATTCGTAAAGTGAAATCCGAAATTCCAGTCGATGGTTTACATAATCTTGCATACCGGAATTAGTCTTGCACGCCCCGGAACCACGGCACTTCAGTGCATCAGATCACCCTTATATCCGTAAGTACGCACTGATCTCCGGTAAGAGCCGCATATACATCTCCGCTGTTCTTATCTATTACGGTGGTGTTTTTGATTATGATGCCCGCATCTTCCGCAGTGACTGTGACCTTATTTCCTTTTTTGGAAAAGTTCACCAGGCATTCCAGACCATGTTTATTGCGTTCCTTCCATTTATCCCAGTTCTCAAATTCACTTGTTTTATGGACCACCATGGAGTTATTGCCGGCTCCCAGTTCCAGTCCCTCAACTTCACCGTCAAGCCTTACCAGAGCCAGTTCCCTGTAGCCTTCTCCGTTAACCTTTTTGTCATCGGATTGATATAAAACTACGTAGGGGCAATGCCACACAAGGCTTGCGGTAGGAAGGCTGAACGCATGGAAAGCAATCCTCATTCCATCCTCGACTCTGACTCCCTCGGTGGTAGCGGAACGATGACCGTCCACCTGGATATTTTTTATGTCGGACTCAAGCCTGTCGGTATAGGTGATCTCCTCGGCAATGCGGGGAATATCGCCTTCTGACAGCACTTCTTCCTTTTCGGTAACCTCTATATCGGATATGTGACAATTTTCACCCGTAAGGCCGATATAGGAATATCTTACATTATCGGGAAGGGCCACGATACATTCAACGGTCTTCAGGGGACCTTTAACCACAATTCTGACATGATCCCTGAACCTGCCTGCTTCTATCTCATAGACTGCTTTCTTATGCCTGATACTTTCCTTTGAATCATGCCTTAAGGGAATGTCGGTCAGCGTCGTCTTAACATTTCTTGCACGGGTTGCCACAGCATGGCCGTCAAACCAAACTTCGCCAAACTCCATGTAACCGTTATCCACTATGGCAGATTCCGTAACATGGACTCTTCCGTCCAGGGAATCAAAAAGAATGGCTGCGGGAACACTGTATTCTTCTTCATCTTTGTTCAGAGGCGAACAGGTGAGCTTAACGTGTACCACTTTTTCCCTTACGGGAATTCCGACAGAGATGTCACTTCTGTAGGCTTCGCATTTCAGTTCGGCATCCAGGGTACGGTATGCACCATCCCCATCATATTTCATGTTGTATCCGGTGTCGGCATCGATCAACTGAACCATGGCCTGGGAAAATTCGGGATCAAATCTTCCGCCGCCTTCTTTGAGGAATTCTTCCCTTACTCTTATCTGCGGAAGCGGGGGACTGTCAGCTTTTCTGCTGGTCATGGTATCATAAGCATCCGCAACCGCCACTATCCTTGCAAGTTCGGGAATCTCTTCACCCTTCAGTCCTTCCGGATAGCCCTGACCGTCAAAGTGCTCATGATGATATTTTGCCACCTCGCTAAGATAGGGATACTCTTTTATCTCAGACAGGATACTTTCACCGTATATTACATGCTCCTGTATGATCTTGAGTTGTTCAGCGGTAGCTTCTCCCTGAAGGTTCAGAACTTCATTTGGCAGAGCCATTTTACCCACATCATGTAAAAGTGCCGCAAAATATGCTTCCCTGCATTCTTCACTGCTCTTGCCCGCAATTTTTGCTATCTCTTTGGAATATCCCGCAACCCTGAGGGAATGTCCCTTTATATGAGCTATATTGGAATCTATTGCATTAGCAAGAGTAGCGGCAGTCTGTTCAAAAAGTCTGCTCATGCTCTCCTGCTGCTCCGTCAGATTTTCAACCTGAGCTTTGTGAGCCTTCTCAAGAGCATTGTCCATATCTATGAGTGCGAAGACATAGAGAACCACCAGCATTCCTACAAATGACATACTGGTAAGGGATACACCGTACATCCTCACCTGGAACACTGCAGCCACCAAAGGCACGGCGGAAAAAAGCAAAAGAGAAACCGCCAGTCCCTTTCTCAGTACCTTTCCATACTGAATGATGGCGGAGAGTTCGATCAATAGTATCACTACGGGAATCGCATAACACACTATGAATCCGGGAGCCCTGTGATACAGATTATTCTCGTCAATGGTGTAGTACAGACCGGTGAACTGAGATACCACAATAAGAATGATCGCTAATCCCGAAAGGGAATCCGCATACCTTAATCTGACGGGAACCTTCTTCATGGCTCCTTCGTGCATCATCAGATCCTTCATGTAGAAATTAAAGCTCTCCACAACGACTATTACCAGAGAAAAAACCATGAAGTTACTGAGTCTTACCATGATGTAGCCTAGCTCGGAAGTATCTCCCCTGTAAATATATGAATATCTTTCATATATCATGAGGGACATACCCGACAGCTCCAGGAGCACGAGAGACAACTTCCTGCCTTTGGGCAAAAAGGAAGTGATGAATACGAAGAATGCGATGATACCGCAGACTCCGGCCAATACCAGCATGATATTCAATTGATGCAATACCAGGAAATCACGCATACGAAAACTCCTCGGATCATCCGAAACGAATTAATGAAGGATGAAAAATTCTCTTAACTTTTCCAGCAGCTCTTCTTTCTCTATGGTCTTAAGGAAATATCCCTCGGGGCGCAGAGCAACCACCGCCATTACGCTTTCCTTATCGCCCTTGCCTGTAAGGAATATGACGGGAATGTTTTTGGTATCCTCATCGCTCCTTAACATTTCAAGAACCTGAGGCCCCGTGGTAACGGGCATTTCATGATCAAGAAGGATAAGATCGGCTTTATTTTTTCCGAGCCACTTTAGAGCCTGCAATCCGGAATTTACCATGGCAACCTTGTAGGTATCCTTAAGCCATTCCCTTACAAGAGTAAGATATCCGGGATCATCATCGACGACAAGAATACTCTTTTTAAAATCACCGGATTCGATCTTCTTAAACAGCTCCGTTATAGCCCCCACAAAGGCTTCGTTATCCACGGGACGGAAAAATGTCCTGTAGACTATATCACCGGATACATTTTCCAAAGCATCCTGAACATCCAGCTTATCCCCCGCCAAGATAAGCTTCTTGCCGTCTTCGGACATCTTGTCGTTAAGAAAATGAAGAACGTTTTCAGGCAGATTGCAGTTCTCATCAATAAACATGGTTATGAGACCGCTTTTTTCCCAGGAAGAATTGATGTCATTAATATCCCAGGGAACAAAATATGCATCATATCCCGCATCCTTGATCTTCTTGACAAGGACCCTGATGATAAATGTTTCTTTTTCTCCTACTACCATTACACCGTTACTCATCACGCATCCTTATCCTTTCAGAATTCTTCTTTTACCAGTTTCTCCATGCCGTCCCAATCAAATACCTTCATCATTTTGACCAGTCTGTCGATCCTTTCGGCATCCGCTTCGGGAAGCTTGTATTCTTTCAGCTGCCCCACTATCATTTCAACAGAATCATAATCCATCTGGGGGATAACATCCTTAAGTGCGGCATAAGCTTCTTTCAGTTCGGATTCAGGGATCTCTTCCCTGTTGTCATCGCCACTGCCGTTTACTTCATCCAGCTTTGAAAGCTTATCTTTGAATGCCTTGTAATCTTCAAGGAATTTATCGATATTTTCTTCAATAAATCCCTTAAGCTGCTTATTGCCGGCTTCTTCAAGTTTTTCCGCCATGGCGGATAATTCGAGGGCACCGATTATCCTTGCAGAGGTCTTAAGGGAATGAACCTTTACGGTAAAGAGTCTGATATCTCCCTCTTTGAAGGATTTCTCCAGAACATCCGCATTGCCCTCAAGAGTATCCCTGAAGAGATTCAGCGATGAGATGAAGGAGCCTATTCCGCCGGAGGCCTTTATTCCATCGGGAACGGATATTCCTTCTACATCTCCTATCCATGTCATATTCTCCGGCATGGTCTCGGGTTCTGCTGCCGTATTGTCCACTGCAACTTCCTGAACAATCTCTTTAGGAAGATGCTTAAGGATGGTATTTTCAAGCGTGTAAGAATCAATAGGTTTTGAGAGGTATCCGTTAAAGCCCTTTGATTTATAGAATTCCTCACCCACAGTGGAGTTAGCGGTAAGAGCATATACCGGAAGATCCGGATGGGTCTTTCTGATACGCTGTACCGTTTCGACACCGTCCATTCCGGGCATCATATGGTCCAGAAGAACCACATGGAAATCTCCGTACTTGATCTTCTCCAGACATTCCTCTCCGCTTTCCGCAGTAGAGACAAACATCTTGGTGGATTTCAGCAGTTCCTTTGCGACCATGAGGTTCATGGGATTATCATCGACAACCAGAATATCCGCATCTGGAGCCACGAATCTCGGAACATAGGGTCCGTTTACACGCCCGTCATCCATCTCCTTAAATTCACCCATGGGAGCCCGGTCAATGATCTTTTGCTCTATGGTAAGAATGAATTCCGATCCCTCTCCGTAGACGCTTTCGCAGATCAGTTCTCCTCCCAGAAGCTCTGCAAATTTTCTGGAGATATCAAGGCCAAGTCCCGTACCCTGGATGCCACTGTTTCGTTCCTCATCCAGACGCTCGTATGCATCAAAAAGCCTTCCCAGATCTTCTTCCTTGATTCCTATTCCGGTATCTTTAACGGAAAATCTTATGACGCATGTGTCATTTGTCTTGGTGGTCACCAGTGCTTTTAATGTGAATCCGCCGATGTCCGTATACTTAACCGCATTAGTAAGGAGATTAAGCAGGATCTGTTTGATCTTGCCGGAATCTCCGTACATCTTTGAAGGAAGTGTCTCGTCCAGGTCGAGATCGAATGTGAGATCCTTTTCCCTGCTCCTTACTCTGATCATTGATACTACGGATCTCAGCAGTTCAGCTGTGGAATATTCCTGTTCCACAAGATTCATTTTGCCGGACTCGATCTTTGAAATATCAAGCAGATCATTAATGAGACCCAGCAGCGATTCGGATGCATTCCTTATGTCCAGAGCGTAATTGACCACCGACAGGAAATAACTCTTGGGAACGTCTGTGGCATCTTCTCTTAAGATCATCTCATCCATACCCATAATGGTATTGATGGGTGTTCTGATCTCATGGGACATATTGGCCAGGAACCGGCTCTTTGCGGAGTTAGCTCTTTCTGCTTCTTCCTTAGCAACCCTGATCTCTTCATACTGACGTCTGATGATGGTCTGGGTCATGATCCTCCAAACTATAAGTCCCACGATCGCAGCTGCCAGGACAGCTATAAGGATCTTAGTAGCCAGCAATTCATACAGTTTCGGCTTTTTTGTAATGGGAAATTTTTCATCCTGAATAACCGTTCCATAATCATCCAGGATCTGAACATGAAGAATATAATTGCCGAACTTAAGTCCTGTATACTCAAGAGTCGTAAGTTTATCTCTGGAGACCATGATACCGCTGTCCGTACTCCCCTCCAGATAAACCCTGATCATTGGATTGGACAGGCTGTAGTCCATTACCGCAGGCATTATGCTTATACGTCCTCCGTCAGATGGAATGACATAAGTGCCGGTATCATCGGGACGGATCCTTACATTGTCCACATATACGGAATTAACCGTAAGGCGGACCTCAGAAACCGAGCTGAAGTATTTGTTGATATTTACCCTGACAGCTCCCTCTCTGGTTGCAATGAACAGGTTTCCATCTTCGGTAATGGCACTGTAGGAATTGGCCGTGGGAGTTCCGGGAAGACCGTTGGCAACAGAGTAGAGGTTATAATCCTTTACATCATTATTCAGCAGATCATCAGCTTTTACGGAATAAATTCCATAGGATGACAGTATCCAGAAGTTTCCATTTTCATCCGGGTACATATCATAATTGTTGTTATATGGGAAGGTCGTAACACTTACGATATTTCCATCCCTCATGTACTGTATTGCATTGGATGTGATGATCCAGTAAATATCTCTTTCGGGATCCCATTTAATGCGAAGGATAACATCGCTGGAAAGCCCCTCTTCTCTTCCTATATGGGAAACTTCCCCGTTTTCTATAACGTATATACCGTCGCCGTCGCTTCCGGCATATATAACGCCATCTTCTCCCTCTTCGACGGTCAGTATGCTGGCATTTTTCATGCCATCATCATGTCCCTCCGCCATAACCACCTCGGAATCCTTAAGCACAACAACTCCGTCATTACATCCGGCTATGACAGATCCGTCATCTGCGATCTTAATGCATCTGATCTGGTTGTTGGGCATTCCGTTATCCGTATTGAAATTATAGATCTCGCCTCTTTTGGGAATGCAGACAAGACCGAGCTCATTATTATATGTGGCAACCCAGAGATTACCATCATGGTCTTCAGCCATGCATCTGATCCTTACACCGTCAAAATACTCCGTAATGGAATTCTTCTTAAGACGAAGGCTTGAGTCAAGAATTTCCAGACCGGTATTGCTTCCTATATAAATCTCACCCTTATAAATACATACCGCATTCACTACATCCACGGTACCGCCGGCATTTTCAGAAAGGTTACTAAAATTACTGGTCACGACTTTCATGACACCCTGAGTCGATGATGCTGCCCAGATATTTCCCTGATAATCGGAAGTGGTCATCTCTATTCCGCTGGAAAGATGACTGTTGTTGACCAGCCTGAAACGGTCATGTTCATCAATATAGCCTATCTGAGTGGTGGATGAAACCCACAGTCTGCCACAGTCGTAACTGAGCCAGTGCACATCCGTAATGGGAAAAACAGAATATGCAACTGCTTCTTCGGCAGTGTCTCCGAAAGAACATCTGTAAACCGTGGAAGTATCGGTACCTATATAGAGCATTCCCGGCTCCGCGGGATCTGCCAGGATAGTTGTTATAAGATCCATACCGAGATCTTCGCTTGTATATAGCTCAGCGACATGATCTCCCTCTACTCTGAACAGCTCGCCGTTCTTGGTATGTCCATATATGTCTCCGTTTACATCGGAAACGACCCTGATAACGATATCCATGTTGATCCTCTCATCATCGACCACATGAACCATATTCTCAGCATCTATGAAGCACACGCCGGCGGTGGTTCCGATATAAATATTTCCATCCTTATCTTCGGCAAAGGATCTTATGGAAGATGATGGCAGTCCCTCCTTATAGGTAAACCGGGTCTGTTCTTCTCCAACGATCATTACGACACCGTTGTCATTTGTTCCTACCCATATTCTTCCACGGCTGTCTTCAAAAATTGAACGTCCGCTGGTAAGACCCTTTGAAGTATCCAGCCTGTCAAAACTTGTTCCGTCATAACGGAAGATACCGCTGTATCCGCCTATCCAGATATGTCCGTCACTAGCTCCATATACACAGTTTGCATCGGAAGTCGGAAGGCCATTGGTCGCATCGTATATCAGGGACATGTAACCTACTCCCGACATCTGTCCGGTAATGGCATATCCACCGCCCGTGGAGTGAACATGTTCCTCAACATAGGGTTCCGTTTCGGTCGCTGCAGCATATGTTCTGACGGCTGCACCCGCTACAGTCACGGCCATGTATGTGGCAAAGGCTGCCACTATTACTTTTTTTCCTAAAACAAACCTTCTCATGTGCCGCCCCTCATTAAATGTTATGGAACTTCTTAAGAACCGCCTTAACATCCGGCAAAGAATCCATAAATGCTTCCACAACTTTCGGATCAAACTGGGTTCCCGCTCCTTCGCTGATCATATCAAGAGCCCTATCAACCGGAAACGCAGGCTTATATACTCTGGGTGAAGTAAGGGCGTCAAATACATCCGCCACAGCCATAACTCTTGCGGAAAGAGGGATAACTTCACCGTGAAGTCCCTCGGGATAACCCTTTCCATCCCATCTTTCATGATGGTATCCGGCCATATTACGTGCCTCTTTCAGATATGCTTCCGCATGCACCGTATTGATGCATTTTTCAATAATATTTTTTCCCGCGGTGGTATGAGTCTTCATGATCTCATATTCATCCGGATTAAGTTTGCCGGGTTTATTGAGTATTGCATCCGGAATATTGATCTTACCAACATCGTGCAAAGGAGCAGACATCTCAACTTCAGCTATATAAGCCGGTGTTATCTTCTCGGGGTAATATCCTTTTTTCTTAAGTCCTTCAAGAATTATCCTTACATATGCGGCAGTCTTCTGAACATGAGCACCCGTATCGGAATCACGGCTCTCCACCATGTCTGCCATGGTGATGATCAAACCGTTTTGCATCTTGGAAGTGGTCTCCGCATAATGACGGAGATCTCTCATCTGTTCAGCCATGGCTGCTGACATCCTGCACATGGCTGTATAGAGATCTTCCATCTCATCATTCGTGTGAATATCAATGGAGCGGATCGCCCTGACATTTTCATCAAGAGTTTTCTGATCCATGATATCGCTGTTGAAAACATTGGCAGAACCCGCCAGGGACTTAATGGGGAAAATAATGTTATATTCCGCAAGCCTCATTCCCGCAGCAAGGATCAGGATGATAAATCCCGCAAATATAAGGACCATTCTGAATAAGAAACTCCGAATGGCTGAATCGAGAAGTTCCATGGAAGCATCAGCACCGGCATAAGCCACGCATCTGCCTTTGGAATCATAGATGGGTTCATAAGCTGTAATGAGATGACCGTAGGTATCATCGCTTTCAATGACAGGCATTTTTCTGCCCTGGAGAAGATCGGGAAGATAGGGCCTAAAGGATTCGTCTATGGGAATTATGGATCCCACAGTGTCTGTTTCAGTAACTTCCGGGTCGGTATCAAAGACAAGACGGCATCCGTCTTCACGTATCTGATAGACATACATATACTCTATTCCGACGGAGTTCTTAATGTATGACTTCAGAATGGTAAGAGTTTGAACATAATCTTCATTTTCATATTCATCTATAATGCATCCGTCTTTAAGATATAAGCTGACCTGATCACCGTCAACGGTTTCCGCAATAAAGCGCGCTGCATTAACGGCATTTTCCCTGTATTTTTGTTCTGTAGTCCTGTAATAGAAAGTCAGAACACTTGCCGCAAGAGCTGCGGATATGGATGCTACGGCAATAATGAGCAGTATGGTGAATTTCTTTTTAAGAGAAACTCCCTGAAGTCTCTTTCCGTTTCTGTACTCTTTCAGTTCTTCACGGGAAAGAGGTGTCTGTTTCCAGCCTGCATATCTTATGGTCTTTTTTAGCTTTTCGGGAAGAATTCTAAGGATTAGGAAAGCTATTCCGGCAGATATTGCTTTATCAACCAGATTGAGTCCCACATTCATGATCAAAGCACAGGAAAAAACTCCCAGACCCGTGGTCTCGGAAAGAGTTTCAGCCGCCTGTTCGATATCTTCAAACTGGGGATGCCCCAGAAGCATATACTGAAACAGCAGTCCCAGACCACCACCAAGGAGTGCCAGCACCACCAGATATACGGGGAACAGGGATTTCTTTTTTAATTTGTCTGTACGGGTAAACCAGGAAGTAAAAAGTGCGATCAGGATGCTGATCAGAACATAGTAGATGGAAAGATTATTAAATACAGCGCAGCACATATTGGAGATGACCGCTGTAATAAGTCCGGGGAGAAGTCCGCCCATGGCGGTTACCGCTATGGTACCGATGGTGTCGAGATACAAAGGCAAGCCAAATCTATATGCAGCATAAGACAAAGCCACATTTACCAAAACTCCGATCAGAATAGATCCCAAACGATAGAAGGATCCACGCCTGCTTCTTGACGGATTCTCAATCACCGGAATAACCTCCACCCTAAAATGCCGTACTTAAATCTTCTTTAATAAATGTATAACTATCTGTATATGATATCACAAATGTTATTTTTTATCCACCAAAAAAGCCATCTCCAAAGGGATGGACATGGCTTTTGAGGTAAACATTTTTCTATTATTTCATTCTAAAGGAGAATTATTATTCTACATCCTGAAGTGCATCGTAGTCTTCTTCACCTGTTCTGATCTTAACAACCTTCTGAACGTTGTAAACGAAGATCTTACCATCGCCGATATGTCCGGTATAGAGTGCCTTCTTGGCAGTCTCGATAACCTTATCAACAGGGATAGCACTTACGACAACTTCAAGCTTAACCTTGGGAAGAAGTGTAGCATCGATCTCAACTCCACGATATCTCTCGCCGGCACCCTTCTGAACACCACAGCCCATTACCTGGGTTACTGTCATACCGGTTACGCCGAGTTCGTTCATAGCCTTACGAAGAGTATCGTAACGTGAAAGTTTTGCAATGATGACAACCTTGTGAATACCGGTCTCAAGTTCAGGAAGTACAGAGGGCTCCTTGATGACGGGAACGGATGCATTCTTCTTTGCTTCGGAAGCTTCTTCATAAGAATCGGTTCCGAGGTTGGTGTTCTCATTGACTGACATGGTCATGGTAGTGGTATCCATGATGGAGAAGCCTGCATATGCTGAAGGAAGGCCATGCTCCTTAACATCAAGACCCATGATCTCCTCTTCCTCGCTAACACGAAGGCCGATGGTCTTCTTAATGATGGTAAATGCAATAAGAATGGTAACTACTGTCCATGCGATGGTTACGAACATACCGCCAAACTGTTTTCCGAGCTGTGCAAATCCGCCGCCGTAGAAAAGACCTTCGGTGATCTCAGCACCTGCAAATCCGGGAGCTGTTTCGGTAGCAAAAAGTCCTACAGCGATGGTTCCCCAGATACCGTTCATCATGTGAACAGCAACTGCACCGACGGGATCATCGATATGAGTTACGTTATCGTTGAACCATACACCGAATACTACGAGAACGCCTGCAACTGCACCGATGATAGCAGCACCTGCACAGTCGGTAACATCACAGGGAGCGGTAATAGCAACAAGACCTGCAAGTGAAGCATTGAGACACATTGAAACATCGGGCTTGCCATACTTAACCCAGGTAAAGATCATACATACAACTGTCGCAACTGCGGGAGCAACGGTAGTGGTAAGGAAGATGGAACCGAGGGTAGCGAGATCTGTAGCTGCTGCTCCGTTGAATCCGTACCAGCCAAGCCAGAGGATAAATACACCGAGTGCTGCGATAACGAGGTTATGTCCGGGGAATGCATTGACCTTTGTAACCTTGCCGGACTTGTCCTTTTCGAACTTACCGATCCTGGGTCCGAGCATCCATGCACCGATCATAGCGCAGATACCACCGACCATGTGGATGCAGTTGGAACCTGCGTAATCGTGGAAGCCCCACTGAGCAAGGAATCCGCCGCCCCAGGTCCAGTGTG
>JAEEGL012522977.1_pt1 | contig 14187 bp, 15 predicted proteins | sample 9134231 | NCBI WGS metagenome assembly JAEEGL01 (sample SAMN16246548, study PRJNA631951) | gut metagenome | biome: gut microbiome; feature: rumen; material: fiber-attached | host: Bos | place: Iran: Karaj | collected 2018-10 | reverse complement strand
TTGTTGTCTTGCTCGTAAAAGCCAAATTTAATAGTGGATCCCGCCTTGACATTTGCCAAACCAGCCTTTTGCTTCAAGAACAAGCATTCAGCCGCTTTGTCGGCGCTGTCTTTGTAATTCAGTCCATTTAACAGTATATATGCCGCTTCGTAATCGCCGGAATCAATCAGTGCCACCGCTCTGTCGTACTTACTTGATGCGATTGCATCACTGTTTCCGATTTCTTCTAAAAGTGCATATGCCGCTTCGTAATCACCGGAATCAATCAGTGCCACCGCTCTGTCGTACTTACTTGATGCGATTGCATCGCTGTTTCCGATTTCTTCTAAAAGTGCATATGCCGCTTCGTAATCGCCGGAATCTAACAATCCCATTGCCTTGTTCAGCTTTTGTTTCGGGATTATGACTGTTGTCAGAACAATAACAAATGCAATACAAGCAACAACGATAGGCGTGGTTATCGCTATGATCTTTTTCCGCTTCTTTACGGCTTTTTCCGCAACAATACGTCGTTCTTCGGCTTTGCGAGCCGCTTCCAACAAATCGGCTTCTTCTTTTGCTTTTATTTCTTCGATCATTTTCCGGCAAGCGGTTATCTGTTCGTCTGCGTCTTTCCAACCGGAAATGCTTTCAAAAAGTTTTATTGCGCTTTCGCTGCCTGCAATACTGTTTTTTATCTGTTCGGCGCGTGCTGAGGCATAAATCGCGTCCTTGCGGCACACCTCGGCTTTGTCGAGACACTGCTCTGCAAGTGAATCTGCGTCCTTAAAACAGGGGATCGTTTTGAACGTTTCCGCAGCCGCTTTGTACGCCGCTTCGCTGTCCGCAGCGTTCATAGCGCCTACCGCGCCGTTATAGATGCTAGTCAAATGGGCGTTCTCGTTGCGCTCGTTGATATGAGCTATATAACCTCGCATTTCGGTTTCGAGCTTTTCGTCGCCGAAGCGAATCACTTTGCTGTAGTTCTCTTTATCGTCAAAGGGCTCGGCGCAGTCCGCAAGTTGCTTGCGGCTTCTGACCTGAAGGTCAGCCATCAGCTTGCCGAGATACGCTTCCGCGTTCTTGGGGTCGATGTCGAGCACTTTTTCGCAATAGATGTTCGCGTCCTGCCATTTGCCGTCCTCGAGGAAAAGATACGCTCTTTCCAGAAGCGGAGCAACATTCGCGTTGCTGCTGCCAACGACGACAGTTTCCTTGACCATTGCTTTCGGTTCGTCGGCTTTTGCAATCTTCTTTATCCCACGTATCAAATCCTGCATGAAGCCAAGTTTCGACATATCCTGCGCCTGCAGATGCGAAAACTCGTCCGGCAGGTCGTATGGATTCATATCCTTGTATGCGGGTATCAGAATCTTCTTGCCGCCGCTCTTTTTAACGAGCGCGAGATAACGGCTCCATTCGTTTTTGACCCACACGGCATTGAAATGCTCCGGTTTCGTGCCGAGCACGACCATAACTTTGGCGCTGTTCAGCGCTGCGAAGATATACGGCTCGTACGCCGTGCCGAGCTTATCTTCCAGCGTAATGCGGGCAAAGAAAACCTTGAAGCCCTCCTGAGTCAGTTGGTGATACAGGTCGTTTGCTAAAACGCTGTCGGGCGTGCGGCGACCGTTGTTATCGGTTTCCTTGTAGCAGATAAAGACGTCAAAGGGTTCCTCTTTTTGAGAAATAGCGAGGATGCCTTTCTGAATGTCGTTAATCGTCTTCGCTTCTTTTTCGTAGAGCTCGCGCTGATAGCCGTCCGCATATTGGAGAGCAGACTTGTAGTTATCGTCGTCGAAAACGGAGGTAAACTGCGCGCGGTTGACCGTCGGCACGCGCTTACGCGTCGCGGGGTCTTCCACGTACTCAATACCATACTGACATAGCACGAGCGACCAATACACTTCCGCGTCGGTCGTATCCTCGTTCAGTATCTGTTCATATATCGCAGCCGCTTTATCAAATTCGTTATTCCGGCGGAAATGGTTAGCGCGATCGTACAAGTTCGCACGTCTGTCGTCGTCCAGACGGGGCAGAGTCTGTTTCGTTCCGCAGCTGTCGCAGACGCCGACCGTCGCGCCTTGTTCAAATTCTATCGTGCCGCCGCACATTTTACACTTGAATACTGCCATAGCTACGCTCCCAATTTATTAAGTATTGCCGTTGTAGCTCCTTCGGAAACTCCTTGCGAAATTGCTTTTAGGGCTTTGAGAATAAATGCGGTGTTTATATCTTTAGACTGGATTGTAGCGTCATAGTATGTGACGCCATCGCTAACGCGTTTTTCAATACAACCAGCCTTAACCAGCCTTTCTATGTATCCGTTGAACTCATCTTGCATATAAGAAAGAGTTTGTAGCCAATCTCTCATTAGCATATTTTATAAATACTATTATGCTTCCCCAAGAGTCTTTTGGCCTTTTTGCAGTAAGGGAAATCTTGTATTTGCCCTCTGGAAGATTGAACTCAGTTATTATTTTATCTCCTTTTCCTTTATAGGTTACTGGTTTAAAAAGTATTTCTCCGCATCTGGAACATTTAGTGCCGTCCGTATGCCCTAAAGCCGAACCGGCTGTCATTCCGCACCGTTTACATGTGCGCGGTTCGGTGCACGTTGCGCTTTTCCAATCGTGACCAAGCGCGGCTGTTTCGTCGGTTCTCGTTTCACCACAGCCGGAACATTTGTAAACAGTAGTTCCTTTTTCAGTACAGGTCGGATTTGTACTGCTAGTCTTTTCCCAACTATGATAATGTATTTTTGCAGCGGAATCTTTATAATCCTTTATTTCTTCAAACAATGGGTTAGAATCGTCAAGATTGCCAGAATAATAATACTCCAATGCCCGCCGTCACGAAGTTCATAAAGGCTTTACTCTTGGAACTTCCCGCTATTCTTGAAATAGTCTTGCCGACCCTTATCGACATAGCGACCACAATAATCGATAGCGTCCTTCTCGACCCCGAGTTCATCGACGCCTTCGCCAAAGCCCTTTTCGAGTCGATAGTCAAAGTCAAGGACATCATCGAAGAGAAACTCGGGACGAGCGTTTTGGGGTGGATAATAGCCCCTGGCAACGCGATAAGTATAGAAATGCGTAAATGGTTAGACGCGGGTAGACCTAAACCTTGGGACTATAACCCCGCAGACACGACCACCGAAGAAGGCGCGGCATCTAACAATAGGTCTTTCTCGAGCGGCGGCGCGGGTTATGAGTCGAACAATGGCGGCACAAAATTAACGGTGTAGTTCAACGGTGATTTAGCAAGCGTCGGACGCGTCCTTCAGCCTTCCATCTCGCTTGAAGACGCCCGCCGCGGCATATCCTTGACGAATGTGAGGAGTTATGCAAGATGACGATGAAAATAAAACTCGACGGCACCGAATACGACGTGCGGGTCGTCTATGATACTCTCCTTCGTTCCTTCGCCATCCGTGAAGGCGCAAACGCGGGAACGGCTCTCTCGGGTCGGAGGATATTCGACCTCATCGGCACGGACTACGCCTTCTCTATGCAGGTCGAGCCTAACCCCGCAAACCCGACCGACTACGACAGCTTCTTCGACGCCATCTCGGCGCCTGTGGAGACCCACACCGTGGAACTCCCCTACGGTCAGTCCACCATCTCCTTCGAGTGCTATATTCAGGCGGGCGGCGACGCCTACCACGGCATACTCGGCGCGAAAAGGTGGAGAGGCTTATCGGTCACGTTTTCACCCGTCGCACCGCAAAGGACGGTGTGACGATTGAATAAGATACTGTGGCATATCACCCCGCCCGTCTCGATGACTACGGCGTCGACCGACGCGACCTCCTACTCCGACCTTAACCTCAACGGGCAGGGCAAAAAGTTTATCTCCCTCGAAAGAAACTACACCCTCCTCGACGGCACCTTCGAGGCGTCAACCGAGGACGTGCCTTTTTGGTCGAGCGCGATCGGGAACGGGAATTATGTCGTATATCCCAACTTTAACCCCGCGCCCTCGTTGACGGTCACCTTCGACTCCCCGCAGACGCAAGGCTTGACCTTCCTTTTCGACACGGCAACGGGCGACTACCTCTACAAGTTCTACGTCGATTATTACGACGGGGCGACCCTTCTCGAGTCCAAACTCTACACTTGCACCGAGTCTATCTTCTACGCCGAATATTCGGGATCCGCTTACGACAACATCGAGATAATCGTCAATAACTCCCTCCCGTTGCGGAGAGCGAAAATAGACGGCATAGTCGTCGGCGAAATCAAGACCTTCACGGGCAACGACATCGAGAGCGAGACGCTCGTCAAGGAGTGCGACCTCGACGCCGAGAGCCTTCCCTACGGAACAGCGACCCTTCGGGTGACCTCTGCGACCGACATCTCGCCTTACTTCGCGTCAAGGCAGAGGATAGACGTATGGCACGACGACGTCCTCCTCGGCGTCTACTTCCTCGACACCGTCTCCCGCATAAGCGAAAAGCGGTGGCAAATTAACGCCGTTGACGGTATCGGCATACTTCAGGATATGGACTTCGCGGGCGCCGCCTACACGGGCGTCGGTGCTTCGGCTTATTCGATAATCTCGACCCTTGTGAGCGGCTCGGGACTATCGGTGGTCTATGACAACATAGCCGACGCGACTTGCATAGGCATACTCAAGACGCAATCTCGAAGGAACGCCCTTCAGCAAGTCCTCTTCCGTCTTGGCGCTTCGGCAAGGATGGAAGGTCTTGACCTTCACCTTTACGCCCCGCCTTCTTCGCCTTCGGGAACGAAACCCAAGGATAAGGTCTATATGGGCGCGACCATCGACACGGACACGCCGAAGTCGGCGGTGGTCTACAACGTGGACGACTACTACCAAGCCGCCGACGGAATGGTCGTCATCGGCAACATCCGCTACGCCTATTCGACCTCGACGCTCACCTCGAACTATGTGACTACAGGAAACGCCGCGCAAGTCACCATCAACGGCACGACTCTCGTCCCGCTTATACAAGCGGGGGGTATACTCTCAAGAGTCTACGCCTTCTACGCCCGCCGCAACCGGTGGAAGGGGCGCTTTGTATGGGACGGCGAGAAACTCGGCGACCGTCTGACCTTGCCGACCTCTTGGGCGACCCTGACGGGCAATATCTACAAGATGACCCTGACTATAAGCGGCATAGTCGCCGCAGAAGTGGAGGCTCTCGAATGATCATAACAGGAACGACCCTCCTTGAGTGGAGCGGCTTCGGCGGGACTATCCCCTCGGTGGTATTCGAGGGGCGCGAGCTTCAGCAAAGAACGGGCGCGGCTATGGATAACCCGCTTTATCCCTACAGGGCAAACGCGAGATACAATTCGGGCGCCGTCATCCTCGGCAACCTGCCCTCGCTATGGAAGATAACCGCCGAGGGCATAGCCGACACATACGACAGTCAAAGCGGCGAATATATCCGACAGGTCGGTCAAAAGGCATTCGACGGCTCGGAGTCTTGGATTTACTCGTCGGGTCAGCACTACTTTCGGACGCAAATCGCGGAGATGGCGTCGATGAACTTCAACACAAACTGCGCTTGCTCTCACGGCGTCCCTATAACCTCGACTTCGGAGATAGGGGCGCGTTTCGGGGCTAATAATAATTGGATCTATTTTTACGTCGGCGCGGATAGCCCCTTGACGACCGTCTCGCTATTCAAACAATGGCTTACCGACCAAGCGGCAAACGATACGCCGCTCACCATCTACTACCCCCTCGCGGCGACCACTACCACCACGGAAGCGGCTCAAACCCTCACGGCGAATATCGGCGCGAATACAATCTCCCTGACCTCGGGCGCGGCGGTCAACGTCACGGCGAACGTCAGGACACTCGACGACCTCGGACTTATCACCGACCGCACCTACGCCGACGTGGAAAGGCTCGCACGGCTATTAGAAAAAATAAGGCGACGCACGGGCGTCGTTTCGGCAGACCTCAACGCTCTCGCCACCGACCAAAAGGGAGCGCTCAACGCCTCCGACCTCAACAGGATATGCACGGGCATCGAGTGGCTTGGCGACGAATATCTCGTCCCCGTGGCGTCGGCTCCGACCTTTGCGGTCGGGGACAGACCCACGCCCTCGCAGATAGCCGCCATCCTCTCCGACCTCCTCGACATACGGGAGTCAATACCGAGGACGCCGCTTGACCCGCCCTTGCCTTCGCCGCCTGACAAGGCGAACGATTGGCAGAGCCTTAACCTCATCGAAAGCCTTATAAAAACCTACCACGAAGCGGGGGTGTCGTAATGGACGTAGAAATCGAAGTCGCGGCTCATAAGGAACAAATAAAGACCCTTTTCGACCGCGTGGCAAAGGTCGAGAACGAACAGAAGACTATAAGGGACTTGACCCGCACCGTTGACCGTCTCGCGGTCGGAGTCGAAACAATGGCAAAGGAACTTGCCGAACAAAGCAAGCGGCTCGAGGCGCTCGAGAATAAACCCGTCGAAACGGCGACCTTCATAAAAAGGCAGATAATTTCCGTTATTATCTCCGTGTTCGTCGGCGGCGCTCTCGGCGCTCTCCTCGCCCTGATATTGAGGTGATATTATGGACTATCCCATTTATCCCGAGTCATCGGTCGCCATTACCACATACTACAAAGACCCCGACTATCCGAAAAAATACGGCACACACTACGGCATAGATATAGCCTACCAAAACAAGCATTACAAGGGCATTAAGTATATTTATGCCATCTTTGACGGCGAGGTGACCGAGGTCGTAAATCCCACCGACCCCGCCAAACTGAAATGGCTCAACATCCGACACAAAATCAACGGCAAGACCGTCATCTCCCGCTACTTTCATTTCAGCAAGATAAGCGTCGGGAAGGGCGCGAAGGTAAGCAAGGGCGACATCATCGGTATCGAGGGCAAGAGCGGAGAGGCTACGGGGTCGCACCTCGAACTGCAATATTGGATAGTTCCCGACGACTATCAATACCATGCGGGCGACACCTCAAAGTATGCCGTCAACCCTTGCGACTATATCTATCTTGGCGACGGGCAAACCGTCGTTCACGATCCGAAAGGAGAGGTCAGACCTATGCCCTCATACGTTGAGATACCGCTTCCCGAAGGCTCTACGTTTTCTTGCGTTCAAGGAAACGCGCTGTGGTTCCGCACAAGCCCCGAAAGAAAGGGCGATAATAAAAAGGGCTTGCTACCCGTAGGCTCTTATACGGCGTTTGCAACGTGCGAAAACGACGGTTATATATGGTGCCGTTTCTCGCTCGACAATACCGATTACTACGCCGCCGTCTACGAAGGAATATCGTATATCTCGGAACCCGTCGATTATAAGGCTCTATATGAGGAGGAACTCGCCAAAAACGCCGCCCTTGAAAAAGCACTCGATGCGGCGAAAGCCGAGAACGCTGAACTGCTCCACGCCATCTCGGAGGACAATGAGAAGCTCGCCGAAATCTCGGCGTCTATCAAAACACTTTTGAAATACGGAGGATAAAAACATGAACGATTGGCTGACATGGGAGATTATCGGCACTTTCGCGGGGACTTGCTTGGTGGTTAACATCATCACGCAGGTCTTCAAATACGTCATACCGAACGCCTCGACAACGGCAATCAGGCTTTTCGCTCTCATTATGAGTGAAGCCTTGACCGTTCTCGTCGCGGTCATAATGAAGGGCGCGGGGTGGGAAAACATCGTTCTCGCCGTCCTGAACGGTCTCCTTGTTTTTGCATCGACTCAAGGCATCTACCATCTTGCCGCAGATGCCGCCGACAGTATAAAGAAAGTCGGATGAAAGAAAGGGCGGGGCTAATAAGCCCCGCTTTTTTCTTTGCCTATTTACTGCGAAACCCCGTTTTTAAGGTCAGAACCCCGAAACCCGCACCATTACAAGAGGCACGGCGGTTTTTTACTGTGTAATTTTCTGCGAAACTTTTTTAAGGTTTTTTGGGCTTTTTTGGGCGTTTTTGGGGTGTTCGCGGCGGGCAAAGAAAAACCCCGAAACCTTTGATAATAGGGCATTTGAGCCGCTTTTCAAGGCTTCGGGGACGATGGGGTAGGAGGTGGGATTCGAACCCACGACATTCGGAACCACAATCCGACGCTCTAACCAGCTGGGCTACACCTACCGAACAGTGATGATATTATAGCAAATAATAGTCCTTCTGTCAACACTATTTTGCGTTTGAAGCGCTGTTTTTTACGGCGGACGGATTTATCCCGCGCGCGGCGTTTCCCCGCCCTTTCGGACGGGGAAACTATTAAAAGCGCCGTCGCCCGCGCGGGTGACCGTTTCGTTTCCGACGGCCGCGAGATTTCGGCACATTTTTATTCTATGCCGCGCTCCGCGTCGGCGTGCGAAGAAACGGGACGCGGCTTAAATCCGAAGTTGGGCTAAATCCCATATTTTACCAAATTGATAGTTTCTCGGGGCGTTTTTACACATATTTTTGTTATAAAAAGTTTTAATTTGCCGCGTTTCCCCGACTTGCATGCGTTAGTTAACATTTTAACTTGTTATAATTACGAATTCCCGAATATTGTTTTCGGGAGGCCGGTCGCTTTCGCGGGCGGACTTCTTTAATTTTCGGTTGAAAACGGCGCGGTTTTCGTGTAGAATATCTGTGTAATCATTTTTGAAAAGAGGCGTAAAAATGAACGGCGAGCTTTACGGGCAGATTTTAAGAAGAAGGTCCTTTCACTATTTCAAAGACGTCGGCGACGAAAGTCTGACGGCTGCGGAGCTTTCGGATATCGAAAAGGCGTGGCAAGGCTTTGAGCCGCTTTACCCAGAAATAAAGACGGAGATCAGAATCGTCCGCGAAAGCGAGACGAATTGCCGTCTCGGCGCCGAGTATTGCGTGCTGATCTACAGCGAGGCGAAGGACGGGTGCCTCCCGAACGTCGGTTATCTCGGCGAACAGCTCGACCTGTGGCTCGTCTCAAAGGGCGTCGGGACGCTTTGGTGCGGCATCGGCAAGCCGAAGGCAGCCGCGCCCGAAGGGTTCGAATACGTCATAATGATCGCGGTCCGCAAGGTGGACGACCCCGCGAAGTTCCGTGGCGGCGCCGCCGATTTCAGGCGGAAGGCGGCTGACGAGATCTGGGAGGGCGAGCAGTTAGCGGGAGTGACCGACCTCGTCCGCTTCGCGCCGAGCGCATGCAATTCGCAGCCGTGGCTCGTGAAAAACGACGGCGGCATTTCGGTCTTTCGCCGCGGCAAGACGGGGCTCGGCGGCATCGTGTCGGCCTTCGGGATGCTTCGGTTCAACCGTATCGACATGGGTATTTTCCTTTGCTTTCTGGAGGTCTGCCTCGAGCGGGAGGGGTTTGCTTTCGAGCGGAGCCTCTGTGCCGACGTCGGCGGCGACTCCGAGCGGACGCTGAACGCGGTGTATAAAATCAAATAACAAGAAAAAAGCAGGTCTTACGACCTGCTTTTTGTTTTTTTATATTCAGTATTTTCTTTCGAACATCTTATCGTAAAGTTTATGGATGCCGCAGGGCCAGCAGATTATCATGCCGATAACGGCGCCGCCGACCGCCATGAGTATCTGCCACGGAAGCTTTATTACGGCGTCGGCAAAAGCGGCCTCGAAGGAGCCCGTGACGAAGCTGTAAAACCACGGTTTTAGGAAGGTGTAGCCGACGACGTTTATTATCGCGCCGAGGGTGACGCCTATCCCCGAGGCGACTATCGGGTGCTTTTTAAGCACGTAGTGTGAAACGACGGATATGACGACCGCCTGAAGTCCGCGGACGATGAGCGAGACGAACATCGCCTTGGGATAAAAGAACAGGTCGCCGAGGAACGCTCCGACGCCGCCCGCCACGAAGGCGTAGACGGGGCCAAGGAGTATCGACGAGAGCGAAATGACGATGTCGTTAAGATAAAGGTGTCCGCCCGGGACGGGTATGCTGAAGGTGCTCATACTGAGAAGGATGTTTATCGCCATGAACATGGCGGTGACGACGAGTCTTAAAAGAACTCTGTCTCTTCTCGATTTTAACTGCATAAAAATCATCCCTTGCAATTTTGTCGGATATAATATATAATATGTCTGAACATATTAAAATAATCAGAAAGAGAGAAAATTATATAACCAGATGAGATACAAAATCGACAAGGGAAAGGGTCCCGCCTATTTGCAGCTTTACAGGCAGCTTCGGGACGACATAATCGACGGCGCGTATCAGTTCGGCGCGAGGCTCCCCTCAAAGCGGTCGCTTTCGGACGACTCGGGGACGAGCACCGTGACGGTAGAGCACACCTACGCCCTGCTTTGCGACGAGGGCTACGTCGAGGCTAGGGAGAAAAGCGGCTATTTCGTCGTTTTCAGAAGCGTCGACGGCTTTGCCGCGCCGACGGAGAGGAGAGCGGCGTCTAATAATCCCCCGCCCTCTTCGGAACGTCCCGCCTTTCCCTTTTCGGTGATGGCGAAGACTCTTCGCGCCGTTCTCACCGACAGGGGCGAGGCGGTGCTCGAACGGTCCCCGAACGCGGGGCGCGACGAGCTTCGCGAGGCCTTACGGCTTTATCTTGCGAGAAACCGCGGCATAAGGGTCGAAAAAGAGCAGATCGTAATCGGCGCGGGCGCGGAATACCTTTACGGACTTATAATCGAACTTCTGGGGCGCGGAAGGGTCTACGGCATAGAGTCGCCCTCTTACGAGAAAATCGAGCGGGTCTATATGGCGGCGGAGGCGAAATGCGTATATCTGCCGCTCGCCCACGACGGCATCGATTCAAAGGCGCTTTCGGCGACCGCGGCCGACGTGCTTCACACCACGCCATACCGAAGCTTCCCGAGCGGCGTGACGGCGTCGGCCTCCAAACGGCACGAATATATAAGGTGGGCCGAGGCGGGAGAGCGGTTTATCATCGAGGACGATTTCGAGTCGGAGTTTGCCGTCTTCCGTAAACCCGAGGACACCCTCTATTCCCTTTCGAAAAAGGGAAACGTCATCTATCTTAACACCTTCTCGAAGACCATTTCGCCGTCACTTCGCATCGGCTACGCCGTCATGCCGAAGAGGCTCGCGGACGTCTTTTACGAAAAGCTGGGTTTTTATTCCTGCACCGTTTCGACCTACGAGCAGTTAGTCCTCGCGGCGCTTATAGAAAACGGCGACTTCGAGCGGCACATAAACCGCGTGAGACGAGAACTGCGTTCAAGATTAAAAACTAAAAAGTGAAAAAAATAAAACGGGGCGGCAACCATTGTTTGCCGCCCCGTTTCTCATCTTTTTATTACTTATTTCCCGTAACTTTTTGGTAAGCCATTTGGTTAATATCTTCTAGAGTGTATTCCTTACCGACGCATTCTTTTAATTCCCCGTTATTGCCCGCAGAAACTACTCGGATGTAAACCGTGTTTGATTTTTTGCCAGCAAACATTTTACGAAGTCCAGTGGCCGTAAAAGGATTAGAACTCTGCCCCGTTACATCATTGGCGTTTGTTTCCAAAACACCGTGACATTGTTCGCACATGTAACGATACTGGGTTCCGTCAATTTTAAACTCGATGCTGATATCAACTCCCCAATGGGGATGGGATGTGCCGCAAAACGGGCAAATCGGGATGCTCCTGTCGACAAATTGCTGCGGGACACTACCCGCATAGCCGTCATAACGTTGAAAAGCCATAATAATACCTCCTAATATCTCATTGCGCAGCTGATTATGCTCCAATCGGCAATCGTCGAAAGCCACGCAAAAAGGCTGGTTAAAACAGATAAAGCAATAAAGATAATTATAAATGTTTTCGCATTACTCTTTGTCGTCTTCTGAGCGACGCTCGAACTGGTCACAACAGGATAACCATTAGACACAGATACGTCTGCCGTAAAGTCGTTTCTTATCATCGCGCCGTAACCGTTCTGCGAATCAACAAAACCTTCAACGTGATAACCTATTGCGTCGTTTCCGCTGATTTTGATTAATTCGTCAGGGAACTGCGCGGACGCCGGGCTTTTGAGTTGCGAGCAGATTGCCGGCTTGACTGCTGCCATGATTTCTTCCTTTGTCATTATTTTCCTCTTTTCTATAACATATTTTATGTTATGTATTATAACATATATTTAATATGACTGTCAAGTTATAATTATAAAAAAAGGAGGAGAATAATGAAAGAGCCTTTAATAATTATGAAGAAGCAGTTGCGCGGCGAAGACGGCTATAAAACATTTTCCGTTCGTCTCAAAGACGAAACCGTGGCCGACCTTGATAAACTGTCAAAAGATACTAACCGTTCAAGAAACGAGTTAATAAACATTCTAATTGAGTATGCTTTGAAAAACTGCATTATTAAATAGTAGCCGCGGATAAGCATCGATTTTCTCGGTGCTTTTCTTTTTTCATTCGATCCGTGCGCTACGTCCGAAGCCTTGACAGAGGACGCGTTTAAGACTATAATAGAATATAGCGAAATTACGGAAAGAGGTTTATAAATGGCGATTTTAGAGGTTAAGAACCTGTGTAAAAAATACCCGTCGTTTGAACTTCGCGACGTCTCGTTTTCACTCGATAAAGGGACGGTCATGGGCTTTATCGGGCGAAACGGCGCGGGTAAGACGACGACGCTCAAGTCGATTCTGAATATCGTCCGACCCGACAGCGGCGAAATCAGATTTTTCGGGCTCGACGTAAACGGAAACGAGCGCGAAATAAAAAACCGCGTCGGCTACGCGGGCGGCGCAGTCGACTATTACAAGCGGAAAAAGATTTCGGAACTGCTTCGGGTGACGTCCTCGTTTTACGATAACTGGGACGAAAAGGAGTGCAAAAAGTATCTGGACGCCTTCTCGATAGACCCCCAAAAGACGCCTTTACAGCTTTCGGAGGGTATGCGGGTCAAACTCAGCCTTGTGCTCGCGCTTTCGCATCGCGCCGAGATCATGATTTTAGACGAGCCGACAAGCGGCCTCGACCCCGTCTCGCGCGCGGAGCTGCTTGACGCCTTTACCTTTCTGAAAAATCACGGCGTGGCGATACTTTTTTCCACCCACATCACCACCGACCTCGAAAAATGCGCCGACCTCATAACCTACATCTCGAAGGGCAGGCTTTTAGCATCGTCGGAGCCGCTTGCGGAGTTCACGGCGCGGCACGGCGGCAAAAGTCTCGAGGACATAATGGTCGACTGCGAAAAGGAGAGTTTATATGAAAAAATTGCTGATTAAGGAGGCGCGTCTTGCCGCCTCGCCCCTCTCCTTCGTCTTCGTCGCGGGAGCGTTTATCACCCTGATACCGCAGGGGTATCCGTTACTCGTCGGCTCCTTTTTCGTGACGCTGGGGATCTTCTACTCGTTTATCAACTGGCGCGAGATGAACGATATTATCTTTTCGCTTTTACTGCCCGTCAGGAAAAAAGACGTCGTTAAGGCGAAGTTTTTATTCGTCTCGCTTCTGGAGACGGCCGCGTTTATATTACAAGCGGCGGTGACTTTAGTCAGGATGGCGTTTTTGAGCGAGGCGAGCGCGGAAAATCCGCTTATGAACGCGAACGGCCTCTTTCTTGCCTTCTCGCTTATCGTTTTCGCGGCCTATAACCTCGTTTTCGTCGGCGGATTTTTCAAGACCTCCTACAAGGCGGGCGTGCCGTTTATAATTTACAGCGTAGTCTGCTTCCTTATTATCGGCGTCGGCGAGGCGCTCCACTACTTCCCCGGACTTGAGTTCCTCAACACGGCGACCTTTGAAAACTCGGGCGTCGGATTTATCGCCCTCGCGGCAGCGGCCGCCGTCTTCGTCGGAGTCACCGTTCTTGCCTGCAAAAAGGCGGAAAAGCGGTTTGAAAACACGGATTTCTAAGGAGTAAAAAATGGTATTTGCGATTATAGGCGAAAACTGCACGGGCAAGTCGACTCTCGCGAGCGAACTGAAAAAGGCAGTCGGCGGCGAAATCGTTTCGGGCCGCGACTATTACAGACTTGCCAAAAGCGAGGCCGAGGCCGAGGCGGTCTTTAAGAAAAAGCTTTCTGAGGCCGTAACGGGCGAAAACGTGATATACGTCATCACCGAGCCCCGCCATACCGGGCTTTTGCCCGAGGGCGCCGTGAAAATACTCGCGAGCGCCGATCTCGACACCGTTAAAGAGCGGTTTAAGGCAAGGATGAACGGCGTTTTGCCGCCGCCCGTGGCCGCGATGCTCGAAAAGAAGCACGGCGTTTTCGACGGCGGCGTCTACGACTACCGCTACGACGGCGCCAAGGGCGACCCCGCGGC
>JAEEGL011515867.1_pt1 | contig 14187 bp, 13 predicted proteins | sample 9134231 | NCBI WGS metagenome assembly JAEEGL01 (sample SAMN16246548, study PRJNA631951) | gut metagenome | biome: gut microbiome; feature: rumen; material: fiber-attached | host: Bos | place: Iran: Karaj | collected 2018-10 | reverse complement strand
GTTAATACTGTATTATCAGTTGATCCTGATTATTCACCAGAACTTTCTGCAATGTTTGGATCAAGTCTTGCAACAAGTATTTCAAAAATACCTTTTGATGGACCAATCGCAGGTGTTAAAGTAGGAAGAGTTAATGGAGAATTTATAATTAACCCAACTCCTAGTGAACTTGAAGTATCTGATATTGATTTAACTGTTGCAGGTACTAAAAAAGCTATCAATATGGTTGAAGCAGGAAGTAAAGAAGTATCTGAAGAAGATATGTTAGAAGCATTAATGTTTGGTCATGAAGCAGTTAAAGAATTATGTGAATTCCAAGAAGAGATTATTGCTGCTGTTGGAGTTGCTAAGATGGAATACGAAAAACTAGAAATCGAAGATAGTTTGAAAGAAGAAATTACTAAATTAGCTAAAGATAGAATGGATGCAGCGTTAAGAATTAAAGAAAAATTAGAAAAATATGCAGCTATTGATTCTTTAAAAGAAGAGATAGTAACTAAATATGAAGAAGAAAATAAAGGTTTAGAAAAAGAAGAATTAGATGTATTATTAACTAAAGTTAAGTTAGTATTAGAATCAATTGAATATGATATCTTTAGAAATATTACAGTTAATGAAAAGACAAGAGCTGATGGACGTGCTATGAATGAGATAAGACCTTTATCTGCAGAAGTAGATATCTTACCTAGAACTCATGGTTCTGCAGTATTTACAAGAGGTGAAACTCAAGCTTTAGCTACAGTTACATTAGGTGCTTTAAATGAATATCAAGTATTAGATGGACTTTCATTAGAAGCTGAAAAACACTTTATGTTACATTATAACTTCCCAGCTTTCTCAGTAGGTGAAACTGGACGTTATGGATCTCCTGGTAGAAGAGAAATCGGTCATGGTGCGTTAGGTGAAAGATGTTTAAAACAAGTAATGCCATCTGAAGATGTTTTTCCATATACAGTAAGAGTTGTATCTGAAATCTTAGAAAGTAATGGATCTTCTTCCCAAGCTACTATATGTGCTGGTTGTATGGCTTTAATGGCAGCAGGTGTACCTATTAAAAGACCAGTTGCTGGTATTGCAATGGGACTAATTACATCTAAAGATGAAAAAGACTATACTATATTAACTGATATCCAAGGTATGGAAGATCATTTAGGTGATATGGACTTTAAAGTTGGTGGAACTAGAGATGGTATTTGCTCATTACAAATGGATATTAAAATCAAGGGTATAACTAAAGAAATTTTAGCAGAAGCCCTAGCGGCAGCTCATGAAGCTAGAATGAAGATATTAGATGTTATGGAATCAGTAATTCCTGAACCAAGAGCTGAAGTTAGTGAATATGCTCCTAAGACATTAACATTCATGATTAATCCAGATAAGATTAAAGATGTTATTGGTCGTGGTGGAGATATGATCACTAAGATTATCCTAGAAAGTTCTAATGTTACTTCTGTAAATGATCCTAAGGCTGTTAAAGTAGACTTAGAAGATGATGGTAAAGTATTAATTTATCATACATCTAAAGAAGTTATTGAAAAAACTGCTAATTGGATTAAAGATATCGCAAGAGAAGTTGAGATTGGTAAAGTTTATACTGGTAGGGTAGTTAAAGTAGAAGACTTTGGATGCTTTGTAGAATTATGGCCAGGATGTGAAGGATTAGTACATGTTTCTCAATTAGATGAAGCTCATGTAGAAAAACCTTCAGATATGGTTAAAGTTGATGATGAAATAGTAGTTAAAGCATTAGGATATGATAAAAAAGGAAGACTTAACCTTTCTAGAAAAGAAGCTTTAAAATAGTTTGAAAAAAAGGCTATAAAAGGCCTTTTTCTTTACGCATTTTTTACATTCAAAACTTGTGCTTTATAGTATAAATTTGGTATAATATTTAAGAAGGTAGGTGGTATAAAATGAAATTAAAATATCTAATAATTTTATTAGTTCTTTTTATGCCGCTTAATGTATTTGCTAGTGAAACCGGAATAGTCACTGCGTCTGATGTTTTATATATGCGTATCAAACCAACTACTGATGCTGCTAGGATTAAATGTAGCGATGGAACTGATGTTGAATTAAAGACGGGTTCTACTGTTACTATTTTTGATACAGTTGATAGCTTGGGTGGTGGTGACACTTGTGGAGCTAAAAAATGGTATAAAATTAAGGGAACAGATTGGTATGACAAAAAAGAATATGAAGGTTATGCTTGTGCTAGTCTTATAAGAATAAAAGAACCTACTATTCCTGTGCCACAAGAATCAATTATTCCAGAAAAATACGATGTATTGGGATATGCAAATTATCTAGATGATGGAAGAGTACCTATAGTAACACCTAAAGAAGGTACTGAAAATACATGCACTAAAAAATTAATTGTTAGTGATAATGAAATATCTTGTGTAGATGCTTCAAAATTATCTAATATTGTAGAAGTAAATGTGTTAGATACGACAAAAATACCATATAATTATGAAGAAGAATTAGCTAAGTTTCCAAAGTCTTATCAAGATATGTTAAAAGAAATACATACACTTCATCCTAATTGGAGATTTTATGCATATGATACTGGCCTAGACTGGAATGATGCTGTTGCGAAAGAGAAAAAAAGAGGGCTAATACAATCTTCTGTTAGAAACGATACATATTTTGATACATTAGAAAAAGCTAACTATGATTGGACTAAAAATGAATTTAAATTTCATGAGGCTAATGTATGGGTAACACCTTCTACTGAAGCTACCGCTTATTTCCTAGACCCTAGAACATATTTAAATAAAAATCTAGATTTATTTGATGGAGTAAAAGATTATAGAGATATATTTGTATTTGAAGATGCTAGGGCATATACATATCAAAAAGATGAAGTTGTTAATCAAATGCTTATATATGGTGGTATAGATAGATCATTTGAAATAGGTGATGGTACTTCTAAAACATATAAAGAATCATTTACAATTGCTTCATCATTTTCTAAAATAAGCCCATTAATTTTAATATCTAGATCTAGAAATGAAACTGCTTCATTTACATCTGATAGTGTCACTGGTACATTTGTAAATGACTTAGGTAATTCCTATGCTGGGTATTATAATTTCTTTAATGTAGGCGCGTTTGGTGATAGACCTATATCTGCTGGATTAGAATATGCTAAAAAAGCCGGATGGAATAATCCTTATAGATCTATCGCGGAGGGATCTACTTTTATAGGTACTAAATATATCTATAATGGACAAGAAACTCAATATTTTCAAAAATTCAATGTAAGTCCTTATACATTAACTGCTAAGTATGACCATCAATTTCAAACTAATATAGAGGCACCTAAGACTGAGGCTAGTTTTGTATTCTGGGGCTATTATGATTCTGGTAATATTAATCAACCTATAGTATTCCATATTCCTGTATATAGAAATATGCCTTCAAATCCAACACCTAAACCAATTAATGGTAGTCCTAATAACTGGGTTACTAGTATATCTATAAATGGTGTTAAACTTAATAATTCAAACAATACGTTTGATGGTGATAAATACTATAGTTATGATAATAACTGGGATGGTAAAGCAGATGCGACATATGCACAAAATGTAATTTTACATACAGTAGAATGGAATGTAGATGAGATTAATATAAGTGCAACACCGGTTTTAAATACTGCTAAAATTATAAACGGTGGTAAAGTATCCTTAAAGGATAAAACTACTACAATTGATTTAAAAGTAGAGGCTGAAAATAAAACTACTAAAACATATAGAATAGTAGTAACGAAAAAAGATAAGCCTGCATTTGATGAATCTGGTGAAATAATATATCCGGATATAAAAGAAGTAATAAGTAAGACAAGTGTTAAATATGATAATTTGTATATTAAGGGATTACCAAAGGATACAAGTTATGACAATTTTAAAAATGCTGTTACTAAGGTAAACAATGGTATTAAAGTAACCATTAAGAAAAATCAAAATAATACTACTAATAGTTTTGCAACTGGTGATGTTATAACTTTTGATAATGGAAAAGATAAATTAGAATTAACTTATGTATTATTTGGTGATATGAATGGTGATAATAAAATTAATTTAGTTGATTTAGTACATGTTAGAAATATCATTTTAGAACAATCTAATCTAACAGGTGCATATAAAGCTGCTGGTGATATTAATCATGATGGTAAAATTAATTTAGCGGATTTAATTTTTGTCCGTAACGATATTCTTGGGACACCAATAGAACAATAGGAGGTATATATGAAAAAAATATTTTATAGTTTAATAATGCTTAGTATATTTTTAATGCCTAGGGTATATGCAGGAAATGCTAGAATCACTATTTCTCCATCTTCCAAAACATATATTGTAGGTAATTCATTTAATGTAGAAGTAACGATATCTTCATCCGATGCTATTGCAGGACTAAGTTATATTCTAGATTATAATTCTTCTGTACTTGCTTTGGAATCAACTAATGCAAGTACTGGTGGTGCAAGAAATCTAGATACATTTATGAATAATAGTACTTATAGTGTAACTTATAGATATAAGTTTAGGGCTAAAGCATCTGGTACATCTTCTATATCTGTTTCTGATGCTGAGGTTAGGACTGCTACTTCTGCTTTAAATATCACTAAATCATCATCAACTATTAAAATAATGACACAAGCTGAATTATATGCTACATATTCATCTAACAACTATCTATCAGGATTATCAGTAGAAGGTTATGAGTTTGAAGAGGCTTTTGATAAAGATAAATTAGAATATAAAGTATCTTTAAAACCAGAAACTGAAAAGATAGTTATCAACGCCTCTAAAGCAGATTATAGGGCCAGTGTAAGTGGCGTTGGTGAAGTAGAGGTAACTGAAGGTGTTAATACAATAAAAGTGGATGTAGTGGCTGAAAATGGCAATTTAAGAAGCTATACTATAATTGCTACTGTAGAAGAATATGATCCTATAAATGTCAATGTTGATGGAGTTAAGTATACTGTTGTTAGAAATAAAAAAGCTCAGAATTTAAATAATAGTTTATTTGTACCTAAAGATATTCAAATCGCCTCATTTGATGTACCTGCTTATTATAATGAGACTACTAATACTACTTTAGTGATTCTTAAAGATGAAAAAGGAAATGCTTCATCTTTTATATATGATAATGATACATATCATAAATTTATGGAACTTAATTTAAGTGGTGTTGATTTAATTATAAAAGATGCGGTTAATATTTCTAAAGATTATAAAGAATCAGAAATTAAAGTTAATGATATATCATATAAAGCATATAAGCATCATGATACATCTAGATATGCACTTTTATATGGTACTAATATTAAGAATAATAATACATCATACTATTTATATGATAATTTAGAAAATACTTTGCAAAGATATGATGATGAATTAATTAATAGTAAAAATGAAGAGTTAAAGAAATATAGATTAATTATGTATATTTTAATAGGTACTTCATCTGCGTTATTTATATTATTAATATTATCATTATGTTTAAAAAAAGATAAAAAGAAAGTGAAACAAAAGAAAATAAAACAAATTAAAGATATAGATTTATAATTGACATAAACATCTTTATGTGTTAATATGTATTTAGACACATGAAGGTGTTTTTATTTTGGAAAGATGGTGTTTTATGGAAAAAGATAAAAAAGTTAAAAAAACTGTATCCAAAAAATCTAAAAAGAAAGAAAATATCTTTGGGAAACTTGTATCTTACTTCAAAGGTGTTAGAAGTGAAATGAAAAAAACTAAATGGCCTAGTAAAAAAGAAATGGTACTTTATTCATCTGCAACTCTATTATTTATTTTAATATTCGCATTATTCTTTACGTTTAATGATATTGTTATATCATTCGTAAAACAATTGGTGAGATAATATGCAAAAAGAATGGTATGTAGTTAATACTTATTCAGGCCATGAGAATAAGGTAAAAGAAAAATTAGAGATGCGTGCTAGTTCTATGGGTATGGAAGATTATATCTATAGAGTAGTAGTTCCAGAAGAAAAAGTAGTAGATGAAAAAGGTAAAGAAAAAACTAAAAAGATGTTTCCTGGTTATATTTTAGTTGAAATGGTAATGAGTGATGAGGCTTGGTTTATTGTACGTAATACTCCAGGTGTTACAGGATTCATTGGCTCATCTGGTAAGGGAGCTAAACCTTTCCCATTAACTCCAAGTGAAGTAGATAAAATTTTAGGTTCTATGGGTATGTCAAGATTAGAAATTGGTACTGAAATTAAGGTTGACGATATGGTTAAAGTTGTTGATGGACCATTTGCTAATATGTATGGTAAAATTAAGACTATTGATATGCCTAATGCTAAACTAGAAGTTGCTTTAGACTTATTCGGTCAAGAAACAATTGTAGAACTTAATCTATCACAAATAGAAAAAGCTTAAAAACTATCTTTTGATAGTTTTTTTAATTTGACAATATAAGTTAAAATGATATAATAATTTTACCAATGAGGGGGTATATTAAATGACTAGATTAGAAATAATAGACCAAATGTTTAAAATATATATGGAGATGGTTAATCTTACTCAAAAGTATGCGGGTTCTTTAGAAAAAGGAGTTGCAGAAAATTTCCGTGGATATATTTCGTTACCATTAGATGAATCATATCAACAATTACCTTTAAAATTTACTGATTTAGTAGGAGCAATTACAACTAAATTACTTAAATTAAGAAATGAAAACAAAGAGATGTTTGATGATTCATTAGAAAAAATTTATAATCAAATATCAAATTACATTCAAGATTGTACTGAAAGTTATCGTGATTTAGCTACTACTATATATGAAAATCATAATAGAATAAGATAAAACTAAGTTAAACTTAGTTTTTTTTATTGACATGTAAAAATAATATGATAAAATATACACAAAATGTGAGGGATAGTATGGATAAGTGTTTTGTCGGGAATCACCTTGAAGTTAATAAGGGCTGCATAAGTAATGATTCATTGTCACGTGAAGTTTGGAATATGATGAAAAAAACCATTAAAACACTTGTTGACGACTTAGAAAATTGCGAAATATCTCAATATAATGATTCTGAATATTGCTATATATGTATGAAAGATAGCAATGATGAAGGATACATATATAGTAGTATTGAAAACTTTATGAATGATAATTATAATCTATTATATGATTCAAAGAATAAATGTCATTCTACTAACACTACTATATTTGTGGAGGTAAACAAGAATTTTATAATTGTCAAAGGAATGGAAGAACTTAAAAATCTTCTTTATATTTTGTGCTATATCAAATACAAAGAAGAATGTGAATATGCCCTAGGTATTGATGCAAGTTTAGAAGAAATGTATGAACATGCTATGTATACCTTGATAACTGAGCATGCAGATATCTTAGACGATTTTTTAAGTATAATGGCAAATGTATCAAAAGAAACTTCAAGTGATAAAGTAAAAAAACGACATAGAAAAACTACAAAAATTAAGTAAATACTTAATTTTTTTGTTGACATGAAAAAATATTGTGTTATAATAATCCCCATTGAAAGGGGAAAGAAGCATAATGAGCATGGCAGATTTAGAGCAACAAAAGAATGTAATCAAAAAAGAATTAGCAAGATTATATTATGAAGCTATGGCACTTGTTCAAAGAATTGAAATCGTTAGAGAAAACGAAGGATTTGTTAAATTAGGTATGGCAATTGAAGCTTATAATTATTCAATGGCACTTACAGTTAACCAATTGAAACAATTAAAAAGAGATAATTTAGCACTTTTCGATACAAATATGTTAGAAGCATATGATCAAATAATGACTTCAATTGAGTACAAAGGATATGTTGGTATTAAGCGCGCATATGGTACTCGTATAGATCAAGGAAGAGCACGTATAGCAAAGACTAGATAAACTAGTCTTTTTTTGTTATATTTTTTTTGACATAAAATTTATCCTATGTTACTATATATATAAGAATAGGAGAGTATTATGAAAAGGGTATTAAAAAGTAATGTATTTTGGTTTATTATAGGAGTATTATTATGTGGGGTAAGTAGTGTAGGCGCAGTAACATTATTTGCTAAAGATATTTCATATCAACCTAAAGGAGATTGGAATGTAAGCAATGTAGAACAAGCTATAGATAGTCTATATACTACTAAAACATCAGATAATTATTCAACTGCTGAAAAAGCTATTGGTACATGGATAGATGGTAAAACAGTATATCAAAAAGTTGTAGCTACTAATTCTTCATTTTTTACAACTCATAATATTGCTCACGGAATAACTAATCTTGGTGAAGTTATATCATTATCATTAATTTGGCATGATACAGAAGACAATGCTTGGGAAGAACGTTTTCGTTATTATGAAAAGGGTAATACAAAATATAACATGTTTGCAGAGGCTTTGGCAGCAAATGCAACATATATAATTGCTTCTGATAGCGCGGATAACAGTATTAATTGGGCTAATAGAGTAGATAAAATATATTTTATAATTAAATATACTAAAGCATAAAGTTTATAGAATAGAGGGATTTATGAAAAAGGTAATTATAGGATTTATTATAGGAATAGTAGTATGTGGAGTAGTAAGTGTATCAGCATATACATTATTAGCTAAAGATATAGCTTATAAAGATACTAATGTAGAAGCGGCTATAGATGATTTATACCAAGCCCAGAATGCACTAGGCAGTCAAACGTATTCTAATTTTGTTGGTGTATCATCTAGTTCTAGCAATAATAGCGTTAATTTATCATTAACTAAAGGAAAATATATTTGTAATTTTTCTTATAGTGCATCTTGGATAAATTATTCTACATCATCATCTTTTGCAGAAGCGGATAGTAGTAATATCAATTCTTTAATATCGGGTTGTACAACATTAACACCATTAAAATATTACCAAGGTTCTCGAGGTGCGAATGATAAATCTGGTGGTGTTTATGCACATTTGTCTTCTACATATGGCAATTTTATATGCGAAGTTGCAAGTGATACTCAAATAACTTTTTCTAAAACAGGTGATGTTTCTAGCGCAATCCCATTAACATACGGTTTGACATGTAATAAGATAAGATAAAGTCTATAAAGACTTTTTTATTTTTATAATTAAATTAAAATAATATTAATATATTTATATAGGTATTGATTTAATTTAAATTTTATGATATTATCATTATGCTATATTGTTAAATATAGATTTAGTGGGAGCACGGGTGCGCATTAACCACTCGCGAAAAAAATTATATAGGAGGTGTTTTTCGTGGCAAAGAATATAACAAAGAAGATTAAATTGCAAATCCCTGCAGGAAAAGCTACACCAGCTCCACCAGTTGGAACTGTATTAGGACCTGCCGGTATTAACTTAGGTGAATTTTGTACTAAGTTTAATGATGCAACTAAAGATAAAGGAGGAGACGTATTACCAGTTGAAATTTCTGTTTATGAAGATAGAACTTTCGATTTCGTAATTAAAACTCCACCAGTACCATTCTTAGTTAAGAAGTATGCAAAAGTTGCTAAAGGATCTAAACAAGGTTCTAAAGAAACTGTTGGTACTCTTACAATGGCACAAGTTAAAGAAATTGCTGAGATTAAGTTACCTGATTTAAACTGTTATGATGTAGAAAAAGCTATGAAGCAAGTTATCGGAACAGCTAAAAACATGGGTATAGAAATTACAGAATAATTACATAGGCTTAATACCTATGTGGAAGGAAAAAATAACCGTGATACCACATAGAAAGGAAATAATATGAAAAGAAGTAAAAAATATGTAGAAGTTGCTTCTAAAGTTGACAGAACAAAATTATATACTGTTGAAGAAGCATGTAAATTAGTTAAAGAAACTTCAGTAACTAAATTTGATGCATCTGTAGAAATAGCTATGAACTTAAATCTAGATACTAAAAAAGCTGACCAACAATTAAGAGGTGCTATAGTATTACCTAATGGTACTGGTAAAAGTGCTAAGGTATTAGTTTTAGCTAAAGGAGATGCAGCTAAAAAAGCTAAAGAAGCTGGAGCTGAATATGTTGGAGATACTGATATGATCGATAAAATCGCAAGTGAAAACTGGTTTGATTTCGATGTAATCATTGCTACTCCAGATATGATGCCTGCTTTAGGTAAAATTGGTAAAGTTTTAGGACCTAAAGGTTTAATGCCAAACCCTAAAACTGGAACAGTTACAATGGATACTGCAAAAGCAGTTGCTGAAATCAAAAAGGGACGTGTTGAATATAGAACTGATTCATTTGGTATAGTTCACACTTTAGTTGGTAAAGTATCATTTGATGATAAAGCATTAGTTGAAAATGTTAATGCATTCATTAATGTAATCTTAAAATCTAAACCAACAACAGTTAAAGGTGATTATGTTAAATCAATTTCAGTATCAACTACAATGGGTCCTGGAATCAAAATTGACCCAAAATCAATTTAATGTTTACAAATTAATATATTTGTGATATAATTTATATTGGTTTTTGAAGTACCGTAGACAGTAGGGGCGATAGCTTAATATCCTACCGAGGAACTTAAATATACTTTAAGTCTTTCGGCCTTACTTTCTAGTAAGGCTTTTATATGCGGTAAAACCTAAAAATAAGGAGGTGTAACGTGGCTAATCAAAAGATTCTTGATAGAAAGCAAGATATTATCAATGAAATAAGTGATAAAGTAGAAAACAGTAAGAGCTTTGTAGCATTTAATTATCATGGTCTATCTGTTGCTGATACTAATGAACTTAGAAGAATTTTAAAGGAAAGTGGTTCTGAATTTAAAATTTATAAAAATACATTAGTTAATAGAGCATTAAGTTCTAAAAAGATAGATTTAGAAAGTTATTTAAATGGACCTAAGGCTTTTGCATTCGGCGTTGATGAAATCGCACCAATTAAAGCTTTAGCAGAATTTGCTAAAGATCATAAGTCATTAACATTAGAAGTAGGTATCGTAGATGGTGAAATCGTTGATGCAGCTAAATTAAAAGAATTAGCATCTATTCCATCAAAAGAAGGTTTACTTACAATGTTTGCTGGTGGACTTATGGAACATGTTAGAAATATGGCTATATGCCTAGACTTACATAGTCAAAATTTAGAAAAATAATTAATTAAAGAAGGAGGAATTTATAATGGCAAAATTAAGCGCAAGAGAAATCGTTGATGCTGTTAAAGAAATGACAGTATTAGAAGTTAAAGAAATCGTTGATTTAATGAAAGAGGAGTTAGGTGTTGATCCATCTGCAGTAGCAGTAGCAGCAGCACCAGTTGCAGCTGCAGCAGCAGAAGAAGCTTCATCTGCAACAGTAGTATTAGCTGATTGTGGAGCTAACAAATTAGCTGTAATCAAATTAATTAAAGAAATTACAGGTTTAGGATTAGGCGAAGCTAAGGCAATTGCTGATAATGGTGGTAACATTAAAGAAAACGTTTCTATGGATGAAGCTAAAGATATGAAAGCTAAATTCGAAGAAGCTGGAGCTACTATTGAATTAAAATAATTTGGTATTTTAGCCTATACTTTTTAAGTATGGGCTTTTGCCGTATTAAATAATATAAAAAATTATACTAAATCAAGGTTATTTCATTGACAAAATAAGCTTGTTTTGGTAAAATTGTATATTGGCGATTTGTTTTAAAACAAACAAAAAAATATTATAGTTATAGGGGTGAAAGAGTGGCTTATACAGTTTTAAAATATGGCGATTATCGCGAAAGACGTAATTACGCAAAAACAAAAAACGCAATTGAACTTAAAGACTTATTAGAAGTTCAAAAGAAAAGTTACAACTGGTTTATTGAAGAAGGAATAAAAGAGGTATTCGAAGATATTTTCCCAGTAGAAAGTTTTACAGGAAATTTAGCTTTAGAATTCGGTGATTATTCTTTTGATGCACCACGTTATTCAATAAAAGGATGCAAAGAAAGATATGCTACATATGCCGCACCGCTAAAAGTACAAGCTAGACTTTTTAATCATGAAACAGGAGAAGTTAAAGAACAAGAAATTTATCTTGGTGATATGCCTATCATGACTGAGTCTGGTACATTTGTAGTAAATGGAGCTGAAAGAGTTATCGTATCACAACTTGTACGTTCTCCATCTGTATATTTTGGTAAGGAATTAGATAAGAAAAACGGTAAAAACGTTGTTACTTCTCAAATTATCCCAACTAGAGGTACATGGTTAGAGTATGAATGTGATGCTAGAGATACTATCTATGTTCGTATTGATAGAACAAGAAAAGTTCCTATTACAACTTTACTTAGAGCTATAGGTCTATCTAATGATGAGGATATAATCTCATTATTTGGTAAAGATGATTATTTAATAAGAACAATTGAAAAAGATGCAAATAAAAATACTGATGAAGCATTAATTGATATTCATGCTAAATTAAGACCAGGTGAACCATCTACACTTGATTCAGCTAAAAACCAATTAATCACTAGATTTTTTGATGCATTTAGATATGATTTAGCTAAAGTAGGACGTTACAAATTCAATAAGAAATTAGATGTTTGTGATAGATTATATGACTGTGTTTTAGCTGAAGATATTAAAGTAGATAAAAAAGTAGTTATTGCTAAGGGTACTTTAATTGATAAAGATACTTTATCTCAAATTAAAGAAATTATGAGAAATGGTTATGGTGTTATTGAAGCACCTATCAATACTGAACTTGATACTTATAACAAAGTTCAAGTAATTAGTGTATATTCTAAATTAAATCCAGATAAAGTTGTAAAAGTAATTGGTAATGATCAGTCAATTGATGAAAAAAGATTAACTGTTTCTGATATTTATGCATCAGTATCATATTACTTAAACTTACTTGAAGGTATAGGTTCATTTGATGAAATCGATCATTTATCAAATAGACGTGTTAAACAAGTAGGTGAATTATTACAAAATCAATTTAGAATTGGTGTTTCTAGAATTGAAAGAGTTATAAGAGATAGAATGTCTACTCAAGAAATTACTGAAGTTACACCAAAATCATTAATTAATATTAGACCACTTACAGCTGCAATTAAAGAGTTCTTTGGTTCAAGCCAATTATCACAATTCATGGATCAAACAAACCCAGTAGCAGAGTTAACTAATAAAAGACGTTTATCTAGCTTAGGACCAGGTGGACTTTCTAGAGATAGAGCAGGTATGGAAGTACGTGACGTTAACCCAAGTCACTACGGAAGAATTTGTCCAATTGAATCTCCAGAAGGACCAAACATCGGACTTATTACATCATTAGCTAGTTACGCTAAAATAAATGAATATGGATTTATTACAACTCCATATCGTAAAGTTGAAAACTGTCATTTAACTGATGAAATCGTATATATGACTGCTGATGAAGAATTAGAACATTATATATCACAAGCTTCAGTTAAATTAGATGATAATAATAATATTTTAGAAGCTTCTATTCCAGTAAGATTTAGAGGCGACACTATTATCGTTGATAAAGAAAAGGTAGACTTTGTGGATGTTTCACCACAACAAGTTGTATCTGTTACAACTCAAGGTATTCCATTCCTTGAACACGATGATGGTAAACGTGCCCTAATGGGTGCCAACATGCAACGTCAAGCAATTCCACTTTTAAAAAGCGAAGCACCAATCGTAGGTACTGGTGTTGAAGCAGTTGCTGCAAGAGATTCAGGTGTAGTTGTTACTGCTCAAGCTGATGGTGTAGTTGATTATGTTGATGCTAATAAAATAATTGTTAAAAATAAAAAAGGTAGTGATACTTACTATCTAGAAGGATTTGAAAGAAGTAATGCTGGTACATGCTACCATCAAAAACCAATCGTTAGAAAAGGCGATAAGGTAGTTATGGGTCAATCAATTGCTGATGGTCCTTCAACAGATAAAGGTGAACTTGCCTTAGGTAAAAACGTTACAGTAGCCTTCATGAACTTTAATGGTTATAACTATGAGGATGCCGTAATATTAAATGAAAGATTAGTATCTGATGATGTATTTACATCAATTCATATTGAAGATTATCAAATTGAATGTAGAGATACTAAATTAGGACCTGAAGAGTTTACAAGAGATATTCCAAATGTTAGTGAAGAATCACGTAAAAATTTGGATGAAAGAGGTATTGTAAGAATTGGTACTGAAGTTAAAGATGATGATATCCTAGTTGGTAAAGTAACAC
>JAEEGL015167647.1_pt1 | contig 14188 bp, 10 predicted proteins | sample 9134231 | NCBI WGS metagenome assembly JAEEGL01 (sample SAMN16246548, study PRJNA631951) | gut metagenome | biome: gut microbiome; feature: rumen; material: fiber-attached | host: Bos | place: Iran: Karaj | collected 2018-10 | reverse complement strand
TCCGGAAGCCCCCAGGCATAGCACAGGAGGTAATAGAGGTTTTGTATGGGAATCTGGGCCTCCACCGTTACAGCTTGAGCATCTTCTTCAGGGCATCGAGGCGGTCGCTATCGTCATAGCACACTTCGTCCAGATACGGGAAGAGTTCATATTCGCAGATGTCTTCCCACCAGGCTGCTTCCTCACCCTTCTTGAATCCTTCAAAGTTGCAAAAGTAACTGTGGCCGATTTCCATTCCACGAAGCATCTCGGTGTCCTGGATGACTTGGTTGACGGCCACAATCTTTGCCGTAATGGTGTCCACGAAGGATTTGTCCATCTTTGCCTTCAGGAAGTTCTTGAAGGTATCACCGAATTCAGGAGTCAGGGTGATGAAGGCGAAGCGGCGGCGGAGAGCATAGTCCACGATGGCCAGGGAACGGTCTGCCGTGTTCATACAGCCAATGAGGGAAACGTTCTCCGGCACATAGAAGGGCTCGTCTGTGGCGTTGGAGTAGGTCAGACGCACCATGTGCTTCGGACCGCGCTTGTCATACTCTATGAGCATCATCAGCTCACCCAGTATCTTACTGAGGTTGCCACGGTTGATTTCGTCGATGATGAAGAAATACGGGCGGTTGTCGTTCTTGGCCCGCTGACAGAAGTCGTAGAAGATGCCATTGCGTACCACAAAGCCATCCTTTGATGGACGGATGCCCCGGATGAAGTCCTCGTAGCCATAGGACTGGTGGAACTGGACCATCTCGATGCAGGAGTCGTTCTCTTCGCCGAGGATGGAGTATGCAATCTTCTTGGCGAGGAAGGTCTTGCCGACACCCGGAGGGCCTTGCAGAATGATGTTCTTCTTGCGCTTCAAGATGCTCTCGATGTGGTGGAATGCCTTCGGATTGATGAAGGGCTTTTCAGGATCGTTCTCGAAGGAATAGACGGGATTGACTGCTACAATAACAGGGACTCCATCAATCAATGCGTTGATTTTCTTAACATAATTCGTAAACATCGTTATGTTTGTGAGAGTTTTCGTTATCTGATTCCCTGCTGTTTCCCAATCCCCAACTTTATTCCATTTTACTTTACGTACATTGTTGAAATCTGGGTAACTGGGGTCAAAGTAGTAATCTGACTCAACAACGCCTCGACCGATAATATGATTGCGTCCTTTCTTTGCAAAAATAACGTCTCCCACCTTGATTTCGTGACAAAATTCCCAAGTGGCGAGCGTATCATTCATGAAATTTGTCGAACGATTGCTGTATTGATTCTTCATCGCAGTGCGTATGTCCTCGGATGTGGCATACTTATCAATAGCTCCAATCTCTTCCCAGCCGATGCAAGCTATGCCGTTCTTTAGGCAGCGTTCCCATTTACTGGCGTTCTCTCCGGGAGATAGAAGCCAGTATTTAATACCGCGATCATTACCAATATCTTTTGATTCAGACTCCCTCTTAGAGATGATATTCCAGGTGGAGATGTATTGACTGCCTATGCGATCTGAGAAGGCAAATACGTCTTCATCCTGTGGCTTCTGTCTCCAAATATAGAGATTGAGATCGAGGATTCTCGCTTTCTTGACATCTCCATCAAATCCCATCTGACTGGCAATTTTTTCCAACATAGGACGTGCATAAATTGGTAATATCTGCATGTCCGAATAGAGGAAAGCTATCTTCCATGTAACAGCCGTACCGAATGTGCGATTTTTTTCAACCGCTTCAAAGTCTCCTCTTGCTGCAGCTTCGGAGATGTCAATAACTCCCTTAAGAACAAATTGATACGCAGATTCCGCATCGTCTTTTCCATACCACTTATACCAGGCGTATTTTTCATCATGCTGCACTAAGTTGCCTGTGGGCGGTTTCATGTATTCATAGATTCCAAATTTGAATGATGATCCGCCAGCTATGGATCCGAGCATGCGCGTTCGTATCTCAAGCCAATAACAGAAAGAATCATTCCGCTTAAGATCTGTGTATTCCAACAGTGTCATATTTTTCAGTGACTCTAGAGGGAATCTGGACCTGAATTGTTTGAATAGATTGTAACGATTATCCATGGAAATTATTTGTTTGTCAGTTCCTGATACATCTTGAAGATGCGGACAACGATGTCGCTTTCGGTGGCGTTTTTGGGGAAGCCGTAGGCCCTCAGGACGGCGGTGTCGTTGGCACGGTGGATCTGCTGATAGGGTGTGAGTTCCGCGCCGTCACTCTGCCGGGCCTTGGCGTTCAGGTCTATGTGGGAGCCCTTCTGCTTGATGAGTATCTTATTCGTGGAGATAGGGTCATCGATAAAGTCGGCACCCTTTTCCTTGGTGAGGGTCTTGAGTTGCACTTCGAAAGCCATCATCTTGGTGAGATTGTCAATGTCGAAGACAGTATGGAGAAGGTCTATCCAGAAACGCTGCGTCTCGCCTTTCTCGTAGCCTTTGCCGGACCATTCCCGGACAAATTGCCGGGCGGCTTGTTTCTGTGTGCTTACGGTGCTCATGTCGGTAATGATATCAAAAGCAAACATAACTGTTTTTATTTTTTTCGGCAAGCGGCTGGAACTGAAAAAAAAGGTCCCGATACCAAGTGCGATGGCCTGTCTGCCGCGAAGCTCATGGGGCGGAGCGATGGAATGGTTAATTTTGTATCTTTACAAGTCCAAATTTTAGACAGAACCACAAATTAAACGCGATATGAAGAAGTTACTGGGATTACTCCTGCTTTTCTGCTCTCTCCAGCTTTCGGCTTTCGAGCGTGAGCCGCTCTGGCCGAAGAACAAGATGCCCGATGCACAGAACAGCCAGATGGCCGTGATGAGCGATGAGATGCGCCAGCCCGGCTTCAGTCCGGACAAGTACCGCGAGCCCTTCCTTGAATGGTTCGAGGCGCCGGCCAAAGATGTCAAGAAAGACATCTGCATGATTCTTATTTCGGGCGGCGCCTACAACGGTACCGTTGATGTCGGCTTGATTGACAAGTGGCACAAGGAATTCACCGCGCTTGGCATCCAGTGTGTCAACCTGGTATACCGTACACCGCGTCCTGAAGGCCTCCCGATATACCAGAGTGCCTGGGAAGACGGTCAGCGTGCCGTCCGTCTGGTGCGCAGCGAAGCGAAGAAGCGTGGATTCGATCCCGAGAAGATTGGTGTGATCGGCATGTCTGCGGGTTCCCACCTTGCCGTATTGCTCGGAACCAGCGCACTTACGCCGGCCTACGAACGCATCGACAAAATCGACGACATCCCGTGCCACGTCAACTGGGTCATCGCCAATGCGCCGGCCTATGCGACCACCGATGGTGAAACCGGAACGCCGGCCACCCGTCAGGGCTATGGCCCCGATGTGAAGCTGAGCAGTGTGTTCAAGTTTGACGAAAAAACCTGTCCGATGAGCCTGCACCACGGCGGTAACGATCCTTATTCGCCTAATGGCTCGACGTTGATATACAGACAACTGCGCAGAATGAACATTCCCGCCGAACTGCACCTTTATCCCGGCAAAGGCCATGGTGCCTATGGTTTTGAGCGGGCGGTGGAATTCATGACGCAGATGGGCTGGATGGGACCGCTCGGCCCGGAAGTGCCGCTGGACAGCCGTTTCACAAGCGATGCCGACCGTGCCGAATGCATCCGCGAAGACCTCTGGCCGGAGGGCAGGACGCCAGACTTCCGTGAGAACCAGTGTGTGCCTTACATCGAATGGCACATTCCGGTGGAGCGCAAGACCCGCGCCATCCAGATTATCTATTCGGGCGGCGCCTATTCGCGCAACGATCCCGACGCCTTTGAAGTAGCGCCGGCCCGCCGTTATCTCAATGCAATGGGCGTGACGGTCGTGACGCTGAAATACCGTACGCCGCGTCCGTCCGGCCTGGCCAAGCACACCTCTGCCTGGCAGGATCTCCAGCGGGCCATCCGCATGGTGCGCAGCGAGGCGGCAAGACGCGGCCTGGATCCCGACCGCATCGGCATCATGGGCTCCTCGGCCGGCGGTCATCTGACCCTGATGGGCGTGACCTCCTCACGGCAGCAGTCGTATCAGGCCGTCGATTTCATCGACCGCGTCTCGTGCAAGGTCCAGTGGGGCATCGGCATCTATCCCGCCTATGCACTGACCGACGGTCTCGAAGGCGGCAACACCACGAAGGGCAACGACGACAGCGCCGTCCTGGCACCCGAATTCAACTTCGACCTTGACACATCTCCGATGCTTTTCCTGCATGGCGATGCCGATGTCTATGCCTCGATGAACTCTGTCAAGACCTGGGAAAAGATGCGTGCGATGGGCATCCAGAGCGAGCTGCATACGCTGGCGCTGCGCGGCCACTGCTTCCAGCGCGAAGCATCGCCCGGAACGGCCAGCTACAACTGGCTGGACCGCATCGGCGAATATCTACAGCCGTTCATCGCCGAACGGTAAACATTCCCGGATGAAACGCATCTGTCATTTCATCTCCGAATACATGGGGGCGCTGGTGCTGCTCTCTGCCGTCGCCGCGTACTTTTTTCCGGAGATGATGTCACATATCCGGCCGAAGACCATCAACTACCTGTTGGGACTGGTGATGTTCGGCATGGGGCTTACGCTGAACCTCGGCGATTTCCGGGTGGTTTTCAGCCGGCCCCACAATCTCTTCATCGGCTGCCTCGCGCAGTTTACGGTGATGCCGCTGCTGGCCTGGCTGCTCTCGCGGGTGTTCGCACTCGACGAGGCGCTGGCGCTGGGCGTCGTGCTGGTGGGCTGCTGTCCGGGCGGCACGGCCTCGAATGTCATTACGTATCTGGCCAAGGGCGACCTGGCACTTTCGGTGGGCATGACCGGTGTCTCCACGCTGCTGTCGCCGCTGCTGACGCCGCTATTGACCTGGCTTCTGATAGGCAAGCAGGTGGATGTCAATGTGCTGCAAATGTTCCTGAGCATTCTCTGGGTTGTGATTGTCCCCATTGTCGCCGGACTGGTGGTGAAACGCATCTGGAAGGGTTTTACGGAAAGGTGTGTCGATTATCTGCCGGCTGTTTCGTCGCTTGCCATCTGCTTCATCGTCGCCATCGTCATTGCAGCCAACGCGCCGAAGCTGATGCGGGGCGGCGCCCTGGTCGTGCTTGTGGTGGTGCTGCACAATGTGTGCGGTTTGCTTCTCGGCTATTTCGCCGGCCGGCTGGCGGGACTATCCACAGCCCAGCGCCGGGCGGTGTCCATCGAGGTCGGCATGCAGAATTCCGGCCTGGCCAGCAGTCTGGCCGTGATGCATTTTGCGGCCTATCCACTGGCCTCGGTGCCAGGTGCCGTTTTCAGTGTGTGGCATAATATTTCGGGAGCCGTCGTGGCGCGTATTTATGCGCGGCGCAGTCGTCAATTATAACCTATGGAAAAGAATGTTTTAACCCGACAGATACATATTCCCTGTTATCTGACCGACCGGTTCAACCGCCTCACGCCGTCGGCTTTCATGGATCTGGCGCAGGAAATGGCCGGAGACCATTCCAATCTCTGCGGATTCGGCTATGCCGACCTGCTGGAGGAGCGGCTGGCCTGGGTGGTTTCGCGCATGGCTTTCCGTTTTCTGAAGACGCCGCAATGGCAGGATGACGTGGTCTTTTCGACGTGGAACAAGGGATGTGAGGACGGGCTTTTCTACCGCCGTGAGTTCCTGATAGCCGACCCTGCGACGGGCGGGCCGATGGTGGAGGGGACGGCCGGATGGCTGCTGCTGAATGTGGACACGCGTGCCATGGTGCGTTCGTCGGCTCTTTGCGATCGGCCGGAATCGGTCTGCAGCGACAGTGTGATGGAGGAACCTGCGCCGCGCATCCGGATTCCGCGCGGGGCGGTGCCGGAACCTTGCGGCGGGCATGTGGTACAGCCGTCCGACATCGACCGCAATTTCCATACGAACAACGCGAAGTATGCGTTGTGGGTCATGGATTCGCTGCCTTCGTCGGATGCACAGCGTACGCCGGAATATTTCTCCATTAATTTCCTGCACGAAAGCCGGGAAGGCGATGTGGTCGCGCTGACGCGGTATGCGCTGCCCGATGGCCGTTTCCTGGTAGAAGGCCATGCAGGGGAGACGCCCGTTTTTCTGGCGGAAGTACGGCTCCGCTGACCGGTACTAGGCTTTTTCTCCGGTCTCGATGATTGTCTGCAGGTAGCGGCATTTCTCGGCATTGCCGAGGGTCTTGCCTTTGTCGCACGATATCTTGACGCAGTCGTGCCATTCGCGCAGCTCGGTGATGCGTCCGCGCGTGAGTTTCACCACGATGTTCATGGGCTTGCAACCAGTGATGTCGCAGGTGAGGAACGTGCCGACGCCATAGGAGTCCTGCACGCGGCCGGCGCAGTACCGGTGGATGCCGATGGCGCGTTCGATGTCCAGTCCGTTGCTGTAAACGACCTGTTTCGTGGCCGGGTCGATGCCGAGCGACTTGTATTTTTCGATGATCTTTTCGGTCTGTTCTTCCTCGTTGCCGCTGTCCACGCGCAGCCCCTTGTACATCATGGCCATTCTCTTCGACAGGTTGCCGAAGAACACTTTGTCTCCGAAACAGTCGTAGAGGTAGATGCCGTTGTCACCGTCGTACACGTCGCTGAACTTCTTCATGACGTTGAAGTTGCATTCGAAGACGCCGCTGACGATTTCCTCGAACGATATCAGCTGGTGCGACATGGTGCCCAGGCAGGCCGTGTCGTGTTTCATGGCCAGCCAGACGTTGCTGGTGCCGGTAAAGGTGCCGGGCCAGGATTGCGAGGCATAGACCTCCTTCATGACGCGCACGACCATGTCGTGGTGGGTCAGGCTGAAGCGGCGGCGGGTTCCCATGTCGCCGAAAACCAATCCGTTGGAGAAGATTTGCACGGCTTTCTGCCGGGCACGCTCCGTTTCGAGCTGCAGGTCGTATCTGGCTGTGTCGCCGTTCAGCCGGTGCATCAGTTCGGAGATGAGCGACAAGATGGGCATTTCCCAGATGATGGCCGAATACCACTTGCCCTGCACCGAAATCTGCAGGTGTCCGGCTTCGTCCTGTGCGATGCAGACCTCGGCCGGATTGAACCGGAATCCGCGGAGGAACGTGTAGTACCATTCCGGCAGGAAATAGCATTTGCGCCGCATGAAATCGATTTCTTCCTGCGTGATGGTCACCTGCCGCATGGCATCGATATGCTCACGCAGCAACGCGGCGAAGCCCTGCGGATAAGCCGTGCCGTTGCGGTCGAAGAAAGAATAGACTACTTCGGCCCGTGGGTACGTGCTCAGGATGTAGTACTGACAGGTGAACGTGTAAAGGTCGTTGTCGGTGAAACGGGTGATGATCTGTTCCATTATTTGGTGCGGATATGGTTGGTCTGGATGATTTCGCGGAGTGTGCTGCCGTCGTCGATGGAGCCGGTGCAGGCCAGGGAGACGGAAAGCCGGTCGCCAAGCCCCATGCGGACCAGGTTCTTGATGGTTTCGCCGACGCAGTAGTCGCCGCAGAGTCCCGCCACTGTGATGTCGTCGCTGTGCCGCAGCACGATTTCCATGGCCGGCGTGATGTCTTCGAAGGCGCCGTATTCCTCCCGGTTGGCCGACTGGCCTTTGCGGTACACCATGTACGGGAGGTCGGCCACCGCACGGAGCACCTCATCGGGCAGGGCTGCGCCGGCACTGTACTGCACGCAATGCACCGGCCAGATGCCGCCGTTCGGCTTGAAGGAGATATGGCGCTGTGGATGCCAGTCGAGGGTGAAGATGACTTGGTCGTAGTGCGGGATGAGTTGTGCCGTCCTTTCGGGCAGGATTTCTGCGCCGGGGACGTAGAGCGCGCCTTCGGGATGATAGAAATCCCGCTGGAGATCGACGATGACGAGGGTGTTCATGATATAATCCGGTTGTCGGTCCCGGTCGTCCGGAACCGACTGCTAATGTACGGCATATTTCGTTTTGCTGTGACGGCCCGTCGGGATATTTCCCTGAAATTGTTGATTCACGGCTTCCGCCGTCCATTATTTGTGTTATTTTTGCTTGAATATTTCCCCGTATGAAAAAACTGGTTGTGTCTTTGGTGGTGCTGCTCGGCATCTGTCTGGCGGGTTGGGCGGTCAAGTCTTCTACGCAGCCTGTCGTCCAGGTAGTTGCCGATACCGTGTACCGCGACATGCCCAATCTGGCTGCCGCTTTTTCCCGGAATGCCGCTTCGCCTGACACGACCTGCGTGTTTGCACATCCCGACGATTCGACCACGCTTCGTCTGGATATTTACCGGGCGGTTGTCGATTCCCTTGTGCCGGCAGGGCAGGCCAGACCGGTCGTGCTGTTTGCTTTCGGCGGCGGTTTCCGGGCCGGTTCGCGCGACCAGGCCGGCTACAGGCAGTGGTTCGGGCAGTTGGCTGCAGCCGGCTACACGGTGGTTTCGATAGACTACCGGCTCGGCCTGAAAGGTGCGGACCAGAAAAAGTATCTCAAATGGTTCGGCCAGTTCCGCAAGGCTGTCGCCATGGGTGTAGAAGACATGTTCACCGCTACGGCGTGGCTCACAGAAAACGGGCCGTCGCTCGGTATCGATGCGGGCCGGATTGTACTCAGCGGTTCATCGGCCGGTGCCATCATCAGCCTGCAGTGCATCTATGAGCTCTACAATGGCCGTCCGTCGGCCGCCATCCTGCCGAAGGGGTACGAATATGCCGGAGTCATGTCCTTCGCGGGCGCTATTCTTTCGATGCGCGGCGCAGTCCGGTTCAAGCGGCCGCCGTGTCCGACGCTGTTTTTTCACGGCACGGCCGACCCATTGGTGCCGTACCAGCAGATACGGGTGTTGCCGGTGGGGTTCTTCGGATCGGGTCAGATTGCAGCACGTTATGCCCGTGCCGGCTATGACTATCGGTTCTATCGTTTTCTCGACCGCGGACATGAGGTGGCCAGCCTGATGCCCCTGACAATGCCGGAACAGCTTGATTTTCTTGAATATGCGGTCTGTGGCGGGGAGAAAGGCACCATCGACCAAGTGGTTTCCGTCCGGAATCTTGATGCGCTGCAACGCCGGGCTCCGGGGCGTGGCAACGGCCGCCGGCCGGACGTCCGGCAAAATAGACCAACGGAATAGATAAATTATTGTCAAACAAAATCATAGAAAAAGTAATTCATGAGAATCTTTCATTTCCTTGTACTCGCCGTATTCGCCGCCTGGCTTTCGGCCTGTACAGCACCGGTGATGCCGGAAGAATTTGCACAGGAGAATGTCCGTGCGAAGTATAATTTCAACAGCGGCTGGCTGCTGTATGTCGGCGATGCCGAAGGCGCCGATGCCGTGGCTTTCGATGATGCCTCCTGGAAACCGGTGACGCTGCCGCATGCTTACAACGAAGACGATGCGTTCCATCTTCCGATTCACGAACATACCACCGGCATATCGTGGTACCGCAAACATTTCAGGGTGCCTGCCGACAGCCGGGGACGGAAGATATTCCTGGAGTTCGAAGGGGTGCGTTTCGGCGGTGATTTCTATCTCAACGGCAAGCATATCGGATTCCATGAGAACGGCGTCATGGCCGCCGGCCTGGATGTGACCGACGACATTGTGTACGACGGCGAGAATGTGCTTGCGGTGCGGCTTGACAACAACTGGGACTATGCAGAGCGGGCCACCGGTACGACCTACCAGTGGAACAACATCAACTTCAACGCCAACTACGGCGGCATTCCCAAGAACGTTTACCTGCATGTGACCGACAAGGTCTATCAGACGCTGCCGCTCTATTCGAACCTCGGTACGACAGGTACGTATGTCTATGCGTCGGATATCGACGTGGCGCGCCACCGTGCGGTGATTCATGCCGAGGCGGAGGTCCGGAATGAATCGGATGCCGCACATAGTGTCGCGATGCGCATGGTCGTGGAGGATATGGACGGCCAGATTGTCAAGTCGGTGAAGGGCGAGGCCCAGACGGTGCCCGCCGGATCCACGGTGACGATTGCCGCCGCCGGCAAGGCCTCGAATCTTAATTTCTGGAGCTGGGGCTACGGCTATCTGTACAATGTCTATACGGCGCTTGAGGTGGATGGTGTCTGCAGCGATGTACTGAAGACGCGTACCGGATTCCGCAAGACGCAGTTCGGCCAGGGCATGTTCTGGCTGAACGACCAGGTGCTGCAGCTCAAGGGATACGCCCAGCGTACCTCGAACGAATGGCCTGCCGTGGGCATGTCGGTTCCGGCCTGGCTGAGTGATTTCTCGAACCGGATGATTGTAGAGGGGAACGGCAACCTGGTACGCTGGATGCATGTGACGCCGTGGAAGCAGGACGTGGAGTCGTGCGACCGCGTGGGTCTGATCCAGGCCATGCCGGCCGGCGACGCCGAGAGCGACATCACCGGCCGCAAATGGGAGCAGCGCAAGGAACTCATGCGTGACGCCATCATATACAACCGCAACAATCCGAGCATCATCTTCTACGAATGCGGCAATGAGTCGATCTCGTTCGACCACATGGCCGAGATGAAGGCCATCCGCGACCAGTACGACCCGCACGGCGGCCGTGCCATCGGTTCGCGTGAGATGCTTGATGTGGACAATGCGGAATACGGCGGCGAGATGCTGTACATCAACAAGAGCGCCAAGCACCCCATGTGGGCGACCGAATACTGCCGCGACGAAGGTCTGCGCAAATACTGGGACAACTATTCGTATCCGTTCCATCCCGACGGCTACGGCCCGCTGTACCGTAACGCGCTGGCCCGCGAGTACAACCGCAACCAGGATTCCTATGCCACGCAGATGGTGGAGCGCTGGAACGACTATTACATGGTGCGTCCCGGTACCGGCAAGCGGGTCAGTTCCGGCGGCGTGAACATCGTCTTTTCTGATTCGAACACCCATTACCGTGGCGCGGAGAATTACCGGCGCAGCGGCGAGGTGGATGCCATGCGTATTCCCAAGGACGCCTATTTCGCCCATAAACTGATGTGGGACTGCTGGATCGACGCCGACGAGGTGTACGATACCTATATCATCGGCCACTGGAACTATGCGGACACGATTGTCAAGGACGAATACGTGGTTTCGAACGGGGAGAAGGTCGAACTCTTTGTCAACGGCAAGTCGAAAGGCTTCGGCGAGCGCAACCATACGTTCCTCTTCAAATTCCCGGCCGTGCCGTTCGAAAGCGGCACCATTGAGGCGGTGAGCTATGCAGCCGACGGACGTGAACTGAGCCGGACCTCCAAGAAGACGGCCGGTGCACCGACAGCCATTGCGCTCAAGGCGTATGTCGCGCCTGACGGTTTCAAGGCCGATGGTGCCGACCTGGCGCTGCTGGAATTCGAGGTGGTGGATGCCGACGGCAACCGCTGCCCGCTGGCCAACGACCTGGTGACGTTCAGCATCGACGGCGACTGCGAATGGCGCGGCGGTCTGGCGCAGGGCCCCGACAACTACATCCTGGCCACCACGCTGCCGGTGGAATGCGGCATCAACCGGGCGCTGGTGCGTTCTACGCCGCGGACGGGAACCGTCCGGATCACGGCTTCGGCCGAAGGCCTGAAACCGGCTACTGTGACACTTCAGGCGGTGCCTTTCGAACAGCAGGACGGCCTGAGCCGCTACATCAGCGGAGAACATCAGCCTTCGTATCTCGACCGCGGTCCGACGCCTAAGGAGAATACTTTGAAGATCAAACGTATATCTGTCGATATCGCCTCAATCAAAGCGGAGAATGCCGAGCAGGCTACCCGGTGCTATGATGACAATGAGCTTTCATCGTGGAGTGTGCCGAATGCCGAGGCCACCTTTGTGCTGGCCCGCAAGGCCAAGCTTGCCGAAATGGATCTCAAGGGATCGGCAGGCCGGGGTATCTATGCCCTCCTGATTGACGGCAAGGAAGTCTGGCGCGGCAGATTCACCCGCGCTTCCGGCTATGTCAATAACATCCAGTTTGAACCGACGGAAGGGCAGGAGGTCACCCTCAAATGGGTGGAGAACGACAACACCCGCCAGCAGGCTGCATCGCCCGTGTTCGAACTGGCCGGCAGTAACGTGGCCGATTTCCCGGGTGCAGCGGCTCCGACCGACAACTCTAATCCGAACAACACGCGTGGATTCGGGAATCTCGGCGTGACCAATGAAACGGCGGCTCAGGCTGCGCAGGGAGGCCAGAATCGTCCGCAGGGCGCTCCGCAGGGGCAGGCACAAGGCGGCCAGAATCGTCCGCAGGGGCAGTCTCAGAATGGTCCGCGCGGTGGGCAGGGAACTCAGGCCGGCGCTCCCCAGGGAGCCGGCAACCGTGGCGGCAACCAGCGTCCTGCTTCGCTGAGTCTCACGGAGATAGAGTTCTACGAACTGCCGTAGCACAGGTTTGTCCTTGCTGCGAGAGAGGCCGGCTTCGGAGTCGGCCTCTTTTTTGCGCCTTCGGCACGGGTCTTCCGGCTGCGGTCTCCTTTGTTTCGAGTGTTCCGAAGGAATATGCTTTTCAGACCGTCGCGCCATAGGCGCGACCCCTCCCACCGCTGCGCGGCGGGCCCCGCTTTTAGATTTGCACCGTGATTCCAATATGGGGTTGCGGTGCTCTTTTATTGTACCTTTAGCATTGGTTTGAGCGACGTGAACTAAGGGCCCCTCAAGAGTTTGTCTTTATAGAGGGTATAAGACGTCGCTTATCCCTTTTGTTAAACAGAAAAGGCTGACCGGGAAGAGAGATGACACTCTCTTCCCCCATATTGAGATGACCATTTAGAATCGTAGACATTGCAGTCTAATAAAAGTATCCGTGTCGAAGACAATATGGCGTCAGCCAAACTAAACATCACAAATTTATGCATTTTTCTCAATTTGTTGGAGTCGACATCTCCAAGGAAACGCTGGATGCGGCCATTTATCCGGCGAAAGACAGGAAGCTGGACTTCCTCCACTTCGACAACACCCCCAGGGGACTTAACCAAATGATGGCCTGGTTGAAAAGCCGTGGAATAAAGCATGGCGAGATGTTGATATGCGCCGAGTATACAGGCGTGTACACGAATCCGCTCATTGCGTTTGCCGACAGGAAGGGACTGGCCTTAAGCCTGAACTCGCCGTTGGACATCAAACGCTCCATGGGCATAGCCCGAGGGAAGAATGATGCCGTGGATGCCGGCCGGATTGCCGAATACGCGCATGACCACCGGGACAGGCTGCGCCTTTATGAAAGGCCCTCGGAGGCCATCATGCAACTGCAGTATCTTCTCACGGAGCGGCGCCTGTATATGAGGCAAAGAACGGCATTGCTCAATCTGAACAGCGCCATGGGCAAATATGAGACTCCCGAAGCCCGGGGCCGCAATGAGTCGGCGATCCTTCATTGCGAGAGACTGGTCAGGAAAGTCGAAAACCAGATGATATCCATTGTCTCCGGCGACGTCTCGCTCAAGCGCAACTTCGATCTGGTCGGCAGCGTCAAAGGCATAGGTCTGATAAACGCGATAAACACCATCGTCTATACAAACAACTTCAGGGCCTTCGACAGCCCTAGACGGTATGCCTGTTACATCGGGGTCGCCCCGTTCGACCATACTTCGGGATCAAGCGTGAAAGGCAGGACGCGGGTCTCGAAGATATGCCGTACCCAGCAGAAGGCCGAGTTGTCAATGGCGGCAAGGAGTGCCGTGATTCATGACCCCGGCCTCAGACGTTATTATCAGAGAAAGATGAAGGAGAAGGGCGGCGTGCCGGCAGCGCATGGCATTGTGCTCAACGCCGTCAAATTCAAGCTTATACTCAGGATGTTCGCCGTGGTCAAGTCCGGAGAACCGTATAAGATACTGAATTACTGACATACAATCGGCTGAACTATCCGCGACTCACAGTGCCAGATTGCAGGAGATGCAACAAGTTAGAGTAATAGACACGAGTGTCTGGTCAAAGTAATAGTATCGCTCCATATCTGAGACGGAGTCGGATACAGGCGGCCGGTGTACATCATGACGGGCAACAGTCGGACGCGAGGAGAGCCCTTGAGACGAGCTCCCCGCAGCGTCCGTACGGTTGCCGTCGCGTGTCGTATATATGCCTTTAAAAAAGGCAAGAAAAAATTTGGGAAAGTCTTAGAATACCCTCTAACAGCCGAGGGTGGCTAGGGTCTTCAAAGCATATTCCTTCTCCACTTATGGAGAGCCCTGATGATCAGATGGCCAGATAGCCAGAGGCATTATTCCATCCCAAAGTCTGCGTTTCCTTGGCGTATGAGTCCCGG
>JAEEGL014307006.1_pt1 | contig 14188 bp, 12 predicted proteins | sample 9134231 | NCBI WGS metagenome assembly JAEEGL01 (sample SAMN16246548, study PRJNA631951) | gut metagenome | biome: gut microbiome; feature: rumen; material: fiber-attached | host: Bos | place: Iran: Karaj | collected 2018-10 | reverse complement strand
TTCTTGCAGATTGTAATGCCTCATCTATTTTATTACATGTGGCATCTAAAGTATCCGAAATAATACCTTCAAAATCCTTTCGAGTAATAGTCTTTCTAATACCTTCGTTAATTGCAGTAACAGGTGTAAGCAAAAATTCATACGATTCCTTTGTAGACAGTTCGATTTTGCAAAGTTCGGCTATTGCTAGTATTCTACGCCACTTTTCTTTTCTCTTGGTTTCTAAAAACTCAAAAGAGTATTTTGATGAATACTCATCGATAAAAGCGTTCCAGACATGTTTGGCAATCATTTCATCAAATTTATCGCCTGCCTGACCTGTAAGCTCGGAAGTACCTAATTCCAGTAATTTGCCTTTTTCAACCTTTACTACAGTTATATCTAACGTACCGCCACCATAATCAAATACAAGATAATTCTTGTTATCAAGCGTTTTTAGTTTCTCTAATACTGCTTTCGTGTTCTTGCAGCTCTCATCCGTAAAATAGTCTCCTATAATAGCGGCAAACGGTTCGTGAATAAAAGATATAACTTCAATCCCAGCTTCATTTGCACTTTTCCTGAGCGTTCTTCTTGCCTGACCGTTAAAATTGATTGGCACAGTGAACACAGCAGCATTCATATCGACATGGGCTTTTAATGCATTACCCTCATTAATGGCTTGAGCTTTCAGATGTTCCAGAATCAACTTGGCGATTTCTTTTGGTTCTTTTTTCTCACCAAAAACATTAATCGTTTCGTTGGATCCTATTTTGCTCTTTACAGAACACTCATAATAATAACCATCAACATCAGCATATCTTGCCATGCGTTCTCTAGCGTTTTTACCTACCTTTACGGTATTATCATGGAATTCAATGGTAGAAGATATTGGAGATGGAACGCCACCCTCGAAATTAAAATATGTGAATTGATGTTTTCTCTGATCATAAGCTACTGCTACTGAATTCGTCGTACCGAAGTCTATACCAAGTTTGGGCATTTTACTCTCCTCCAATCTCGGCTATAATTTTTCTCATCCTGTCTACGCGCTCTTGAACAGCATCTCTAGCATCATCCGGTAAGAAAGGAACAATATCTTCTATTCCGTCAATTTCCAATCCCAAAATATCCTTGTATTTTTTGGCAAGGCCTTGATTTTGCGAACGATACTGAAGTTCAATTCTATTAGTTTCATACTCAAGTCGGTCTTCCGCTTCTTCTTTTTCATTATTTGCCGTTTGAACCGCATCGTTTAGCTGTCTATTTACTTCTATTAGCGATTCTATTCGTTCTTTAGAGCTAGAAAGAACAGCATCCTTTTTATCAATCGTTTCTTTAAGCTGCGTTATCTCTCCTAGCTGTTTACTAACTTTTTTTTGCAATTCTTGACTTTCCAGCTTAAAATCATAGTATAAATAACACATTGAAGAAAACGATTTATCCATTTTTCCTTTTGCCAGATACTCAGGAATTACACTGCAAGTCAATGACTTGAGGTCTTTCCCAGGCAGCGAAATAGCTTCTTCAACAAACGTTCGTTCCATTTCAATGAACATGGCCTTTTGTTTAGTGTCCAATCGAATTGTTGCTTCAATAGAAATCGCAAGAAACAAGTATAACAGTGACAGAACATCACTTTTGCCAAGCTTATTGATTTCCAAGTTGTTGTTCTTTTTTACTATCTCTCTTATAAATGCTCTTATGCTATCTGCTTCTGTTTCTTCATTATGCATTAGTTCATCGAAATCTTTATCAATCGATTCAGCAGTAATTGGGCAATTGTACGACTTGAGTTTATCAATACATTTGCTAAGAATATACGTCTGAATAAAAGGAATTGAACATGATTGTTGTTTAATTAAAACATACGCTTTGGTTAATATTTTGAATTCATCATCTTTGTAAAGCGCAATACCTTTTTCAAGCAAGTCTCTTAGTTCTTCTGGAGGTCTTTTAGCCTGTCTTTGATATTGAGTGTAAATATCTATGAACTTGGAGTATGATGCTTTTTTCTCTTTTGAGCTCTCATCCACAGCCACTAAAGCGTCACGAAGTGTCATGGGCTTTTTCTCTTTCTTTGAATTATTTTCCATGTTTTCAAATCCTTCCGTTAATAACAGTATTATCTATTAAAGCCTTCGGCTAGAATCTCATCAAATAAGGCCACAGCCGTATCTATGTCACCACTCAGCATGCGCATTCGATATTTCAGAAGAAGAATTTTATCTTTAAGGTTCGGATCTGAGACCATATTTTCATCGTGTTTATCTAGAAATATCTTTACGCTATCATAGTCTTTTCTATTAAAAGCTAGGATAGCATCATAAATCTCTTGCAATTCATCTTCAATGAAAACAACACTAAGCCCATGTTCATTAGGCACAACTACATCACATTCTTCATTCTTGAAAAAGCAACAAATAGTATCAAAATCATCATTGCTTCCATATGATTCGCATAAGTCGCTAAGAGTTTTTACCCAATTGAGCTTAAAAGCAATAATTTTTCTGATACATAATCCCAATGAATTGATTGGAACAAACTGTTTCAAGATTCTGTTGGCGTCCAGATATCTTGCACCTTTATCATTGCCGTTTGCTTGACACGCAACAAAATAATTAAAGATTCCTTCCAGATAAAATGCTTCTGAAGTATTTAGGGTGTTCTTATCTATAGAAAAAGGTTTGAGAGTAATACCAGATTTTACTGTTTTCTCCCACTCCTGAATATAGTTCTGCACGCGGCTCTGATCAACAGAATAAAGAGAAAATCTTTCTATTGTAGAAATACAATTTCCGATCCTGATTATACATGATTGCTGATTAGATAAATATCCGACTGCTTTTTCAGTCAGATCAACACTGTCTTCATCATAATTGATGTCCACCATTTCATCATTCACATATATCTTGTAGTTAAAGCCGTATAATTTAACATATGCAGATCGGATTTCTGAAAGGTATATTGTATCCTTGTTATGAACGACAACGCCGTTTATAAATAACAATGGACCGGTAATACTGTGGACTTGACGAATATGCGAGAACATCACTTTTTTCGTAGCAAATATTACATCACAATAGGGGCATCTGTGATTACTAATCTTTTTTTTGTGATTATCTATATCAATGACGCCGTTAGTAAAAATTCTATCATAGTATATATGTAGATCATCTTCATGATACTTAGCCCATCCCATATGATCATCTCCTATATTCATTGAATGAATATTCATCAAAATATCATCTGGTCCCTGCCCAATAATGTATTCACCGATACGTGTTATATCCAGTAACACGAAATATACAGCGGGAAAAACGCTTTATTCGGTTCGACGACATGCACACTTTATGTTGCTATTATATCATAATTTTGAAAAAAAGTCAATGAACTTGAATGTGTATCATGTGCAAAATGCCGAACCTCAGATGCTTGCTCTAGAGGGCACGAAAAGCACTCATAATAGAAAACCAGGGCAAATATATTATTCGCCCCGGTTCTCGCCAGCATAAACATTATTCCATAAATGATATATCAACCGTCACATCCGGAACATCCGGATTTGCGGCCTTGACAAGTTCTGTCAATAGCTTGACTGCCGACTCTTTTGCAGATTCTGAGTATTGAAGGTCTGCATCGCTACTGAGTGCTGTAGACAGCTTTTCAGAAGCCTCAGAGCGCAGTACGTCCAGAATATCGCTACCTTCCTGTGTGGTTCCGTTTCCGATTTCAAACGAGCCGATATGCACCGTCGAATCCTTATCAAAATATAACGACTCTTCATTCGTTTCACCGGTATACTCAAAAACAGGCTGTGGCAGACGGATGAACACGACACAGCGTTCTTGGTCAACGCAGTATTCAGCGTTTCTTAGATTCACGGTAAATTTACCCGTTCCGGTCACTTTCAAGCAGGCCGTAATAGCCCGCTCTTTGTCCTCGTGGTAGAAATAGTCCGATGTCTGACATTCTAGCACATTGAGATTAGCAGTTTCCTGTACGCTCAGGATAGAAATATTGGAACTAACCTGTACCTTATACTGATCCTTTGCCTTTCGTGCATAGGCTTCTTGTGCATCTTGTTTTGCCTGTTCCTTTGATTCCTGATAAGATGCTTTGGCTGCTGTGATGCCATTTTGTAGTGCAGAGCCGGCATAATCGCTGCCTTTCAGAAGAAAGAATAATAATAGCCCGACAACTGCCAAGATCATCAACGTCAGTATAATATATACAGATTTCGGTACAACTTTATGCTGCTCTTTTTTCTGCTCCATGATCAGCCCCCCTCTGCATACCGAACGATCACAGGCTTGGATTTATCTAGCCGGATACTGCTCACAAAGTTCTTTACTTCCTGTTCTCCAGCCCTTTCTGCCTTTTTCACTATTTCTTCATCTTTTTTGAATTTATCTTCTGTTTTCTCGCGCAGTTTTTTTCTAACATTGATACCGGATTCCCATCCATACTGTGCAGAACCGTTGCTCCAGAAAGATGACGATGTTTCAAACAGTGTTTTCGTTTTTGATTCATTGAAATAGGTGTCACATTCCGGATGTGGCAGTGTCACGAGAAGTTCATCTGCCGTTTCCTCAAATGTAGCCTTTTGCAAGTCAATGGAGTACACAACATCGACTACAACGATCTGGCACTTTGCTAGATCCTTTTCAGTCATAAAATTATCTTCTTTCGCAGACACTTTTAGGACTTCTAGCTTTCCGACTTCGTTCAAGCGACTCTTGATATCCACTGTTACTTCCGGATGTTCTGTTGCTTCCTTCTTACCTACTTCCCATCCTTCATAGGAACCGACAGCCATTCCAACTGCTTTGCCAGGCACTGCGCCAATGCTGCTACCAATCGAATCTGCATTCTCTGACAAAGTCTTATGCAACGAAAAACGAAAAGCCATAACAATCATAACTGCTGTGACCAGGAGTAGGATTACAATGATCCAGCTCAGTGGATGTGTCAGAAGTGCAGAAGCTTTCTTTTTGAGCATGTGATCACCCCTTGTCTTTCTTTTTCGATTGGATGGTAAAATCCGATATTCTGGTCTCGTCTGTCACAGTGATAGTACCAGAGTTCAATCCCGCCTTTACGGCTCCGCCGGTCACGGTATATTGATCTGTATTCTTTACCGTCACGGCGATTTCACTGCCTTCTGGCAGGAACTGGTTTTCTTCGAGGACAGACTGCATTCCGATCACTCTGTATTCCACATCCAATCCGCCATTATTGAGATTCTGATAGGAGAATACGAAGCCTTTTTTCACTGTCATCTGAATTGTCTCTGTGTTTGCAAATGTCAATTCCGGTACTGTTTGATTGTTCTTATACACATAAACGGGATTCTGTCCATTGACAGAGATTTCATATGCCAGATTCGACTGATTGGCAAGATTGGAATCAACGATCAGCAATAGTTCAGCTTCTTCATTGACTGTGATCTTCCGCCTGGTTTTCAGATCCTTATATGTATATTCCTCTGAGCCGACACGGAGTTTCAGCAACTTGTCTTCCGGATTGTTCAATAGTCTACTGATCAACGGAATATGTTCAACAATGCGGGAATCTACATCAATTGAAATGTCTTTGCTTCCCCACGGCACAGATTCAAAACGCAGTTCTTTCCCGCTGTCCGGTACAACACAGCTGAAATCATATCCGTCATCAATCTTTTTTTTGCTCAGTACATCTGCATTTAGTGAATCACAAACTATCTTATGTGCCGCATCTGTCCGGATGACGACCTTCTCTCCGGGTTTCAGTTTTGTCAGTTCATAACAGCCGTTTTTGTCAGCGGTTTGTTTTTTGCCGTCAACCGTGACCTGCTTTACGGCATCATTCTGTGCTGATTTCACGGATGCCTGCAGGAACGGTTTCAACAAAACAGACAAAACATCCTGCTGAACTGTGATATTCCGGAAGTATATCGTTCCGTTTGTGTTTCCGCCTTCCAGTGCAGTACTATTAGAAACATAATACTTGTCTGAATCAAAGCGATAGAAGAATGAATAGCTTTCTGGGGCTTTGATTTCAAAGGTATTATCTGTGATACGCCGTTCGCCGAGATACCATGTGCCGTTCATCGGCTTTTTGGAGCCGTCTACATCCAGATACCAGTCTTCGAGCTTCAGCATCCTGCGTCTGTATGCACCGATTGGCACTACAGATATTTCATGGACAGTCCGCTCTGACGGCAGCTGAATAATCAGCGGATCGCTGTCGGAACCATTGGAAAGCTGCTTACGGTTTCCCGCATCATCAAAGCTGTACAAAATAAATCTGGAAAAAGCATAATCTGCATTGCTAGCAGTTTCATGTGCTGGATCAGAAGCATAGATCGTGCTTCCTTGCTTCAGATACAGAAACTGATCTGCCGGAATTTGATGCTCATGCGCTTCATCGGAATAATACAGGATATCGAGCTGTGAATTCTTTGCAAATGACACTTGAATCATATCTGGATCAATTTCTGTGTCATCCATTTCCTCGTGATAATAATACCCGCTCTCATCCAGTTCAGAGGATTCTGCATACATTTGATATGTTGCGAAGTCTGTATCCCCATGCTCCGTTTTTTCAAGATCTTCCTGTATTTTCTTTTCCAGTTCTGATTCCACTTCTTCCTTAGTCGGCAATACAGAACAACCGCACAGCAGTAACGGAACAAGTATGATTGCCCATCGGCATTTCATTTTGACATCATCTCCCGTTTATTATGGAACTCTGGCTCCACTAATACAAGATTCTAATTAGGTCCCTTTTCCGCAAATATATCTTATGATTCTATCTGCGTCCAAGGCATCATCAAGACTGTAATCGCTTTATCTGCAGCGTTATTGACTGAAACGGTTAAGTATTCAGCAGCTTCTTTCCCAGTTTGAATAATTGTATCATGATATTTCTGCTTTTGACTCTGAATACTGCTTTGAATTGTCTGAATATCGAGATCAGGATTAATATTATGCAAAGCATCATTTAACGTAGAAACTGTTGCATTGTATGTTTCTGTGTATTCTACTATCGTGTTAACACTCTCCTGAAACTGTGGATCATTAAAAGAAGATATTGAACTCTGGGCTATTCGGCGTAATCCTTCCCATGGATAATATTTTCCAACGACATTTTGTGCAGCAACCTTCGCGGCGGTCATAGTGAACTTGTCAGTAAAGGTTTTAAAAGCATGCGGTGCTGCGATTTGAATCGCTTCCTCAACACCAGCGCCGTTCTCTATATTAGCCGCAGTGTCGATTGCCAACGCATATAAACCCGCAATTAACCCTTCTGAAACGGGTTCTGCTAGCACAATAAGAAAATCAATAGCAATAGCAGTCGGATTCCCTACACCTCGAATAATAGCAGAAAAAAGTAAAGCACCTGCTCCGGCACTGCATTTTTTTAACCCTTCACTCCATTGATAATCGTCGTCTCCTGAATTATTCAGGATTCTGGCTTTTTTCAATTCTCCATTTTCAAACACCAAAGCACTTCCTGCGCCAAAAGCCTTTGTTAATTCACTAACCGGTTTTCCGAAGAAAGTATCTTCTTCTTTGCTGTCAATATAAGCCTGCATATTTTCTGGAGAAATATATGCAACCTCATATGACTCAACCAAATAACCGTTCTCATCTTGCTGCATGGATATTTGCTTCAATTCTTTCTCTAGTTTCTTGTAATCGATTTCTTCATTGAAGGGAATTCCTGAATGCGTCACATATTCTTCCTCAAATATCGATGCATCATAAATATACTCCTGTGTATCATAGTCATAAATGCTTCCCAAATCGAAGACATAGTTTTCTTCATTGTTGTCCAGCACTGAATAAACCACGCGCATTGGTGATTGTTGATAATAAGTTATATACTTGTTTTGATAAACAAAATGTTGTGAACCAATTGCCTCGTAATTATAAGTACAAATCTGTTGAATATCCGAATTGGGGGCGTTTATATCTGCAACTGAGATCATATATTCTTCGCTGCTGACATCACGAAATGGCTCTGAATCATTTACCACTTCTACAAATCCGACCGATTGATATGATTCATCTTCCCAGAATTCCAACTCATCACAATGATAGTACACGCCACTTGCTTGATAGTCATTCTTATCCGAAGAGCTTGCTACACCAAATGCTGCTTGAAAGCCAGCATTTTCCAGTTGATAAGCAACCGAGCTGCAAACAATAGAATAGTAGTCATCAATTTCCTTTAATCTAATCTTTTTAGTCAGTTCAGCTTCCTGGGAAGACTCTTCCACTGAAATAGAATCATTATGCAAATCTCCGTTTGAATCGACTTCCTTACATCCTGTCAGCATTACAATTGTTCCTGCAATTGAAAATGCTAAAATACGACTAACGGCTCGCAATTCTAGCGCTCCCTTCTATGAACATTCAAGGAATAAACTTTGCCTGATATTTCATCTAAGGATTTGGCATCCCCCTGTAATGCCTCTTGCTCCAGGATTTTGCCAGAAACATCAATATTAAGCGTTTGCTTATTTTTTACTCTGTCAATTATCTCTATTGTGTATGTTCCTTTTTCAAAGAGAATCAATCCCTGCATTTCACGAAGTAAACAAGTAATCGATTTGCCATTGGGTTTTGTTACTTTGATGATAACATGTTTGTCATAATCATTTACTGCTTGAACCAGTTGAATAGAATCCGCCTTCAGATAAAATGGAGATTCACCCAAACTCTCGCTCGAAACCGTTATATCTGTAACTCTATCATTTAAAGCATATCTCCACTTTGATTGTGTTTGATTATCAACCATTAGGCAAGCATCGTAAATATTTGTTTTTCCATATTTATTCTTTTCAGTTATAGTATAAATACCCGATCTTTGCAGCTGGTCTTCTACCCTCCAACCAAAGCCCAATGGATAAATTTCGTCAGTTTCTTTGCAATATGCAGAGACTTCAGTTACATCATAGTCGCCAGCCTGAACGAATCGAAATCCATTTAAATATGATACCTGTTCTTCAATCAGATCAGATCCTCTGTCAATTAATTTTTCACGTTCCTCAACACTTGGAAAAACATGTATACTGTCTTTCAGCGATAAAGCCTCAAGATTATCCAAAAGATCTTGATCTCCGGAATATGTTTGATACGTATACATTTCAGATACGTTTATATATGCTGGATTGACATTTCTCTTGGCATTATAAACAAGTTCTCTCGTAAGTTCAATACGGTCAGATTTGGTATTAACCGGATATTTGACCTTTTTATCGGGGTTATTATGTTCTTTATAATAGAGACCATCCTTTTGTTTTTCAACGAACCTCTTTTCTATTTCATAAGCATAATTATATGCATCTTCTTCCTTCGAAAAACAAACGTAAATGTAACCGCCATGCGCAGTCTGATAGGTAACTTCATAATGTTTTGCTTTATAGTCTTGAACTTCATATCTGTTTTTTAAGAGATCCTGATTTACGAAAGGTTTGCCTTCTTTATCAACTATTTTAAAATGAAACTGGTAATGTGTCCAGCTCCCGGATGTTTCTTTTCCACAATAAAAATCTGCCGTATATTCCCCAATATCTAATAACCGCCGATATCCACTGCTCTTGCGTGTATTGATGTCAATAAGCGCCCCCGTATTTTTGTTTTCTACTCTTCCATATATAGGCGGTGTTTGCCAATTGTAGCTCTTTATAAATAGTTCTGAACCGTAAGCATAGCATGGATAATCACCGCTATCCACAACACGATTACCCCAAACTACACTTTCATTAAAGTATGAGGAGTGACCCTGTTTTTTGTCAGGATGAAATACATATACTGTCTTGGATATTTCCTTTCCAAGTTTTGTACGAACTGTAACAGTATACCTTCCGTTTGTCTTAATTTCTTCACCATCAGATGCGGGACGATTATTTACCAAACAAGTGTAGTCTGAACTATGTAAGTCAATCTTAAAGCCAACTGTTGAAACCGAACCGTCTTCCAATGTTTCACCATGCTGTTGAATATCTACAGCATATCCGTCCTGATCCGGTATAGAAATAGGTTTTAATGCAAGATTATGTAACGAAAATGTACCCGAGTTGGTACAAGCATAAAATTCGTACTGTTCAACATGATGGCTTGTCACTCGTTTATTAAGCATATCAGAAGGATTCAGAATATCAAACTGATGATATGCAGTTGAAAAGAAGTCAATAATTTCATTATAATTAAAAGAATCGATTGAATTATCAATAATTGTCTCAATAGCATATGAAACTGTAACACGGTAATAGCATCCTTTGGAAATGTCATTTCCTGCGGTAGTGTAGATGTTCTTCTGTCCTTTAGGTCGTGCATCCCAAAAATCAGTTATGATTTGTTTATCTGCACTCCATTTTTTTCCATCCATTGATGTTTCTATTATTATCGCGCCTTTTCCAACTGAAGCTCCAAGACTTATGTTATTAACTTTTGTCAATGGATCACTTATAATATGATAAGTAAGTTTCTCACCAATCAACGCAGCAGGGCAAAGATAGTCAAAAGCAAGTTGACCACTTTGTAACCCGTAGGCAGTTCTTCCGTCAAATGTAGAAACGTCTGAAATATCTCCTCTAACAGAAAAAGTCCCCATAGTAGCTCGTCCATATAACATGGTATCGACCTTTGAACTATTGTTGCAATTATACTGGTCACCTGACTGATAAAGAACATATGGGACTTTTTCGCTCTTTTCGTTAGTAACAGCACATATACTCATTGAGAAATCGCAATCGATAAACAATGACAGCATAATCCCGCAACACATTATCAAGCAGTAAAGCCGTGCTTTTGGCATATTCTCGCCCCCTATAGTTCAAGATTATCATAATATTCAAGGTGAAAATCAGTTTCAATAAAGACCTAGTTGCCGTTGATAATCGATCAAAGTCTGCAAATTCTGATACTTTCAGGATTATTCATTACTTTAATCTTGATTAACGACATTTCCATCTCGTCTTGCCGTTTTAGGTATGCTGACAACTTAGCTCTTTGATTACAATCGCTTGTTCCACTTCATCGTACTATCAATCTGCAATGCAACCGTTTCCGATTCCTCCGTCAGATTGCCTTCTTCTGTCAGCAGCGGCGTATCCAATACCGCTTTGATGCTGCCGACAGCAGCTGCACAAGCGGCAATCGCTTCCTTTGATTCCGGCTTGTATTGCCGATAATCCTCGCCCTCATCAGCTACAATATCCTCCATGCGGTATACCAGCGGCAGGAAATACGCATCCAGTCGGGCAAGCAGCGTATAGAACATATAGCAACGTCTGCGGATTGCTTCACATACTAGAGCGTTCTGGTGCAGTTCCTCGCAGATCACCTTAGACTGTGCTTGGTTTGCTTTGGCGTTTTCCAAGTCCTTTTTTGCTTTCGCATCCGTAATCAATCCCATAACGCACAGTGCCGGACCGGCAACCAGTCCGCCAAGAACGGCAGTACCGCCCGCCATACCGAGCCCACCGGCAGCAAGTGAACCGCCGCCGAAGAAAGCAAGTGTCGCATTGGTCGCAGCTGCACCGCTCAGAGTAGCGATTGCTGTTCCGGTTGAAGCTGCAGCAAATGTGGATGCAGCACTGTATGCGCCGAATGCAGTCAATGCACCGCCAAGTGTGCCAACTGTGGCACTTTTCGTTATGCTCAATGCAAAGTTGCCCATTTCCTTTAGTTCTTCAAACTCTTTTTTATCAAGCGGCATCTTGTTAAGCTCATCCAGACCTTCTGACGCCTGAAAATCAATGTTTTTGATCCGCTGAAAGGTCTGGATAAAGCTTTGTACACTGGAATTGAGAATAAACAGCTTCTCTTTTCCGAGATTCTCCAACGCTTCCCGGCAGAGATCGCGCTGCGCTTCCAGTTCCGCTTTCGCTTCATCAATCGTATCACTCGCATCCTGATTGATGGATTTTGCTTCACGAGTATTTACAACCGCCTTCACTGTCTTTCCGACGCCGAGCGTTCCGGATGCGGCTGCAATGCCGATAAATAACAACGGTAATGGCATAGTGCTTCTCCTTTCACGCGATCAATGCGCTGATGCTGTTCCGGATGACCTGCTTGCGGTTTTCCAGTTCATTGACCATTTCTTCGATCACTGCATAGGGACGGTTTGTTGTTTTGATCCATTCGGTTTCTGCATCCAGCATGATGAGCGTCTGAAACGTGGATTCCATTTCAAGGAATACGCTTTTATCAATGCAAAGTTTACGGGCTGTGAATTTCAGAAATTTCCGCTCAATATCCGCATAATCATTGTCACTGTGCGCGATTGCAAGCAGATTCCAGAGCAGCAGCTTCGGCGTGATCTCCGAGAGTTTCGAGCGCGGGATCTTCGTCAGTGCATCGTCGGCACCTTCCTGGATCACATCATAGTAATCCTCCGGATCAATCGCTTTGTCGATCTGCGCACGGCACTCATTGATGAACGGCAGCTTCATGTGCGGGTACATGGAATCAATCGCCATGCCCATTTCATCCAGCTGATTCATTTCTTCTTCAGTGACCTCTCCGTCCAGTGCAATCAGATAGTACATCATCATGATTGCTGCCTTCGGAGAAATATTGCCCTCTGTATATGACGGTTTGACGATATCCTGCTCCGCTTTCTTCGCAGGCTTCACAAGATCATGTACCTTTCCGATCGCTGCACCTGCTTTGTCGGCAACGCCGCCGGCCATATCTTTCAGTAATGCCATATCCCGTACTCCTTTCACAGCTTAAACGCTTCGTCTGAATCCATAAGTGCGTCAAATTCTTCCATATTATGGAACTGTTGCTGATGCCCTAGCATCTCCTGAAGCATCGTATTTCCCTGAATAAAGCCGTCAATATCGTCATGCAGGATCGCGCGGTCGATCGCGGCAAAACCAGCTTCCATGGTTTCGTAATGCTCTGTGAAATACTTTTCTGTCAGCTGCCGCAGTTCCTCACGGGAATGCATCAGTTCTGCAAGCATCTCCTCACACTGCTGCTCGATCAGAACACGCGACCGCTTTGCTTCGCGCGCTTCCTTCATAGATCTTGCGATCTCGTTGACCACATATTCACAGGCTTCATAGCAGAAGGTAGCACCGGAGACTTCGAGCAATTTGGTAAGCGGGGCTGGAACATGATTTGGCACTTTGATGACGCTCAGCGTATGCCTGATCGCATCGTTGATTTCCTCGAAACCGCGGTCAAAGAGTGCTTCTATGCATTCGTCCTTTGACAGCGAACCACTGAAAAATCCTTGCAGTGTCTCGGCAATGTCTTTTGCCGCACCGACCAGATCGTTTGTAAAATCGGTTCTTGCAAGTGCATTCAGGAGACCTGATTCGGAATTATTCATGATGCTCTGAATCTTCTCAATAACGGATTCTGATGTAATGCCGACTTCTTCCAGTGCCTGAACGACCGTTTTCCGCTTTGCCGCAACATCACGGACAAGCCGGATCATCCCGAACGCCTGTTGCAGCTTTTCGGCATATTCGTCAGACAATAATTCAAATACGATTGGTGGAATCGTAAGTTCAGCGGAATTCATCTCTGATAATTCTGTTTTCATTTATCATCACCCTTTTCTGTTTCCTGTTCTGAATCATTCAGATTGAATGTTGCAAGAAATACCTCAATATCCTCTTCTTCGCTAAGGATTTTGAGTGCTTGTTTTCCGCACTGCGGGCAGTACTTGGAACGATCTCCGCCCCATACAGTTGTCTCCCACTTATGTCCACAGGCGTCACACATGAACTTCGTTTTGATGGGCGGTCCGTAAACAAAGTATGAATCATTGAAATACGGTAAAAAAGAGCCGTCACCGCGTTTCGTTCCGCATAACTGCCGCTGATAAGCAGCCAATGCCTGCATATTCTGATGCTTTACAGGATGATCCATTATTATTCTCCTACTAACGGCAATTCTGAATGGCAATCAATAGCCACATTCATGTGGCATATGTATTTATTATATCACAATAATAAATAAATGTCAATGGAAACAGCCTATGTTATTGTGCGAATTGACAATAGCATAGGCTGGTATACTATATTAAAATACTGTACTTGTCTATTTTGAAAGTATGCGTCAAATATCGAATCCATAAAATGCAGTCCCATATGATTCCTCCGTTTTATCCTTGCTTCGTCATCAATACCACGCACTCAACGTGCTCGGCTTTCTCGATTGGATCATCCTTCATGCTCCTGCTTTGTACGACG
>JAEEGL014199558.1_pt1 | contig 14188 bp, 14 predicted proteins | sample 9134231 | NCBI WGS metagenome assembly JAEEGL01 (sample SAMN16246548, study PRJNA631951) | gut metagenome | biome: gut microbiome; feature: rumen; material: fiber-attached | host: Bos | place: Iran: Karaj | collected 2018-10 | reverse complement strand
CCTCGCTATGAAGAGGGCGCAAAGGTCACCTTAAACGGCAAAGAGGCTGAAGCCCTCTTCCGTCATCGTGACACAGACGAGCTCGGAAGTAACGAGGACCGTGTAGACCGTCAGCTTGAACTTGCACAGAGTCTCTTCACGGAGATGCGCAAGAACTTCTCGGCAGATGACTTTGACGAACTCACAGAACTCTCAAAGAACAATCTCTACACAGACCTTGATGCTGACGTACTCAGTGACCTTGCAAACTTCAAACTCAAGGGTGAGACCATGAAACTCCCCGGCACGCTCAAAGAAGGCGAACGCCACGATGAGTTTTATCTCGACGAACAGGGCGTAAAGCAAATGATTCTTGACCTGTTCTACACTGAGGAGCAATAAAAGTATTCACCGGCGAATCCCCATCGCCGTGAAAATAAAGAAAACTTGAAATGAGGAAATCATCATGAAAAAGTTTACGAAAACTTTAGCATTCCTTGCTGCTCTTTGCTTACTTGTTTCAATGTTCGCCATCACAGCTATGGCAGCAGGCAGTAAGTCACAGAACACGGAACTCACCATCAAGAAGAATGGTGCTGAAGTAGGTTACACACTCGGCGCTGTTGACGGAAGCATTCCTCCGCTCACAGCTGAACTCGCAGCAAAGCTTATCGGTAACGGTACAACAGCTGACCAGGTTAAGGTTATGTGGCAGCAGGATGTAACTCTTGAAGCAGGCGTAACTGCTCCCGTAGATGTTACAGCTAACCTTGATCTTTCCGCAGGCCAGGAAGGCTATGTCTTCCACTATGAAGGCGACTGGAAACTCATGGGCGCAACAAACACAGCTATCACATTCAATTCTCTTTCACCTGTAGGTGTTGCCGTTAAGACAGCATCAAGCAGCGAGGCTGTTGCAAACACAAACGACAGCAATGCTCTTTTCGCAATTGCTTGCGGCGCAGTAGTTGTCGTTGGTATCATCGGCACAGCCGTAACAGTATCTCTTAAGAAAAAGAATGAGGCTTAATGCCGACAAAAGAAAAAATTGATCTTCACTGTCACATACTTCCGTATGTTGACGACGGCGCGATGACGAAAGAAGACTCCGATGCATTGCTGGACATGTTCATGGACCAGGGAGTGAGTACCATCTGCTGTACTCCTCATCTGAGAAAGGACATGTTTGAGACTTCCGACGAGGATGTCAAAAAGCAGCTCACGAGACTTAAAAGACGTGCAAAGGCAAAAGACCTTGACGTTAAGTTTTTTCTCACGCGTGAATATCATGCCGACGCTCTTTTCCTTGAGCATCTGAAAAAAAGAGACTTGCTCTGTCTTGGGGAAGACAAAACAATTCTCATTGAGTTTTCGCATACTCATACGAAGGAAAATATCCGAAACTGCGTGAAACGCATAAAAAAGTTCGGATACTCTCCTCTCATTGCTCATCTGGAAAGATATCCGGCACTTTATAACGACCTGGAATACGTCGAAAAGCTCATAGGGCTTGGAGCAAAAGTTCAGGTCAATGCGGGAAGCATACTCGGACGAGAGGGCCGCAGACAGGCCCTGTGGGCGCGTAAGCTTCTCAAGGCGGACCTTGTCCATGTTGTGGCATCAGATGCCCACGACACGCAGTACAGACCCCCTGAACTTGAAAAATGCAGTCAGTATCTCGAGAAAAAATTCGGTGCAGAATATGCGAACCGACTCTTGTACGAAAACCCGAAAAAGATACTGACCTGAAGTTAGGAGAAAGCAAATGCAGGTAGTAAAACTCAGGCGACAGGAATTGCCCTACGAAATCAACGAAGAGCTGAAACTTCTGCGTACAAATATCCTGTTTTGCGGCACGGACAAGAGAGTAATACTCATGACCAGTGCCTTCTCCGGCGAAGGTAAATCGACAATTGCAGTTAATCTCTGCAGATCCCTTGCCGAACTCGGCAAGTCCGTTATCCTGATAGACGCGGATATGCGTAAATCAGTACTTAAAAGCAGGATTGTTAAAAGGGCACCGGAACTCGGCCTTTCACATTTCCTTTCCGGACAATGTAAATTTGCTGATATTCTTTGCTCTACCAATGTTAACAACCTCTCGGTTATCTTTAGCGGAGCAGTACCACCTAACCCTTCAGAGCTTCTCTCCACAAACAACATGAAGAAAATAGTTGCCTATTGTGCGGACCACTATGACTATGTAATCATAGACTGTCCTCCCATAGGCCTCGTAGTAGATGCCGCCGTTGTTGCGCCTTTCTGTGACGGATCTGTCATCCTCATAGAGGCAGGCGAAGTAAAATACCGTATTGCCCAGGAAGTAGTTGAAAAGATGAGGGCAACTGACTGCCCCATCCTCGGCGTCGTCCTCAACAAAGTCGACTACCGCGGCGGTAACGGCTATGGCTATGGCAGCTACTACGGTAAAAAATACAAGAGTTATTATTAAGCGCAAGGAATTTGAATAAAGGCAGGCACTTGCACTCACAAGTGCCTGCTCATTCCATCTTTTTGGTAGTGATTAACGATGTATAGACGAGCGCTTCAAGGTTGGACCAAACATCTTGATTTTATAATTATTGATGAAATTGCACTTCAAATCGCTTTCGTTTTGGCGGTTTATTTGAGGTGCGGTTTTTTTGCTTATTCAACTCAACTGTACAATATTCTTGGCGTGCTTTACATCACAACGAACCTATTTGTTTTAATAATCAATGGTAGTCTTCACAACGTTCTTTCACGCGGATATTACATAGAGGCATATGAAACTTTTAAAAACTGTTTCTATGTCCTTGCAATAATTGCAATTTATATGTTTGCAACCCAGATGGGTGACAGCTATTCAAGAATTGTAATCATAGTAACCACAGCACTTCACCTGGTGTTTGCGTACTTAACTCGAATCCTCTGGAAACTGTACCTCAAAAAATTTCGTATTAATAGAATCAAAAAGAGCAACATGCTACTCGTTTCAATTCCTGAAACAGTAGAAGACATTCTTAGCAAGCTTGGAAGCGAACAGGTACCCAATTATAAAATCATTGGTATAGTTCTCACAGAAGATACTAACAAAGAAGAAATCAACGGTTACAAAATAGTCTCAACTTTTGAGAATGCTGCAGCCTACATCTGTAATGAATGGGTTGATTCAGTATACATTGAAGGTCCTTTGACAGATAAACGCCTGGTTAAACTTATGGAAGATTGTGCCTTAATGGGTGTCCCCACTCACTATCATGTCGGCAACACCGCTCTCGAAGGCACAAAGCGTTTTACAGAAAAACTCGGTAAAACGACAGTCCTCACTGCATCTATGAACTATGCCACACCAATGCAAGCTTTTGTGAAGCGCACATTTGACATAATTGCAGGTTTCATAGGTAGCATATTAGCGTTACTCATAATGGTCATAATTGGTCCAATAATTAAAATAAAATCACCCGGTCCCATTCTCTTTGCACAGGAACGTATAGGCAAGAATGGCAAACGCTTTAAGATGTATAAACTTCGCTCAATGTATGTTGATGCGGATGAACATAAAAAAGATTTAATGAATCAGAATCGTGTCGGCGACGGCATGATGTTTAAACTTGATTTTGACCCTAGAATCATTGGAAACGAAATCCTTCCTGATGGTACCAAGAAGACTGGCATAGGTGAATTTATCAGAAAGACATCTCTCGATGAATTCCCTCAGTTCTTTTGTGTCCTCAAAGGTGACATGTCAACCATAGGCACGCGACCGCCTACAATCGACGAGTACGAAAAGTATAAATATCACCACCGTGCCCGCATGTCCATCAAACCTGGCATAACCGGCCTGTGGCAAGTTAGCGGAAGAAGCCAAATAACCGACTTTGAAGAAGTAGTAAAACTTGACACAGAATACATTAGTAACTGGAGTATAGGTTTAGATTTAAAGATTTTTTTTAAAACAATTGTGGTACTACTTACGCGCAGGGGAGCCATGTAATTTTCTAATAATCGGAGGAATTAATTTGAAAGGAATAATACTTGCTGGTGGAACTGGCACGAGACTTTACCCTCTGACAATGGTAACTAGCAAACAACTCTTGCCAATTTATGACAAACCAATGATATATTATCCTCTCAGTACTTTAATGCTTGCAGGGATAAAGGACATCTTAGTTATAAGTACACCTATAGACACTCCTCGTTTTGAAACTCTTCTTGGCGATGGTCATCAATTTGGTGTGAATATAGTGTATGCTGTTCAACCTAATCCAGATGGACTTGCTCAAGCTTTTATAATTGGTGAAAGATTTATAGGTGATGATACATGTGTAATGATTCTTGGAGATAACATTTTTTATGGTAATGGATTTTCACATGTATTAAAGCGTGTTGCTAACGATGCCGAAAATGGAAAGGCAACTGTTTTTGGTTATTATGTTAAGGATCCTGAACGCTTTGGTGTTGTGGAATTTGACAGTAATGGTATGGCACTTTCTATAGAAGAGAAACCATTAAATCCAAAATCAAATTATGCGGTAACAGGCCTTTATTTTTATCCAAAAGGAGTTAGTAAAAAAGCAAAACTAATTAAGCCCAGTAAAAGGGGCGAACTTGAGATAACAACTCTCAATGAAATGTATTTGAATGAAAGTCTTCTTAATGTTGAACTTTTAGGCCGCGGATTTGCTTGGATAGATACTGGAACAATGGACAGCCTTGTGGATGCTGCAGATTTTGTACGTATGATTGAACAACGCCAAGGTGTGAAAATATCTGCTCCTGAAGAAATTGCTTACAGGCACGGATGGATAAACAAGGCTGCGCTTATTGACGCTGCAGAAAAATATGGAAAAAGCCCATATGGTGAACACTTAAAAACGGTTGCCGAGGGTAAATTATACACATCGGTTAAAGAGTTTAAATAGCAGTTTTGGAGAAAGAATATGGATATTTTATATACTTGTGATAATAACTATCTTTGGTTGATGGGCATATCTGTTATTTCATTGTTTGAAAATAACAGGCAGCTTGAAAATATTCATATTTGGTTACTTGGTGAAAATATTTCAGAAGAGAATAAAGAACTATTAACTAAAATAGGAAGCGAATACGGTCGACAAATTACTGTGATTGATGTTCCAAAAATAAAAATACCAAAGGAATTAGTATCTGATAGATGGCCATTAAGCGCATTTACCAGGTTGTATGCAGGGCAGTTATTGCCAACTTATCTTGAATCAGTATTGTATTTGGATTGTGATACTATTGTAGTTGACGATTTATCAGAACTGGAAAAATGGGACCTTTCAGAAAAAGTGTTTTGGGGGATAAAGGATTGTGTAGGAAAAAGGTATAAAAAAAATATTGGAATTGATGGCAATGGAATATACATTAATGCCGGCGTTTTATTAATCAATTTATCTGAACTTAGGAAGATTTCAATAAATGATAAAATGGTTGGTTATATTAGTAAGTATAAAAAGGACATCAATTATGCAGATCAAGATATACTCAATGGTGCTTTTACCGGACAAATAGGTGTTTTGCCACCGCAATATGACGTTATGACTATAGTTGCTTCATATACCTACGAAGAGGTTTACAAATTAAGAAAGCCCACAAATTACTATGCAAAGGATGAAATAAAAACTGCTGTTGATGAACCGAGTATCATACATTATACGACTAATATGAGAATAGTAAGACCTTGGTTTTCTAATACAAACCATCCATATTCAAACGAATTCAAAAAGTATATGTCACTAAGCCCTTGGGCCAATAAAGCTATAAACAAAATGGTCTTTACCAGCAATGAATCAAAGATAATTGGAATAATAGAATTGTTGCCACGGCAAGTTTCGTTGAGCATTCTTGGTTTTTTACATTCAACATTAAAACCTATCTTGATAAAACTAAACCATAGAAGGTGAAATGAGGATGCATGTTTCGATAATTGTTCCTGTGTATAACACTGAGAAGTATTTGAAAAAATGTTTTAAGAGTATTACTGAACAAACATATAGTAACCTTGAAATAATTATTGTGGATGACGGTTCAACTGATGATTCGGGACGCCTGTGTGATGAGTATGCTCAATTTGATGACAGGGTAATGGTTATTCATAAGGAAAATGGCGGGTTATCGTCGGCAAGGAATGAGGGATTGAGGAATTCAACAGGCGAATATCTTACTTTTGTTGATAGCGACGATTATATATCAAAGGACTTTGTTGAAAAATCTCTTGATTTATGTAAAAAATATGGCGCTGATATTTCAGTTTTGAATATGGTGTATGTTTCTGAAACATATAACGACGAATGCTTTGTTTCAGACAAAATAGATATAACGGAATTAACAAGGGAAGAAGCAATAAAAGCAAGTTTGTATCAAAAACTATTCAGTTGTTGTGCTCCTGGGAAATTGTATAGGAATAATACATTTAACAACATAGAGTTCCCTTTAAACAGACTATCTGAAGATTTGGCGGTTTGTCATCGTATCTTGAACAACGCAAACAAAGTGGTTTGTTCAACTGAAATCGGTTATTATTATCGCCAACAAAAAAGTAGCATTATGCATAACTTTAACCCAAGGCGATTAGATGCAATTGAATGGACGAGATCTATTGAACATTTTTGTTTGGATTATTATCCTGATTTAATAAATGCTGCTCTTTGTCGCTCTTTTAATGTATCGATACATCTTTTGTTGGATTTGCCAGATGATGATAAATATCATGATGACTACAAAAATGTTGTCTGGAGTGAAATTGTTAGGACCAGAAAAACGGTACTTTATGATTCTGAAGTAAGGTTTAGGGAAAAGGCTGCGGCTTTTTTATCTTTCTTTGGCGAAAAGGTACTAAAGAAAGTTTGGAACAGTAAATTGGCTATTAAGAAATAGTTAATGTATTTTGGCTTAATCATAGTTAGCACGTTTTGGAGGAAAAACATTGGGTATATATGTTGTAGTGTCTTTGTTGATTATTCTAATCAGCAGTATTTATTCCTACAAAATTAAATATTTACCCGAAAAAACCGTGGAAGGAAAAAGAGTTTTTATTATTACGGTTTTTTTAATTTTTACTCTTTTAATGGCGCTTAGAGGTAATAACGTTGGAGTAGATGTTGCGCCATATTCAAGAATTTATACCGCAATAGGAAATAGTGATTCGCTTACGCTTGCTTTTACAAAGGCTCCACTTACAGCTCCGGTATATGTTTTGATATGTTGGATGCTCTTTCATATTTCGCCTAACCCCCAGTTCCTTATTGTTTTCGAAGCGTTATTTGTAAATATCGGACTGTTTGAATTTATACGAAAAGCTTCGAAGGATTATGTCGTTTCTTGCCATTGCTGGATAGGTTTAACGATGCTATATGCAAGTATGAATGGTAATCGTCAGTTTATGGCAGTTGTACTAATACTAAATGCCTATTATTACTTTTCAAAAAACTATTTTGATTTGAAAGCTTGGTTCTTATTTGTGATAGCGATTGGTATACATACTACATCGCTTTTTGCTTTAATTACTATTGCAGGAATGTTGATTTCAAAAAGTGTTAACAACTATAGAAAAATTGCTGTTGTATCTATGGTAATTAGCGTTGTATTTGCAGTTGGTTTTACACGTCTTGTTCCCTATGTCCTACGATTTTTCCCTAACTATAATATATACACGCTCGGTGGTGGCTATGACATTCTTAGGGGTACCGGTGGTGGAAGGATAGTTATTCTTTATGCTTTCTTGTTTTTAATTGCTATGCTTTGGTATTTTCAAGTCAGAAACAAGGAATTTGATATATTAGATTTTGATTCTACAATATTTTTTGCAATTATATTTGGAACAGTTTTTGGTATATTTAATTCGAAAAACCAGCTTATAACACGGATGTTGTGGTATTATATCCCATTGTTTATTACATTTATTCCTGCTATGTTAAGTAGATATAAAGGATCTAATAAACGTGTTTTAGATATCGGAACTGTTTCAATACTGTATATTTATAGCTTGATTTCCCTTTTAGAGAATCATAATGGGGTTGTGCCTTATAACTTCTTTTGGCAATAAGATAATGGAGAGTTAATCATTATGTTGCAAAGAGCGCTATTTGTTTTTTTTCAAAAAACCAATTTGATTATTAGTTTTTTAATAAGGTTTCCTTTTCTCTCAAGGAATCGAATTGATTTAGTAAAAACTAACTCTATTACAAGATTGCCGAAGGAATTAACTAAAAAAAGTTCAACTGGTTTGAAAAAAAATTCTAGATTTCCAGCGGGAGTTACTTTTTGTATTTCGACAAATAGTGAAAAGTTTACAGTTGAAGTTTTTTATAAAAAAAGGGCTATATTAAGTAATATGTCGCCGATTGCTACGAGTGCAATAGATATATATGAATTTACAACAACTGGTCTTAAGTGGATTACAAGTGTTGCGCCTAAAAAGGCAAACGCTATGTATATTAAGACAGTTTTGGAAACGTGTAAGGGAAAGCGGTATTTGTTGATAATGCCATCCTTTGCTCAAATTGAACACATTTTTATTAAGGATAAAGAAGCATCTTTAGATAATGTTACTTCAAATGTTAAAACAAAAATTTTGGCATATGGATCTAGCATTACTCAAGGCTGCGCTGCTTCTCGACCGGGATTGAATTATGTGAATGTTTTAAGCACTTATTTTGGGTACGAAGTTCTTAATTTCGGTTTTTCTGAATCTGCAAAAGGTGAGGCGGAAATTATTCATTACATTTCGAAAATTGGTGCTGAAGTATATTTGCTTGAGTATGATCATAATGCTAGTTTAGACGAACTGAAAAAGACACACAGTAATGTTTATAAAATAATTAGAAAAGATAATCCGGATTCGATTATTATTTTTTTGTCAAGAATATCAGGCGGTATTTCCATAACAAAAGACGAAGATGAAAAAAGAATCAGTATTATTAGAGACACCTATCAGCGTGCAGTAAATTCTGGTGATAATAGAGTTTATTATATCTGCGGTAGAGATTTGGTTGAAGGTTGCCAGAAAGAATATTTGAAGGATGATAGGCATCCTAATGACAAAGGGATGTTCCTTATTGCTGAGGCGGTTAATAATGTGCTAACTGAGGCGGGGTCAATATGAAATTTGATTTAATTAAGAGATTAACTCCCGTAAGGGTTAAGTCATTTATAAAGATATGGGAAAAGAGGAAGTTCTTTTCGAACTTAATCAACGAAATTGAAAATTATAAAAATGAATACGATTTGCTTATTGGAACACCAATTCATATAAATCTTGGTGATCATCTGATAACTATGGCTGAACAACAGATTCTTAAAGATGTTAATCCTGATAGGAAGGTTTATGAAATACCTTCTGAAGTTTATAACATTTATAAATATAGATTGAAAAGAATTGTACCTGAATCGACACGTATTTTTATTAACGGTGGAGGCTGGATGGGTAATCTTTGGCCAGTTGAAGAAAGATTGATGCAAAATATTATTAGTTCATTTTGTGACAATAAAATAGTAATTTTCCCACAAACAATTTTTTACGATAATACAATAAAATCCTATAAATCATTGCTTAGACGAAGCAATAAGGCTTACTGTAAATGTAGAAATCTGACTTTGTTTGTACGAGATAAGAAATCTTACGATTTTGCCATTAATAATCTTTCGATTGATAAAGTGTTTTTGGCACCAGATATAGCTCTTTACTATAGTTTTGATAAATATGAGAGCGCAAGAGAAGACGTAATAGGTATCTGTTTGCGGGACGATAGAGAAAAACTAATAACGGATAACTCAATTAATCAAATACGCAAAATTGCGGGTGATAAAAATATAAAGCTCAAGACAGTATCAACGTTATATGAAACAAGAGTTTTCCCTGATCAACGAAAAGAAATATGCGAAAAGCGGCTGAGCGAATTTTCTAAATGTAGAATGATAATAACGGACAGACTGCATGCGATGATTTTTTCGGTTTTAACAAATACTCCTTGCATAGTATTTGATAATAAAACTAAAAAAGTTTCTGGTGTTTATAATCTTTGGCTATCAGACAATGAAATGGTTTATCCCGTATTTGAAACGATTGATTACCATTTAATTGCATTTCTAATGAGTAGGTGTAACCGAATACAAAAACCGAAATTAAATTATTTTGATGAGTTTTTGCTTGTTATGAAGGAGATACAATATGGCGGAGATTAAGCGCCTTGTTTTAGGATTAATACCAAACCAAAAGTGTAATCTTAAATGTGAGTATTGCTATATTTCTCAGCTTGATGCCTTTGATGAACCTGAAAAATTGAAGTACTCACCTAAGCACATAGCAAAAAGCCTCTCTATAGAAAGGCTTGGCGGTGTTTCTTTAATAAATCTTACTGGTAATGGTGAAACTCTTATACAACCAGAGGTAGTCGAACTTACAAAACTATTATTACAAGAAGGACATTTTGTAGAAATAGTTACGAATGGCACATTGACAAAAAGAATTAATGAAATACTTGATCAACCTCATGAACATCTTTCAAGGCTGTTTTTTAAGATTTCTTTTCATTATAAAGAGTTAAAGCGGCTTGGAATTATGGATGACTTTTTTGAAAATGTAAGAGCAATACACAGTGCAGGCGCTTCGTATACTCTTGAACTATTGGCATATGATGGAATTGAATCTGATATTGATGATATAAAAAAGGTTTGTATTGAAAAATCAGGAGCAATATGTCAGTCAACTATTGGACGAAATGAGCATAAAAGTGGCGGATTATTATCTTCTCACTCAAAAGAAGAGTATATAAAAATATGGGAGTCTCTTGATTCTCCGATGATGATGTTTAAACTTGAAATGCTCGGCATAAAGCGCAAAGAGTTTTGCTATGCTGGTGCATGGAGTTTATTTATTAATCTGTATACAGGAGAAGCACAACCTTGCTATTGGCAGCCATATAATCAAAATGTATTTGACAATATAAATAAACCAATCAAATTTGATCCGGTAGGCCATCATTGCTCTCAACCTTTTTGTATTAATGCACATGCTCATTTAACTTGGGGCTTGATTCCCGAACTTTCCACACCAACCTATGAAGTTATGCGTAATCGTGTAATGGAGAACGGCGATGAATGGTTAACAAAAGAGTGTAAAGATTTTTTTCAAACTAAGCTTTATGAAAGTAATACAGAGTTTTCTGATTTTAAGAAAAGGATGTATACTATCGCTTATCCTTTTAGAATGATAGTTTGGTTTTTTAGTGATGGTAAGAATAATATTGGACGCCTAAAAAAACATATTACCAGAAAACTAAGGTGGAAAAAGGATGAATCGTGACACGAATCACTATGGAAAATAGGTATAAAACTTTAAAATCGGACATTATAATATTTATTGTTGGAACTGTTCTGGCTAAAGCTATACAGTTTTTGCTTCTTCCACTTTATACAACCTATATGTCTACGGATGCATATGGGGTTGCCGAGCTTACAAATAATTTATCCGAATTGTTTTATCCTATAGTAACTTTATGTATTTATGAAGCGGCATTTAGATTTGCTGTTGATCCTGATTATGATAATAATAATTTGGCAACGGCCGTAACTAAAATTTTAGCGGTATCTATTATTATTGGTTTAATGGTTGCAATTGTTGCTAAATATGCTTTTCATTATACATATGCGTTTTATCTTTTTTTTATTTTATATGCGTATTCTATTAGAATGTGTGCCGCGTACTATGTGCGAGGATGCGGATTATCAAAAGTGTTTGCAATGAGTGGTGTGATTACTGCTGTTACGCTCAGTATATTTAGTATTTTGTTATTAGCATATTTTAATATGGGTGAATCGGGGTATTTGATTTCCATAGGTTTGTCGTACTGTTGTTCTGCTATTTATTTGTTTTCTCGCGGAAAAGTATATAAAAGTATTCAACGTAATTTAAATAGTAAAGAGGATTATACTATTTTATTAAAGTATTGTGCTCCTTTGATATTTTACAATGTATTGTATTGGTTTATTACTATTTCGGGCCGATATATTCTATTGTTTTTCTCAGATTCTTCAACTGCCGGTAAATATGTTGCTGCTATTAAAATTGCTGCAGTAATTAATATGATACAACAAGCTGTCTATGCTGCTTTTCAATTAAATTCTTCTAGGGTTTATACTGAAGATGACAGAGAAAACTATTATACAAAAACAACAAATGCATTAGTATCTTTGTACTGTACATTTGGATCAGTTATAATATGTTTAACGCCTATTTTAGCAAGGTTTACATTGAAGAATGATTTTTATGACGCGAAAATATATCTTTCAGTTATAATGCTTGCGTCAATAGTTAATTGCATTTCTTCTGTGTTAGGTACAATGTATTCTACCTATAAAGAAACAAAACGGATGGTAGGTGTAAGCATAGTAGGAGCATTTATTAATATATTGGTAGCAATAATCTTTACACCTAGACTTGGAATATGGGGTGTTTGCCTTGCTTCGGTTTTGTGTTATTTCAGTCAAACTGTTTACAAATTCATAGATGTAAAGAAGTTTTGTGTAATTAAATATGATTGGAAAACAATTGTTCCAAGTTTATTGTTTTTAACGATTCAAGTTGTTGTAATGTCTTTTGATGTTAAATATGAAATCCTAGTTTCAGTTTTTGTTGCGGCACTGATTCTAGCAATTAATGCTAGGTATTTTACAGAAATCATGAAACTGTTTTTAAGGAAAAATGCTACAGTGTAGTTACTAGTTTTGACATATTATAGAGAATTTAATTAATGAAGAATAATGATTAAGCGAAAAGATACACAGGCTTTGTAAAAACTTTTTCTTTAAGAATTGTTAAGGGATGATTAAAGGTAATCGGCAAGAATTAGAATGAGTAATTTTAAAGATAAGATGATTGATGCTACAGGAGAAGCAGCAGGTGCGGCTGTAGCGGCAGGTGTGGGTTTGGTAGTTGCTGGGCCTGCCGGTGCAATTTTTGGAGCTACTTTGGGCTCGGTTATTAATAGTATTAGCAGTGATGTGCTATCAAGACTTCTGTCAAAAAAAGAGAAAGAGCGTATTGATCAAGTAAACAAATTTGCAGTAAAAAAGATAGAAGAAAATGTAGATGCTGGGAAAACTCTTCGTGAAGATGAATTTTTCAAAGGTACAGTTGATGATAGATCAACGGCTGAGGAAATATATGAAGGAGTGCTTTTGGCTTCGCAGAAAGAATACGAGGAACGAAAAATTGAGTTTCTTGGGCGATTGTTTGGTAACATTGCATTTGATTCTAACATAACAAGACCTATTGCGAATGCACTTGTTAAAGAAGCTTCGGATTTAACATATCAACAACTTAAGATAATAAAAGCTGTTGGGGCTCTTCATCTTGCTGCGAAGAATGGTTTAGATGCCAGGAGAGTTAATGATAGCAATGAATTATTTGGTATTACAAATATTTCAATAGCATCGGATATTGTTGAGTTATATCATAAAACTATTATTCATTCTTCAAGTGTCATCTTAGATGTGACAAGTATTAATCCTGCTGAGCTTACTCTTGTAGGGAGAGGTGCTCTGTTATTTAATCTCATGGAATTAGAAAAAACGGAAATAGATGATGTCGAAACTGAAGTGATGAATTTTTTAACAAATGCATTACCAATTGAATAGAATGAATATATCGCTAAGGAATGGAAGACCCCGCTCTCTTTGAGGGCGGGGTTTAGTTTAGTCTTCAATGAAGGTTGGGGCATTTTTGGGGGACTTGCCTTTGATGACGTTGTGGTAGTAGTCGTAGGTCATGGGGGAGTCATTGGGATTGGTGATTTCGGCGCCGGTGACTTCGCCGAGGAAGATGGTGTGGGTGGAGGTTTCCATGGTGTCGATTACTTTGCAGGTAATGTAGGCGATGGCACCGTCTACAATGGGGACGAGGTCTTTTACTTGCGGGGTGGAGGTGAATTTGTCCTCGTCTTTGCCGCTTTTGAAGCCGAATGTTCCTATAATTCCGGGGTCGCTTTGTTCGCCGAGGATGTTGATGGCAAATCTTTGGGATTTCTTAATGCATTCGTTGGTGTAGTTGTCGTGGTTGATTGAGACCGCGACGGTGGCGGGGCTTGAGGTTACCTGCATGGCGGAATTCGCCGTGCAGCCTGTGGGTTTGCCGCCGTCGCCCCAGGAAGTTATTACGTATACTCCGTAGGAGAGTTTGTGGAATGTGTGCTTGTTCATATGCATT
>JAEEGL011924568.1_pt1 | contig 14188 bp, 16 predicted proteins | sample 9134231 | NCBI WGS metagenome assembly JAEEGL01 (sample SAMN16246548, study PRJNA631951) | gut metagenome | biome: gut microbiome; feature: rumen; material: fiber-attached | host: Bos | place: Iran: Karaj | collected 2018-10 | reverse complement strand
GTGGCTCATCCTGCTCTGTTTTTATCTGGTGCTGTCCGGCGGTCTTGAAAAGAGCCTGCACCGGCAGATGAAAAATGCACTTTGGGTGGGAGAGCTGTGCGCAGGCATACACCTGTATTTTTTCCCCATGGCAATGGCTGTTCTCATCGCCGGATATCTCAGGCGGCTGATAGTGAGCTCTGCATCCGAAAGGACCGGGGTGATCAGGGAAGCCGCTGCGGCGGTATCTTCCATGTGCCTGGGGGCTGCATTTGTCCTTTGGCTCATGGGCGCTTTGAATTTCCCTTCGGGAAACGGAAATTACTGGGTGGGGGATTTCACCATGAACCTGAACTCCCTGATCAATTCCCTGGGACATAGTGCCTTTTTACCTGCCCTGCCCCTTTATTCTCCCATGCAGTTTGAGGGAGCCGTATATCCCGGTCTGGGAGTGCTGGTGCTGGCTGTGTTCTGTCTTATATGGGGCGTATCCCGGATGATCATCAGAAAAGGGCCGGATCCTGAGAATACCGGCTTATCTGCAGGGAAGTTTAAAGATGAAAGCGGGATCCTGAGTGTCATAAAAAGGCACCCTCTCCGGTTTTCCTTTGGGGTAATGGCTGTGATCCTTATGATCCTGTCGGTAAGTCCTGTCTTTGCCTTTGGAGACAGGCTGATCCTTTACCTGCCCTATCCCGAAGCCCTGAGCCGTGTCCTGGGAGTGTTCAGGTCAAACGGCCGTTTTATCTGGCCTGTTTTGTACCTCATGATCTTTTTGCTGGTTAAATGTGCCGACGGTATCATGAATAAAGAGGCCCCGGCTGTACATAAAAAGGCAGTGAGCGTGCTGCTCCTCGGCTGCCTTGTTTTACAGGTGGTGGATTTTTCCGGCTGGATAGGTGAAAAACAGAAAAAATATTACACGGCGCAGAAGACCTACAGGACTGTGTGGGATGAGCTGGCCCTTCCCGATGAGGTGTGGGACAGGTACGACGGGTTCGTGATCTATGAAGATGACACCGGCTTTAACATGGGTACTACCTATTTTGCCATGCGGCATGAGATGACGGTGAATACCTTTTATTTTGCGAGGGATATAGACGAAAAGATAGAACAGACCAGGGAGGAATATACGGCTGAGCTTTTATCCGGCGGGGCAGATCCTTCAAAGGTGTATGTGCTGGATCGTGACAGCTATGAGCGGTTTAAGGATACGGGACTGCATTTCTATAAGACGAGGAAGTGCGCCTTCGGAGTGGCGGATGCGATAGAGGGACTGGAGGAGCTGAAGGATGAAGACCTTGATGAGATCAGCTGGCAGTGAGGCGCGATCATGACAAAGTCATGATTCTGCATCGCGCCGAACGTTTTGCCGCCGACGAGCAGAGCGAGAAGGGGGCGCTACCCGGGAAGAGGCGCGATCATGACGAAGTCATGATTCTGCATCGCGCCGAACGTTTTGCCGCCGACGAGCAGAGCGAGAAGGGGGCGTTACCTAAGACAAAGTCAAAAAAAGAGACTGTCCAAAGCGGACAGTCTCCCGATAAGCATCACTATGACGGATCAGATCATACCTCGTAGGGCTTGATCACATTAAGTACCTCGGTAGCGTCATCTTCTGCATGGATATTAAGCTCGATGGGCTTTGAAAGATCCAGTGAGAAGATACCCATGATGGACTTGGCGTCGATCACATATCTGCCGGATACAAGATCAAAATCATATTCGAACTTTGTAATGTCGTTAACGAAGCTCTTAACCTTATCGATTGAGTTTAATGAAATGGTAACTGTCTTCATAATAATTTCCTCCTCATTTCAAAATTTGTGTAACAGTACGGACTGCGCTGCGCCGTACATACCACTAACATACTAAAGGCACAGGTGAAAAATGTCAAGTATTACTTATAAAAAGAAAAAAAGTAAGGGGCTGAGCTTTGCCATCCATACCCTGGGATGCAAGGTTAATTCCTATGAGAGCGAAAGGATGGCCGGCCATCTTATTGAAGCCGGTTTCGTGCCTGTGAGCTTTGAGGATGAAGCGGATATCTATATTGTAAATACCTGCTCAGTTACCAATATAGCCGACAGAAAGTCAAGGCAGATCCTTCACCGTGCCAGAAAGCGCAATGAAAATGCTCTGATCGTGGCGGCAGGCTGTTATGTGCAAAGTAAGGAAAAACCGGAAGATATCCTTTCCGACGGGGTGGACGTGGTCATCTCAAATGAGGATAAGGAGAGGATCGCCGGGATACTGACGGATCATATAAAAAACAGAAGGCAGTATGATCATGCTGATCAGGAATATGAAGAGATACAGCCTTGCATGCAGCAGCTGCCTGTCGGTGAACATACCAGAGCCTATATCAAGATCCAGGACGGCTGCAACCAGTTCTGTACCTATTGCATTATCCCTTATGTGAGAGGCAGGATAAAAAGCCGTCCCCTTACGGATATAGTGGATGAGGCAAAAAACCTGGCGAAAGCCGGCTTCAGGGAAGTAGTGCTCACGGGAATCCATGTGAGCTCCTACGGGAGGGATATTGAGGCAGAAAAGCTTGACCTGCTCTCTGTCATAAAAGCCGTCCATGAGGTGGAGGATATAGACAGGATACGTTTAAGTTCTCTTGAAATGGGGATCATCACCCCGGAGCTTGCCCGTGAGCTGGCCGCTCTTTCGAAACTTTGCCCTCATTTTCATCTTTCCCTTCAGTCCGGCTGTGCAGACACCCTTAAAAGGATGAACAGGCATTACACTCCTGATGAGTATGCCGCCTGTGTAGAGTATCTGAGGACGGCGTTTTTCGAGGAAAGGGGGGCGTATCCGGCCATCACCACTGATGTGATAACAGGCTTTCCCGGGGAGAGGGATGAGGATTTTGAGGAAAGCAGGGCCTTTGTTGAGAGCATCGGTTTCTTTGAGACTCATATATTCAAGTATTCAAAGAGGCAGGGGACGATAGCCGCAAAGATGAAGGATCAGCTTACCGACAGGGTGAAATCGGAGCGCAGCGCCGTTCTTATAGCCATGAATGAAAAAAAACGTGCTCAGTACATAGAGGGGATCATCGCCCAAAAGACCTATCTGCCGTCGCTTTTGATAGAGGAAGAGGCCATGATAGAGGGACAAAGCCTCCAGGTGGGTTATACCGCCGAATATATACGCTGCGGAGTAAGGAGTGAAGCGGATCTGAAAGGAAAGATACTTAAGGGGCGCATCCGCCTGTCCGATATTTATGAAAACGGCAGGCAGATTTGCATTATGGATGAATTTGATGTACAATAAATTATCTATGCGTTGACATAAGATTGTACTGTTTACTGAAAAAGAGGGTTAAAATGAACGATTTCGGAAATACTAAATTTTTTGAGGTAGAGACAGAGCCTGAGGTAGGTGTAAAGGAAGTTCTGGAGACCGTATATGAAGCTCTGGTGGAAAAAGGATACAATCCCATTAACCAGATCGTGGGGTATATCATGTCGGGAGATCCCACCTATATCACCAGTCACAACAACGCCCGTTCCCTCATCATGAGAGTGGAGAGGGATGAGCTGGTTGAGGAGCTGCTGGTGGAGTATATCGATATCAACGGATGGAACTGATCTATGGCAGGTTCATCGGGAGCAGGCAGGATCATGGGGCTGGATTTCGGTTCCAAGACGGTTGGTGTGGCTGTCTCGGATCCTTTGGGGATCACGGCCCAGGGGGTTACCATCATCCGCAGGGAGCGTGAGAACAAGCTTCGCAGGACTTATGCGGCCATAGAGGAACTGATCCTCGAATATGATGTCAGGTCCATAGTTTTGGGCTATCCCGTGCTTTTGTCGGGAAAAGAGGGGGAAAGAGTGAAGGCCACCCTTGCATTCAAGGAGGATCTGGAGCGCAGGACCGGCCTTGAAGTGATCCTGGAGGATGAGCGCCTTACCACCGTTCAGGCCCACAGGAGTCTTGACGATATGGGGATCAGAAGTGATAAGCACGGCGAATATGTGGACGAGGTGGCAGCGGTACTGATACTGCAGGGCTATCTGGACCGGCAGAGGAACCTGATCTAAAAGAGAGCCGGTGCTAAAGGATTAAAGAGACTATGAGCGAAAAAGAAAGAGCGGACAGTCTTATATTTACAGGCGATGACGGTGAAGAGATAGAATTCACCGTAATAGCCGATACGAGGATTAACGGCAGGAACTACCTGCTTGTAACGGACAGACCTGACGATGAAGAGTGTGAAGTCTGCATTTTGAAAGAGACCTCGGCGGATGAGGAGGCGGAGAGTACATACATCATCCTTGAGGACGAGACGGAGCTCGACATCGTGGCAAAGGTCTTTGAAGAAGATACAGAGCTAAGTATAGAAAGGAGTTTTTTTGAGTAAATTTAATATGCGTACTGCCCCTAATCTGAAGATCATCCCCCTGGGAGGATTGGAACAGATAGGTTTGAACATGACTGCATTCGAGTATGAGGACAGTATAATAGTAGTGGATTGCGGGCTGGCCTTTCCCGAGGACGACATGCTGGGAATAGATATGGTCATACCCGACGTAACTTACCTTAAGGAGAATGAGAAAAAGATCAAGGGTTTTGTCATAACCCATGGTCATGAAGACCACATCGGAGCGATCCCCTATGTGCTTAAGGAGATACACGCACCCATTTATTCCACAAAGCTTACAATAGCGCTCATAGAGCATAAGCTTGAGGAACACGGAATGAAGGATTCCGTGAAGAAAAAGGTGATCACCCACGGACAGATGATAACCCTGGGAAAATTCCGGGTTGAATTTATAAAGACAAATCACAGTATAGTGGATGCTTCGGCGCTGGCGATCTATTCACCGGCGGGAGTTGTGGTGCACACGGGAGACTTTAAGGTGGATTATACTCCCGTTTTCGGTGATTCCATAGACCTGCAGCGGTTTGCCGAGATAGGCAAGGCGGGGGTGCTGGCGCTTATGTGTGATTCCACCAACGCCGAAAGACCCGGATTTACCAATTCGGAGCGCACTGTGGGCAGGACCTTTGACAATATCTTTGCGGAGCACAAGGGCACCAGGATAATAATAGCTACCTTTGCCTCGAATGTGGACAGGGTACAGCAGATCATAGATTCCGCATACAAATACGGGCGCAAGGTCATTCTGGAAGGACGATCCATGGTTACGGTCATGGAGATAGCCTCCCAGCTGGGATATATTAACATACCTGAAAATACCCTGATCGATATAGATCAGATAAAGAACTATCCCAATGAAAAGATGACTATAATAACCACCGGTTCCCAGGGAGAGTCCATGGCGGCTCTTTCCAGGATAGCTTCCAATCTTCACCGCAAGATCTCCATAGAGCCCGGGGATACCATCATCTTTTCATCGAACCCCATACCGGGTAATGAAAAGGCGGTGACAAAGGTCATCAATGAGCTGGCCATGAAGGGCGCGGAGGTCATATTCCAGGATACCCATGTTTCGGGCCATGCCTGTCAGGAGGAGATAAAGCTGATCTATTCCCTGGTCCGCCCGAAATACGCCATCCCCATACACGGTGAATTCAAGCACCGTAAGGCGCAGGCGAATCTGGCTATAGACCTGGGGATACCGTCAAAGAACGTGTTCATGCTGAGCAGCGGTGATGTGCTGGAATTAAACGGCGGCAAGAAGGAATTTGCCAAGGTGACCGGCAAGGTGCTCACAGGCAGCGTGTTCGTGGACGGTCTGGGCGTAGGCGACGTGGGTAATATAGTTTTAAGGGACAGACAGCATCTGGCTGAAGACGGCATAGTTATAGTGGTCCTTACCATCGAAAAGGCGTCTGCCACCATGGTGGCCGGTCCGGATATAGTTTCCAGAGGTTTTGTCTATGTGAGGGAGTCGGATGAGCTGATCACCGAAGCCACCGAGATCGTGGATGAGGAAGTCAACATCATCCTTGAAGGCGGAGTGACCGACTGGGGCAGGCTCAAGAGCACCATAAAGAGTGAGCTTACGGAATATCTTTGGAAAAAGACCAAGAGGCGCCCCATGATAATACCTATCATACAGGAGATATAATGAGTGATGTGGATCATGCTCTCGAAGAGCTGATAGAAGCCATAACGAGCAGCGATGAATATAATAAATATCAGAGCGCGCTGAGGGAAGTGAGGCGTGAACCTGAGCTTAAATCCCAGATCGATGCCATGAGGGAACGCAACTTTGAACTGCAGCAGCAGGACATCGATCCCGGAAGGCTGGCCTTCGAACTGGATCAGTTTGAGCGTGAATACGAACAGTTCCGGGCTAATCCCAAGGTCCACTATTTCCTTGCCAGGGAGCTTGCCTTCATCCGTCAGATGCAGCACATCTTTGATGAGATCATGGAATCCATCGAATTTGACTGATCATTCAGAGCCATGAATATGAACGATACCTCAATCTATAAAAAGATCATAGCCATAATCCTGGAGACCGCCCTGAGGATAATCATCCTTATGATAGCCGTATCCTTTGTATACAAATGCGGTCTGAGTGCCTATGAATTCGGTTATGACATCTTTGCCGACAGACCCATGACCTATGGGAACGGCAGGGATGTCTATGTCACCATACCCGAGGGCATGGACGCTATGGATGTGGGAAAGATACTCCAGCAGCGCGGCCTGATCAGGGATGCCAAGCTTTTTTTCTGTCAGGAATATCTCTCTGCATATCATAAAAAGCTCAGAAGCGGCACCTATACCCTCAATACGGGAATGAATGCTTCAAAGATGATGGAGATAATGTCCGAAGAGCCGAATGAGGAAGAGGCCACAAAGGACGAGGAGATCACTTCCCAGACGGAGACTGCTCCGGATGATGAGGAAGCCCATTCCCCTATGGATGAGGTGACAAAGACGGAAGAGGAGACGAAATCGGAGGAAGCCGGTGATGAGGTCATCACGGACGAGAACATTTCCGAGATCATAGATGAGACAAGATGAGTCAAGGACGCAAATATATATAGATTCTCTCAAGATAGGCTGCGATCCGTATTTTGAGCAGCTGCGTCAAAGAGCCGAAGATACGAAGGTACCGGTGATAAGACGCAGCGCGGAAAGCTTTATCCGCACCATTCTTTCCATAAAGCAGCCGGATAATATTCTGGAGATAGGCTGTGCTACCGGATTTTCCGCTCTGGTGATGGCGGATTGCACAAAGCAGACCACGCATATCACCACCATAGAAAAATACGATAAGCGCATAGCCGAGGCAAAGGAGAATTTTAAAGCGTCCCCTCATGGCCACAGGATCACGCTCATGGAAGGTGATGCGTCGGATATCCTGAAAGAGCTTGTCGGCCAGGGAGAAAAATACGACTTTGTTTTTATGGATGCGGCAAAGGCACAATATATCGTTTTTTTGCCATATGTGATGGAACTCTTATTGCCGGAGGGGATCCTCCTTTCCGACAATGTGCTCTGGGAAGGCGGGATCACCGAATCGAAATATGCCCTGACCAGAAGGGATCGCACCATACATAAACGTATGAGAGATTACCTGAAGACCATCAGTAACATGAAGGAGCTGACCACCACCGTTTTGGATATAGGAGACGGGATGGCTTTATCAAAGAAGGATCCGTAAATTCCCGACAGGAAAGAATAAATGAGAACTGATCGTAAACCCGAATTATTATGCCCCGCAGGCAGCAGTGAGGTGTTCAGAACCGCTGTCATCTATGGGGCGGATGCGGTATATATAGGCGGTGAAGCTTTTTCGCTGAGAGCCAAGGCCAAAAATTTTACCCTTGAAGAGATGGCTGACTGCATAGCTTTTGCACACGAAAGAGGAGTGAGGGTCTATGTGACCGCCAATATCCTGGCGCATAATGATGACCTGGAACAGGCAGAATCCTATTTTGAAAGCCTTGAGTCTCTCGGGGAAAACAGGCCCGACGCCCTGATAATTTCCGATCCGGCCGTTTTTACCACAGCAAAAAGAGTCTGTCCGGATATAGAGATCCATGTGAGCACCCAGGCAAATAATGTGAATTACGGAACCTTCAACTTCTGGCATGAGCTGGGGGCAAAGAGAGTGGTGGCCGGAAGGGAGCTGTCCCTTAAGGAGATCTCCGGGATCAGGGACCGCATTCCGGATGATTTGGAGATAGAGGCTTTTGTTCACGGCGCCATGTGCATATCCTATTCCGGCAGATGTCTCTTATCCAATTTCCTGACGGGGAGAGACGCCAATCACGGGGAATGCACCCATCCCTGCCGCTGGAAGTACGATCTGACGGAAATATCGGGCACGGTTGAAGAAGAAACCCGTCGGGGTGAACATTTCCCGGTTTTTGAAAATGAAAGGGGAACCTTTATCTTTAACTCAAAGGATCTGTGCATGGTGGGACATATTCCCGATCTGGTGAAGGCGGGCATAGATTCCTTTAAGATAGAGGGCAGGATGAAAACGGCGCTGTATGTCGCCACCATAACCAAGGCATACAGACAGGCCATCGATGACTATTATGAAGACCCTGCCCTGTATGAGAAGAACATTCCGTTGTATGAGCAGATGGTAAGAGGCTGTACCTACAGGCTGTATTCCACCGGCTTTTTTTACGGTAAGCCGGATAAAGAAGGCCAGATCTATGATGCCGGCACCTATGAGAAGGGGCGCGAGTATCTGGGAACCATAAGAAAGACCGATAACGGCCGTGTGCTCATCACCCAGAAGAATAAATTCTGCACCGGAGATGAGATAGAGATCATGAAGGTGAAGGGCAGGGATGAAAGCGCAAAGGTCTTAAAGATAGAAACTCTCGAGGGAGTGGAGCAGGACAGTGCGCCTCATGCCAGCCAGGATCTTTGGATCACCCTGGACAGGGCTGCCGGAGAGTATGACATCCTCTGCCGCCCGGTGTAGACGATAATAGTAACCTTCCTAAAAAGGAGCATAATGATGAAACTTATAATCCAAATCCCGTGTCTTAACGAAGCTGAAACCCTGGAGATCGCCCTTAACGATCTGCCAAAGCATATAGAAGGCATAGATGAGATAGAGATACTCATCATAAACGACGGCTCAAAGGATAATACAGTGGAGGTGGCCAGGAACTGGGGCGTAAACCATATCGTCAGCTTCCCCCAGAACAAGGGCCTGGCGAAGGGCTTCATGGCCGGTTTCGATGCGTGCCTGAGACTGGGAGCTGACATAATAGTGAATACTGACGCAGATAACCAGTACTGCGGTGATGATATAGAAAAGCTGGTCCGTCCCATTCTTGACGGAGAGGCGGAGATAGTCATAGGCGACAGGCCCATAGATGAGACGGAGCATTTTTCTCCCCTTAAGAAAAAGCTTCAGCATTTCGGAAGCTATGTGGTGCGTGTGGCGTCAAAGACAGACGTTCAGGATGCTCCTTCGGGATTCAGGGCCTACAGCAGGGAGGCGGCCCTCCACACCAATGTCATAAACAATTATACCTATACTCTGGAAACCATAGTTCAGGCGGGAAGAAACAAGATGGCCATTACCCACGTGCCCATCAGGACAAATGCGGAGCTTCGATCTTCGAGACTTTTTTCCAGCATGTTTGGCTATGTGAAAAAATCCATGCTGACCATAATCCGTGCCTTTATGATGTACAGACCTCTGGTATTTTTTTCCATACTGGGAGCCATACCCTTTTTCGCAGGCGTGGCCATAGGCATCCGCTTTTTGATCTATTATTTCGGCGGCAACGGCCTGGGGCATACCCAGTCCCTGATCCTCGCCAGCACCCTGATGATGCTTGGTTTCACTACCTTCATCATAGGCTTTCTGGCTGACATCATCGCCGCCAACCGAAAGATCCTGGAGGATATCCAGTATCGTGTGCGCCGCATGGAAGTAGGCGAAGATCTTAAGTGAAATGATACCGGGATAGTGGGATATGAAAGTAACTGTGATAACTCCTGTCTATGATGTGAAGACAGAATATCTGGAAAAGTGCATAGACAGCATACTGACACAGACTTATCGGGATATGGAGCTGATCCTGGTGGATGACGGCGCAAAGGGTGATCTGCCAAAGCTGTTGGATGAGTACGCAGATAGGGATGAGAGGATAAGGGTCATACATCAGGCAAACGGTGGGGCCTCATCCGCGAGAAATGCTGGACTTGACAGCGCCACGGGTGAGTGTGTCACCTTTGTGGACAGTGATGACTGGATAGATAAGGATACGATAGCAAAGGCGGTTGAGAGATTTATAAAAAATGAAGCGGATATACTGCTCTGGGGATCGTATAAGGTTTATGAGGATGGTCAGGGTCATCAGAAGCTTGAAAAATATATGCCTTATGAAGCCGATATAGAGCTGTTTGACAATGACAGGAAAAGGGAGCTGATGCTCAAGACCATGACGGGCATCCACCCTTCCTTCAGACAGCCGGCCACTTCTTTCGGGTCGGGATCCTGCTGTTCAAAGCTGTATAAGCTTGAATTCCTGAACAGGAATGATCTGAGGTATCCTGTGGGGATAAAGAGGGCCGAGGATGTGAATTTCAATATCCGGGCCTTTGATAAAGCGGGACGCGTGGGCTATATGAACGCCCATTTTTATTATTACAGGCAGCATGAGGCGTCCGCAACCTATCAGTACAGGCCGGGGGGGATACAGGTCTTTACCGATGCTCTTAACGAACTGAAAAAGTTTATCGATACAAAGAAGGATGACCCGCTCTTTGAGCAGGTTTACTATATGAGGTGCATGTTCTTCTTCCTGGAGAGCATGGATATGGATTATATAAATAAGGCCAATAAAGCGCCGCGGCAGGAGCGGATCCGGAGCATGAGAGAAGTATTGCAGACGGAACCTTACAGGGGTGCGGCGCAAAAGCTTAAGTATGAGAACCTGTCCTTTGCAAAGAAGATACCGCTGTTTTTGATGAAACATGGTATGATGGGTGCGCTGATGAGCATGTACGGGGTTTATCGAAGAATGTGATTTATAGTTTTGATGACTTCTTCAAGATTCTTCCTGTTGCTCAGAATGAAAAAGGATTGTTTCTTTGCCGTTTCGTAATCTGATTCAAAATAATAGATGTATGTCGGAAAGTAAGAACTGGGGCGTGTCGGTGATCATGCCCTGCTACAACAGTGAACTGTATATAGACAAGACCCTCAAATCCCTGTACGGCCAGTCCTTTCAGGATTTTGAGCTGGTGGCGGTGAATGACGGCAGCACGGATAATACTCTGGGTGCCCTGGAGGCTTTCCGTCAAAAACTGGGCGAGGATCGTGTGCACATAGTGACCGTCGAAAACGGCGGTCAGTCCAGAGCCAGAAATATAGGTCTGGATGTGGCTGTGGGCAAGTACATAGTCTTCCTTGACAGTGATGATTTTGTGGATGTGGATTATCTGGAGGTGCTTTATACCACGGCTGAAGAAAACGATTCCGAGATGGTACTGACAGGCCAGCACAAGGTGGACACCAGCGGTAACACCATAGCCAATATCTGCTATCCTGTGGACCAGCATCCCGAGTATGTCCAGCGGCAGCTGAATCCCCACGGAAAGCTTTATTCCAGGGATTTTCTGAACCGTCATAATATAAGATTCGCCGAAGGAAAGCTTTATGAGGATAATCCCTTTAACATGATGGCCATGTTCCTATGCAAAAACCAGGTGATCCTGCCCTACAACGGACATTATCAGGTGATCCACATGGGCTCTACCATGACCAAAGCTATGGATCCCCAGAAGGTTCCTTATGAGGCCATTGAGCAGGCGATAGATTATACCCTGTCCCACCGGGAGCTGATAAAGGATGTGTCTGTGTTTGAATTCATGGTCCTGAGCTTTATGACTTATTTTATATTTCAGGCAAACCGTAAGCATATATATGCGTCGGGGCGTATCAAGGGCAGGAAATCAAGTCCCGCCCTCATGAAGGAGATATGCAGATATACCCAGAGGCTTATCCCTGCATATTTTCCGAAATATTATAAAAATCCTCATGTGGGCGTTTTTAAGCACAGATATCTGAGCATATGGCAGAGGCTGGGAGTCAGTGTTTTTGTGATGCTCCTTCGGACCCATACCCTGTGGCCCTTTACCAGGATATTCTATTTGGTGGCTGACTGATGGAAGATATCAAAATGGAAACGCCGGAAAAGTCCGGTAAAAAGAATATAAAGAAAATATTGACCATAGTCGGCCGGATCTTTACCGTACTGTCCATAGTGTTTGTGGGAAGGGCTATCTATAAGCTGGGCTTTGATTTCTCCGTGATCCATAACTGGCCGTTGTTCATCCTGGTATCCGTGGTCTGTGCCTTTGTCTTTGGCGCGGGCATGTTCGTCCAGGGCTATGCCTGGAAGCTGTGGCTTTCATTTTTCTCCGCCAGGGATATAGATACAAAGGGGGCCCTGTGCGTATATACAAAGGCTAATATCGGTAAATATCTGCCGGGTAATGTGATGCACTTTGTGGAACGCAACCTTTTTGCCGAAAGGGCGGGGGCATCCCAGAGCGCAGTGGCATTTTCCAGCGTGGCAGAAGTGCTCACCCAGGTGCTGGCAGCCTTCATCATAGCGCTGGTGGGTGCCGGCGGTACCATTTTTGAAGTGCTGGATGCCCTCTTTCCGGGAGGGTATATGCCTGTGGTGGCAGGAGTCATTGCAGCGGGAGTGATCTTTTGTGTGATCGCGTATCTGGTGGCCATGAAGCTTTTCTCCGAAAAGATAAAGGCTTTGCTTTCAAAATACAGCCTGTCGGGACTTATCCTGACCTTGCTCAGATCCATGCTGCTGTACATGGTGGTGATGCTGATCGGAGGCGTCATCATGGTGGTCCTGTATATTTATATGGGAGGTGCTCCCGATATAAGGACCTCCTGTCTGATCGTCAGCTGTTATGTGATAGCCTGGGTCATAGGCTTTGTGGTGATAGGAGCCCCCGGCGGGATCGGCGTCAGGGAGTTCGTGCTCACCATGACCCTGGGTTCTGCCATAGGGAATGAGCTGGTGGTGACGCTGATGGTGGTCCACAGGCTCATCAATATAGTGGGAGATTTTCTGGCCTATCTGGCCCAGTACCTTATTACGGGAGCGGATGATGAGAAAGATTCTTCGTCGCTGCGCTCCTCAGAATGACATGGGAATGCCATATTCACCAGAATGATAAAAAATTACCCTCTGTCATCCTGAGCGAAGCGACGCATATCACACTACGAAGTGGTGTGATGCCGCCCCGGCGAGGGGTTGCGAAGCAACAGGAAGGATCTTATTAATAAAACAAACTGTTCGGAGAAATAAGTGAGAGTAACAATCATCACCACCTGCTTCAATGCGCAGGAACATATAAAAAAGACCATAGAATCCGTGCTGTGTCAGACTTATGATGACTTTGAGTACGTGATCATGGACGGAGCTTCAAAGGATGATACCCTTAAGATAGCATCGGAGTATGAGGCTGCATTTGCCGGGAGGCAGATCCCCTATCATATATATTCCGAGCCTGACACCGGCATATACGACGGCATGAACCATGGGGTAAAAAAGGCAGCGGGCGAATATGTAAATTTTATGAATGCCGGGGATGAATTTTTTGACGAAAAGGTACTGGAAAAGCTGTTCAGGCGCAAGGATTATCCGGGTATTGGCGTCATATACGGAGACGCCGCCGAGACGGAATACGGCGAGCAGTATCTTTTTGTGAAAAGCATCAGCAATATAAAGAAGCGGATGCCCTTTTCCCATCAGAGCGCTTTTGCCCTGCGGTCACTCCTTGAAGAGCATCCTTTTAACCTGAATTACAGGATAGCGGCGGATTATGATTTCCTTATGAACTGCTATGATGAGGGCGTTAAGTTTTATGATGCGAACCTGATGATCTGCAGGGTTTCGAAGGACGGAATCTCGTCCTTAAAGCTTTACGATACTTTTCTGGAGACCGAGAGGATGCTGACGGATCACGGCTATCCCAGGTTTACACAGTCTGAGCTTAAAAAGAAGCTGTTCTTTTTGAGGATAAGGCAGGCGGGCATGGATATACTTCCCGCCACAGTGAAAAAGAAGATAAGACAGGTTCAGAGAAAACAAAGAGGTCAGGACATAAAAGTAGATGGCGGATTATCTTAAGAGAAAAATTGAAGAGACGGGAAGCCTCATTTTCAGGGCTTTTGTTTTTCCCTTCATAAAACTGAAGGCTGAGCTTTTCGAGGGGAACGTGATAAAACAGGGGGCTTATTTTAATGAATGGACC
>JAEEGL011711385.1_pt1 | contig 14188 bp, 12 predicted proteins | sample 9134231 | NCBI WGS metagenome assembly JAEEGL01 (sample SAMN16246548, study PRJNA631951) | gut metagenome | biome: gut microbiome; feature: rumen; material: fiber-attached | host: Bos | place: Iran: Karaj | collected 2018-10 | reverse complement strand
GCCTCTATGGCGGAGTTGTAATGACTCACCAGGGCGAACGCGCCAATCATGATGAGTCCCGAAATGACGGTTACAAGATGATTGATCCTGCCGTGTATATAAGCGATGATGATCAGAAACAATACCACCAGCAAGATGGCCATGATCACTTTATAAGCTTTTGTCTTGTCCATGATTTCTCGTTTTTATAAATGAATAATGACTGATGTTGTTGCTTAATCTTTAGCCCTATTGATGAGGATGAGAAAAATGAAGCCCGGGATGCACGTCACTATTGCAATTCCTAATATAATCCGGGTTGCGTTAGAATGCTGGAAGGGAATTAACATCATGAATATGGCAATAATAATAGCCTCCACGCGATACAGCCAATTAATCAATTTGGCCTGTTTGAGATTGGTCACCTTGGGCCACTTTCCTTTTTCTGTGATTTCGACGGGGCGATGGGCATACCAGAGCGTCATGATGAGGAGGAAGGTGGAAAAGGCCAAGGTCGAAAGTCGATTATCGTAGTTGTGGTAATTGTAGTCCTGGGTGAAGACGCCGTTTATCGCTCCCAGTATCCATGCCAGGACTGCAAGGACGGCGACGAGTACTTCAACTGAGGTGCCCAAGACGGTATTCGGCACTTTTATCTGATTCATGCTGGCACTGTCAACGGCAACGCCCTGCTTGGTGTCCTTGGGATTGCTCTGAGCTTTGTAAATGAGGTAGCGGAAGACGGCGACAATGACAAGAAGGACCGCTCCGGTAATGTAGAAAAAGATTGTTTGGTAGTCGAAGCCTGTTGAAAAATCTTCCAAAGGTAGGGCATATGCAAGGACTAACAACGCAAGTTCAACGGCCAGCACGCGGCACATGCGGACTTCAAGGGCCACCTGCTTCACATTAGTATGCCTTCTTACCATTGAAAGAAATCTCGGCATATACACAAACCACAGGACGGTAATGGCCATGATTGTCAGTGTAAACATGGTTACGGGTCCGAGGAAAAAGAAGGAGCCTTCCATCATCCAAAACCGATCGGTGGCAAGTGCCACTGTCCAAGAGATAGCGATAATCAGCATTGTAAGCACTTCAAAGATGACCCCCTCGCGGGAACGCGGCACTTCGATTAAGTCCAACTTAGGACCGTCCTCTTTCTCTTTACCAATCTTATCGACAAAGGCTACAAAAATGCACATCGCCGATATGATTGTCATGCTGCAGCAACCGAACACAAGTTCCTCGGTCTCTATGTTTTCCCTTCTAGACATGACAATCGTGTAGATGATGAATGCCACTTCAATAATACCGATAAGAAGGAGATAAATATGTCTATTCAGTTGTTTCATAATTAATCCTTTATATTGACGTGATTCATGAATTTTACAGTTAGCCTCATTCTTTTTTTGCTTTGCTGATGAAGTGTTCAAAAATGAAGTCAGGAATCAGGAATATGGCTATCGGTATCAGCCAATAGGCCGGATGAGGAAACTGCGAGAAGTCCCAAATCTGGTTGCAGAGAACCAAGAAGGCCCAGACAATGGCTCCAACGCGCGTCCTGCGGACGCTGAGGGCAACCACGCGTGCATTGGTCAAATCTTTGTGGTCCAGCCTGCCGAAAGGACGCTCATAGGAAGTTATGAGAAGAGCGATGACTGCGATGGTACACATGATGGTTCCAATGGGCCAATGCTCGATGCCTCCGCTGAACTCATGTTTTGCAAAGGCGATGATCCAGGCGGCGATGAGTAGCAGGACTGCAATGGCTTCCATGAGGGTGCCTTCACGGGTGCGTCCAATCTTCACTTTCTTGAGGTCAAAATCGTTCTTGTTTTGATCAGTTGCCTTCAATGATGATTGAAGGTCTATTGAGGGTATCTCTGCTCGTTTAATGAACATTTTTGAGAGAATCAAGACGACTCCGATGGCTAGTAGTGTCCACGGTAGCCACTCCGATGACGTATTGATCAGAAAAACGAAACCCAACAATGCCAGGGCGGCTGTAAAGGATATGGCATGGTCGCGCAGAATCAGCTGTTTGACCTCTTCCATGCCACGCACACCATAGGTGCCACCGACAGTTTTGGGGTAGTAGGTCATGCCGATGTAGGCCAGTGAGTACACCGTGAGAACTATAGCAATCGAGATAAGCTTGACATTATCGTTGTCCAAAAGGTGCCGCTTGAACATCACCGTCCATGATACAATGAGAATGGCGACAGTGACGATGTCACAGAAGGCTCCGGCCAGAGTGAATGGTACTTTGACCTGCTGTTTCTTGGTTTCAAGTAACTCATTTTCCTTCTCTTCCCTTTGCAAGCCTTCGGGGTCAAACTTTACCTTCAGGCTGCGGGCAATCATTTCAATGAAAATGCATCCGATGATGAATGGCACCAATGTTCCGCCCGACCAGTATTCTGTGAATTTCAATCCCAAAAGGGTTGCACCCCAGATAATCTCGGCAGCCGTTTTCAAGATATTGATATTTTTGTTGTTGAGTTCCATAATGTAAGAGTTTAGGAGATATAAATGGGTTTTCTTGTTGATTTCTTGTATCTAATTTCTTGCCCTGCGGATGAGGATGCGGAAGGTGATAAACACTACTGCCACCATTACGATGAGCACTATCCATATCCAGTTCTGCGGTCGAAGTGCGGGGAATGAGGATAATAGCATAAATACGGCAAGCAGCAGGGCAATCGAGCGCTTCATGAGTATGGCCAGAGAGACCTGCTTGAGGTTGGCCAATTTGCCTACATGCTCTATGTCGCCGGGAGTGTAGGTGTCCCAAAGCATGAAGATGATGGTGCAAGTGAAGACGAACAGGCTGAACAACATCTTGAAACTGAAGCTGCCATCGTCTGATGTGAACAGGCCGTTTTTCACTGTCATTGCCCACGCTAAGGCTACAAGGACTCCGACAAGAATTTCAATCGAGGTGCTAAAGGCCGTGCGTGGCATCCTGACCTCATCGATATTGAAACCGTTGGTGGCTTCACGTCGCTCGTTACGGTACTTGGCCAGCAACATGATGGCTGTAAAGTCGCCAATCATCATGGCAACAACTCCCGTGATGATGATTCCCGCCTTTGACAACCCTGCCCAAGCAGCCAGCATCAGAGCGCCGATAAAGACTATCATGCAAACAATGCCAAGCAGGTTGAACGCGGTATGACTATTCAGTTTCATTATCGTAAAGGATTATTGAGCGGTGTTGGCTTTTTTCAATTCATTCCTGACTCTGTTCCTCATGTAAAGATCTGTAAAGAGGATAAAGGTGAAGATTTGCCTTGAAATGGTATCCAGGATGCTGTATGCCCCCTTGTAGGGCAGATACAGAGTCATCAGGACGGCGATGGACATTCCAATAGCAAGGATCCGGTACAACTTGATGTTCTCAAGGAGTTGACGGTTGTTGACGAAGCCCTCCGACCTGTTCATCCAGCGGGGGCAATAGGGGATGATGAGTGCAACCACAGCCAGGACCGAGTAGCAGATCATCTCGATGATCGGGAAATCAAGTAAACCTTTGCCCTCCAGCTGGTGGGTATAATGTGCTACGGCCCAAGCACCGATAAGGATGAGGATGGTTACGGCCTCAACGGCTAGTGCCACAGGCGTGTGGGTCACCTTCACCTCGGCGATGTTGAACTTGCTGTTCTTGTCCTGCTGCTCGGGAACACCCTTGAGGATGAAGCTGAAGATGAGCCTGATGGCTATATACAAGCCACAGCCGATGAGCGCAAGATGCGTATGTGGTAAAAAGCAGAAGGCGAGTGAGAACAGTGCCAATACTACAGAGCGGACGCGCATTCGGTGGCTCTTGACGATATCGGCAGCGGTGGCTTTGGGGTTGACCTCACCTTCTTTTGAGTTGGGGTAGTAAGCCAGGCCAAGCATGCCGACTGCACCGACTGCGAGTAAGCTGACTATGAGTAACCCTATCCTGTCGTTTATCCATACCTTGTAGAATGAAAGGGCAAACATGGCGGCAACAGCAATCTCGATGATAGTGCTCATGACTGTTCGTGGTGTCTCTACCATATCATCGGTGTTACTGAAGTCGGTTTCTTCAATCTTGTCTTTTTTGGGTGCCAGTGACGGGCATTTCTTGTAGATGATATGACGGGCACCGTAGTAGAAGCCGATGATGACGATGATCAGCACCAGTGCAACCAGGGGGCTGATGGCTTCTCTCGAGAGAAGTTCCTTGACCAGATATCCTAATCCTAAAGAGATGATGAATAAAGCGATACTCAGTATCTTTGCATTAGTCAGTTTCATAGTTATAGAGTTGGTTAAGAGGTTTTACATGTCTTTTTATCAGGACCGCTTGCTCTTGAAGTGAGCAGTAAAGAACCAGACTAAGCTCAAGATGGCAAGCAGGAGAAAAGTCCAGTTGACAAAAGTCTGGTTGATTTCCGGGATAACAGTCAGTAAGCCATAAAGCGCAGTTTCCACTGCAATTATGCGCTTGAAGCGTGCCCTTGTCTGTAGTTGCTGCATATTGTCTGATGCGATCATGCCGAACGTCCACTTGTTGGTGAAGTAGGCCGAGAAGAGCAGTGCAATCACACAGAAAGTAACAATACATATGATATAAATATCTTCGTTGGGACGGGCTATTGCGACGATCCATGAGGCGATGAGGATAAATGCCGATGCAACTTCAAACAGGGTCGCCTCTTTGGTGCGCGGTAAGAAACCTTGTCTTGCTATATCAGCATTGTTCCATTGCTTTTCCATTTCGTCAGGAGCGATGAGGAACATCATCGGAATAATTGCCAGTGGACCGGAAATGAGCGCAGTGATTCCGAATACTGTCCCGCTGATAGCCCCAACTGCCAGAAGCAGTATGAAGTCGGCTATCAGAACAATAGCGGCTACGATTGCAACAGTGAGCCAGATTTTTCTATTGGTCGGTTTCATTGCTATTCCTCCTCGTTATCGGTTTCACTTTTTTTCTTCTTGGGCAGACGGCGGGCCTTGCGCAGCGCTTCAGTAATGATCCACTGCAACTGGCCGTTGGTGGAGCGGAACTCGTCGGCTGCCCATTTTTCAATGGCATCCATCGTATCGCTATCGACACGCAGGATGAAACTCTTTGTGGCTTTCTTTGCCATAGTCTGCTAAATCTTTAACGGTGAAATTGGTTGTGAAACAACTGAATCATCTGAATAAACTGAGTTTTCGTCTATCTGTAATTGGACTGATTGAAGCCGTTTGTTGCTCTGGAACTGTTGAGGTTGCGGCAGCCCTCAGAAAAATCAGATAATTCAGTTGTTTTTAAATGACACTTACATGTTGAGCGTGCCGGTATTGACAACAGGCTGGGCCTGTTCGTCGGCGCACAGCACAACAAGCAGGTTGCTCACCATCGAGGCCTTCTTGTCGTCATCAAGCTCCACGATTTCCTCGCTTGAGAGCTTGTCAAGGGCCATCTTCACCATGCTCACGGCGCCCTTAACGATCTTCTCGCGGGCGGTGATGATAGCGCTGGCCTGCTGACGGCGCAGCATCACGGCAGCAATTTCGGGAGCGTAGGCCAGGTAGTTGATGCGGGCCTCGACCACCTCGATGCCGGCAAGCGACAGGCGCTCGTTGAGTTTGCCCTCGAGTTGCTCGTTGATCTCGTCGCCACCTGAGCGCAGGGTCAGTTCCTTGGTGTTCTCGTCATTGTCGTCATAGGCGTATTGTCCGGCTACCTGCCTCAAGGCGGCATAACTCTGCACACTCACAAAGTCTTCCAGGGCGCGCATCAGACCCTTGGCATTGCCGCTCAGCGTACCGTCGGTCGAGGCCATCGTCTGGGAGTCCACCTCAAACAGGGCCTTGTAGGTGTCCTTCAGCCTCCATACCAGAACCAGGCCGATCATCACGGGATTACCCACCTTGTCGTTTACCTTGATGGGCTCGGCGTCCAGGTTGCGGGCGCGCAGCGATACTTTCTTGGTGCCGTAGAAGGGGTTGATCCAATAGAAACCCGTGCGAGTGAATGTGCCGCTGTATTTGCCGAACCAAGTGGTTACCCTGGCGGTGTTGGGCTCAAGCATCATGAAACCGTTCAGGATGAACAATTCAACGATTAACATCAGCGCGCCCAGGATGAGCAGGATAGTAGGGAGGATGCCGTGGCCGGGAATGTCATACATGACGATGGCTCTGTAAATGCCCCATACAGCGAGAATAGGTAATACAATAGCTACAAACAGCATGAAGAAGCCGTTCATTGTTGTACCCTTGAAATTAAATTCTTTCGTTTCCATAATCGTAAAAGTTGAAATGTTAATATTTAGCTGAATTAATTTGATATCATTTTGATATCGCAAAGATATATTTGTTTTCTAATACAATCCAAATTTTCCCCAAAATTTTAACACTGTTTAACTTTTCCTTTCCTCGCTGTAGCGAAACTTATGTGATGGCAAATGTAGGAGGGTGTTACAAAACTTATTCGCTTGTCATGCTTGGGTGCGTTCAGCTGGATTTGTAATCCGATAGTTTCATTGGGACGGGATTACAAATCTCTTGGCTTGTCACCAGCGGATTGCAAATTCGCTGGAACATGCTCGCTGGGACATGAGTTCTGCAGCAACCTCGACCAAACTTGAATAGTGTGCCAACTTGATTTTCAATGTTATAATAGAATTATCGCGAAGTCAAAACTCTTCCCTGTCGTAATACTCAAGGTTCCTACCTTTGCCCTCATTTTTGTTGTGGAATTGAAGGCTATGTAACTGTTTCATATGTTTGACAAGCAATGGCTGATTCAAGGCACGTTGTTTTGAGTTTCCCCCCATTGCCCGTTCAGCCATTCTACCTTCTTGTGGAAACTCGGCTTGGCAAATTTGTTCATGCGATAGGTCGTGTTGTCGCCATTGTACTGCGGCCACCTCATGTGGTCAGCATTGCCCGCCTGCTCAATCTTTTCGACAAAGGCATCCATGAACGCGTCCATATAGGGATAAACTTCCTGATAGAACCGCTTCCAGTGAACTCTTATTCGCTCCTGGAAATGAGGGAATTTCACGATTTCTCCTATCCACCGGCAGTACCAGTTGCTTGGCACGTCCTCATAGAGGAACTGGTTGAACTCATAACTGCCGTTACCATAACGGAGATATGAATGGTCACAGTCCCATATCGGCCCGAAAATCAGCTTGGTGTTTTCGCCGAACTCCTTGTGCATATAGCAACTGCCGCTGAAGGCCTCTTGGTTATCCACAATCTCCTGCACGATGTAGTACACGGCAAGCGAGTCGATATCGATGTACCGTTCCCAAGTGTCATCGTTCTTGTCTGAACAGTAGATGGCACTGTCGGCACTCATGAGAAGGGAGGTGATATAGTTCCGCTGAATATCGCTCAGCTTTTCTGGCGAATGGGGCATGACCCAGAAGGGCTTTCCATTGCCCTCGGTGAAGGTAATGTTGCTAGGCTCGTTGTAATTGTTGATCTCGAGCAGCCAACCGCCAGAGACCCGTGTGCTGTCGGTCTCATTGTCATACTGTTCGGTGATATTGACACGATTGCTTCCCACTCGGATTTTCTCGGTCAGGAAGTAGAGCCCGATGTAGTCACCGTTTAAGACGACCTCGACAGGCTCCAGCTTGGGTGTCCACGCTAGTCCCATGCTGCGACTGATTTCAAATGGCAGTGCATTCTCGATCATTCCTTTGGTGCTGAAGGCGTTCGCCAGAAGCACCCAGTGACGGTCTGGGGGCATACCAAGCATCTGGATCTTATTATTGAGCTTAATCCTATAGGGCTTTTTTTCGGCCTCGCTCCACGTGTAATTGCCACGCCCCTTGATTTGCGCCTCCAGCGGATATTTGGCTGACCCCAGCGACTTATAGCCTTTAATGCCCAGCGCATCAATCCACAACTTGGCCCTCAGATATTCATCCTTACTAACGATGGGCTGCTGTCCCTCGGTGATAATGTATAACACGGGTAGCGTACCCGAGTAGAGGCCTACTGTGTCTTCAGCATCAGTGGTATCTGCTGGAGCCGGCGGTGTAGGATCAGGTATGGGCATGGGCGCAGGCTCATGCGGCTCATCGACACATGCTGTAGGTGCCAGAATTACCAACAGCAGCGATATGATTAATAATAAGGGCTTCCTTGTCATGTGATGGGTTTTAGTAGTAGTTTTTCCCCTTAATGTGCATTAGGCTTTTATTATCATGAGCATGCGTCAATGTCTGGAATTGCCATTTTTTTTACTTCAATGTCAACTTGCAAGTACCCTAATCGGTAAGGTCGCTGTAAATGTTTCTTCGGTGTCGAATTGAGACCGTTGAAGGGATGAAAATGTACATTTGGGAATTCAGTACATTCTCGAAATCATTTAAGCAGCAAACGAATCTAGCAGATTGGATGTTATTTGCCGAATTGCTAAAGCTGGTATAGTAAAAATGAGCCTTAGTTGTAAAATAATTAGCACGGGTTATGTCACGATAGATATGATTGCACTCAAAGACGACATCACCAGTATCAGCAAATTCACCTAAGAAAAAAACGGGATAGTCACTGCAATAATCATTGTGATGTAAATAGATGTGTGATTCGGTAACATTTTTGTAATTCATTCTGGTGTCACCTTGCAGATAGTTGTCGCAGCCCTCTAATATAATCATTTTAATACCATTTTCATTGTTATTTGTAAAAATGCCAAGACGCCTTAATCCTTCACAATGATTTCGGTTGAAAAATACTTTTCCTCCCTTTACACTACAATGCAATAACTCAACACCCTTGTTGGCGAATGTTTGCTCATCAGACGTGTAATCTGCTCTTGTACAGACGATTTTGTTGTCATCAAAAACAATCGTCGTCCCCTTGAATTCAAGACACATGTGATTGTCTTGATAAGCATTATTATCACGTAGGTTACGCACATTGTCACTGCAAATTATCGTATTGCCATTTATAAAAAACGGTGCATCGCAGAAAGCGGAATCGTCAACAGCATTATTGGTCTTGTCATAGTAGATACAGAAATCGACTAATTCGTAATTCCCATCAAGTTGCCAGTTACCATAAGAAATCTTATTATTTCTGACTGTCACATCACTATACAGAGTGTATTTGTCAAAGGAAATTGTAATAAGATGAGAAAGCGGAGCATTGATGAAAATTTCATTATTATCAAAATGAATTCCGTCGATGTTGTAACAGCATGGATCATCACGTTGTACGTCCAAATTATCTACATTGGTATCCTGATTAGTATAGAAATTGATGAATCGTTGGTTGCAGCCATCCCAGTTTGTACTTTCTGTGATGATGGCACCAGTGTTAGTACTGCCATTTACATCTTGGCAGTAGAAGCGGTTAAGGCGTATGTTGACATTCTTTTTACTGATGTTGTTATCACCAACAGGAGCGGGATTATGCCCTACATAGCTGTTACATGACCAAAGGGCAATTACTTCATCGTTCCCGTATTTATAGAAGTCATTGTCCTCTATAAACACGTTCTCAATGTCGCCGCGCAGCCAAATACCACCACCCGTCCAACGACGGTTATAGTTTGCAAACACACATTCACGGATGTCCAAATTAAATCCTCTCCTAATGTCGATGCACGTTGTCTCAACAAATTGATTCTCTATTTTCACGCGTCGCATCATTAGTGACTTAAGGTTATAGCATTTAATCAGATATGATTCCTGGCTTGTCAATTTGGTAGCCTTTAAATTAGCCTCTGTCAATGATACTGATGTCTTGATTGTAAGGTCGGAAATTGAGACCGAGATGCCGTTGCCATTATGTCCTAAGAATTCAAAAATACTATCGTCATCAAAGTCGATGTTTTGATTGATGATAAGGATAGTCTGTTCAAGGCCACTTCCCTTGATAATGGTATCATGGTTGCTGAACTGTAAACCATAATCCATAACGAATGTGCCGGGTCCTAACTCTATAATTGTTTCCTGATTAGTGACGTCAATGTTGCCTTCAAGAAAAGAAGGGAGACTGTAATTTGAATGTTTCATAATTAAATCTGGTTTATTGTAAGGTTGAAGGTTGAATAAAAAACTGCTTGAGGAAATGAGGATTTGACGGTTTTAATACGTGTCGAAGAATCCCTCGTATGAGTTGCCAGTGGGAGAGTCGATAGTGATGCAGTATTCACCCTCGGGAAGGGAAGATACATCAATTGTGCCGTAGGTACCGCTGACCTGTGTCGAGATGACGACTGTCCAGGCGCTTACCGAGGCGATCTCAACGTCATAGTAATTCACTTCACCACCTCCATCAATAATGATTTCCTGGGTGTTACTATCGTAATAAAGATCAGGCATATCAATTGGAACCGGAAAGTCAAAACGATCTCGGACAACTCCGTCTTTTGTCAAAACGATCTCATCCATGGCAGCATTAGAAAACAAGGACAAGGTGATAAAAAATAATGTAAATAATGCTTTTTTCATATTTCTAAATAATTTTAGTTTGTATGCAAAGTTATGGCGCGCCATTCATTAAAAACAAATTATCAAAGTTGAAAATAAAAAAAACGTTTACACATATCACAAAATACTATCAATCAGTATTTTATGGTCTTTTTGTATTCGTGCTGAATCACAAATTGCAAAATAAGGGGAAATCGTAACCTATTGATGTTAAAGTGTTTACAATTATGGGTTTTCCTGCCATTTTCGGCAATGTGTAATTTTTAAAGGCTATTTAAGGCATCAATGATTACACGATTGCTATTGTTAAACTCAATTTCATTAGGTACACCAAGGCGTGCAGCGCTTTTACGCCATACTATTGATGTCGTATTTAGAATTTAATGTAATGGTTGTGATTTGCTATCTACCTTGCTGCGAATGATCTTGAAGAAGCTGGGAGATATAATCTTGTAAAGGGATATTGATACCTAATTTTTTAGCAATCTCTTTACGTTTTGTGCTGATGTAATTTGGCGAATAACCCATGGTGATGGCTATCTCGATATAAGAGAAACCGCAACAACTGAGTTCAATGAAATGTAAATCAGATTCTGTTATTTTGGGATTTAGGGCAATATTTGAGATGATATTGTCATTTTTGTCAAGGTATGCACGCAACTCGGTCCAGAATTCTTTGGTCACCACATTTCCAATGGTATCTTTGATTCTCTGTCTAATCACTTTTGGAGAGTCTTTCTCGCTGGCGTCAATTGACGTCTGCATGAAGAAAACCAAATTCTTAACGAAATTCTGAATAATCGAATCTTTAGCATCTATTTGCTTCAATAGTTCTTCGTGTCTATCAAGATGAGTCCCTTCCAGCTCCCTGATGATGGACTTGGCATAAGCTGTCCTGCGGAAATGATAAACCATTGCCATTATCATAATGATGATGAATACTGATGACAAGATGGCTATCAATAATTTGAGATTACTGATTTTCCTGTTCTTAGCGTTGGATGACTTGAGGTTATTGAAGTTTTCAATCTGCTGAATCCTATATTTCTGCTTGTTATTTGCTATAGAATCCGATAATTGATTAGCGATATCACTGTAATAGTTCTTTTTGTTGACATCATTTTCATTTTTAGCAATGATAGACAAGATGTTACATTTACGCACCTTGACTTGTGCGCTGTGGTCACTGGTTCTCTCTTGAACGCGGTTAATGAAAAACCTTGCTGAATCGTTGCAACCTTCTAATGCGTAGATTTTTGCTAAATCAAGCAGAAGGTCAACCTCGACTAACTCGGGATAATCCTCAAGACATTTAAGGGCTATCCGTTTTGCCTTGTGCCGTGAGGTGTCTTTCATGGAAAGTTGTCTGCACAGCAATTCGCTACATTGATATATATAGTATGTGTCATTGATTTCTTTGGCAATATCAAGTGCTTGATAAAGATATCCTGAGAGATGTTCTTCGCTGGTGATGCCTTCACACATTCCCATGTGAAATAAACTACTCATTTGATGTCGCTTATCATCCGCCTTCTTATAATAATTGAGGGCATTTTTAGATTTCTCAAAACAAACCTGTATGTCAGCATGATAAAGTCTATACAAACTCGCAATTCTTGTATTGATCTGGCCGAGGTTGACATAATCCTTCTCGTCGGCAGTGGCTTCGGCTGTCTTGTAGTAGAGCATGGCACTGTCCGGGTGCCCCAGATCTTCCATGACGGTACCCTTGTAGAGGTAGGCGCGGGTGAGTTTCTCGTGTTCACTTTTTTGGTTGCGGTAGTAGTCGAGGGCGCGGTTGATGTCGGTGTCGCTGGTGGCAGTGATGTAGCACTTGTAGCGGGCTTGGGTCAGTAGCAGGCCCAGATAGGCGCGGTCGCTCTCGTCGGTCAGGCTATCAAGCGCCACACCCTTAACAATGGCTAGCGCACTGTCAGGCACATCATTCATCAGACTGTCGGCACGCGCCAGGCGACTGTCATAACGGTGCGACACGCCACAGCCCGGAATTACCATCTCGAGCATCAACAGAGTCATCACTATGACCAATGGCCAACGCTTCATGTCCGCAAAGATACAAAATTAATGAGAAATGATAAATGAGCAGTTAAATAATTGCTGTGCGTGCTGAAAGTATGAACAGCGGCCAGCAATCCACGCCATTGATTAAATTTCCGCTTTTCGACATTTACAACCACGCCACACAGTGCCTACCTTTACCATCCGCAACCATTATAATAATAAAATCAACCATGTTAAACACCGCCATTCATCACCCCCTCCGCCCATTCCAGTGGATGTCGAGACGTTGTTTCAGCGGATTGCAATACGCTGTACAAGAGTTTAGGGATTTGCAATCCTGGCCCAATGAAGTTATCGGATTACAAATCCAGCCGAACAGTAGTCGAACAACAAAAATTTTTGGTGCCATAGCGTGATACCCCCCCCGAAATGTCTAACATAAATACTTGGCGCCCTTGGCATCTTAGCGTGGTGCCACCCCGCTGCGATGATGGTAGATAATATAGGATTTGTCTTGTGTTTTTTCATTTCGTGAGGTTATGATTTTGCGCTTTCGCCGATTATGTTGTAACTTTGTGGGTGCAAAAACAATGAAAGACCAAACAAACAATTTTAAGTATTATCCGAACTATGAAATTAGTTGACAGATTTTTAAAGTATGTGAAGTTCGACACCCAGAGTGACGAACTCACCAATCTGACACCCTCTACCCCGGGCCAGATGGTGTTTGCCAAGGAGTTGGAGAAGGAGTTGCACGCCATGGGCTTGAGTGACATCTCGCTCGATGACAACGGCTACCTGTTTGCCACACTGCCCGCCAATACCGACAAGGCCGTGCCCACCATCGGCTTCATTGCTCACATGGACACTGCTCCCGACATGAGCGGTCACGACGTCAAGCCCCGCATTGTCAAGTATGAGGGCGAGCCCATCGTTTTGAGCGAGGAGCCTCGCATTGTCCTTGACCCTGTACAGTTCCCCGAGATGAACGATTATAAGGGCCAGGAGTTCATCGTCACCAGCGGTGACACTCTGCTTGGTGCCGACGACAAGGCCGGTATCGCTGAGATTCTGAGCGCCGTAGAGTGGCTCCAGGAGCACCCCGAGGTAAAGCACGGCAACATCCGCGTGGGCTTCAACCCTGATGAGGAAATCGGCTTAGGCGCCCACCACTTCGACGTGGAGGCGTTCGGCTGTGATTGGGCATACACCATGGACGGTGGTGCCGTCGGCGAGTTGGAATATGAGAACTTCAATGCCGCCAGTACCAAAATCACTTTCAAGGGTCTGAACGTGCACCCCGGTGCCGCTAAGCACAAGATGATCAACTCGATGCGTGTCGCCATGCAGTTTGCCATGATGCTGCCGCGCTGGGAGACCCCCGAGCATACCGAGGGCTACGAGGGCTTCTACCACCTCATCAGCATGCAGGGTGGAGTAGAACAGACCACGCTCAGCTACATCATCCGTGACCATGATCGCGCCCGCTTCGAGAGCCGCAAGCGTGAGATCGAGCACCTGTGCAACAAGATTAATGCCGAGTTCCCCGATTGCGCCACTTGCGAAATCAAGGACCAGTACTACAACATGCGCGAGAAGATCGAGCCGGTGATGAACATCATCGACATCGCCAAGCAGGCTATGGAGAATGCCGGCGTTACCCCCAAGGTACAGCCCATCCGCGGCGGTACGGACGGTGCCCAGCTTTCGTTCAAGAATCTGCCGTGCCCCAACATCTTCGCCGGCGGCATGAACATGCACGG
>JAEEGL011676444.1_pt1 | contig 14188 bp, 14 predicted proteins | sample 9134231 | NCBI WGS metagenome assembly JAEEGL01 (sample SAMN16246548, study PRJNA631951) | gut metagenome | biome: gut microbiome; feature: rumen; material: fiber-attached | host: Bos | place: Iran: Karaj | collected 2018-10 | reverse complement strand
GAGTATCCACTCCTCGTTGTGCTCGGCAATGGCCTTGGACATGGACGGGATGGATCCGTTGATCTTTTCAGCAATAATAATCATTTGGCATCTCCTGTTTTTTTACTTTGAATTGGTTTTTATTTTAAGCTTCCGAGGACATCTTCGTACACCTTGTCGGCTCTCTTCCAGTATTCGTCCATAAGGCCGTCTATTCTGGCGTTGAGCTTTTCGGCGTAATCTCTGTCCTTCATGAGCTTAGTGTTCACTCTTACGTTGAGAGCTGCTCCGTAAAGAGCCGCCCATGCGAAGACCGCTCCGCATCCTGCGTCGGAGACCATGAGCTTGCTTCCCTTGGCCGCGAATTCTTCCTGGAGTTCTATGACCTTTGCGGAAAGCTCCGCGATCTCCATGGGAACAGCAGCAGCGTCGTGGAGGCACTTTTCGAGAGTCTCGTCCCTGCCCGGAGCTTCCTTGGGAAGTCCGTATGCTCTGGAGAGAGGCTTGAAGCCTTCAGCGTCCCTGTCTATGCAGGCGAGCAGTTCGTTCTGAAGCTTTGCAGCTTCGTCCATGAGCCTGATGATATCCGGCTCGACGTCGGCGTACTTTTTCTTTCCGAGGGTGAAGTTTCCTACCATGGAACCAAGAGCAGAAGCAAGCGCGCCTACGAGCGCGGATGCTCCGCCGCCTCCGGGAACGGAAACCTTCGCCGCTAATTCATCTGTAAAAGCCTTAAGGCTGAGGTCGTTCATCGACATAATGGATCTCCGATCATCAGGCCCGGATCCGTGCGCGCCCCGAACTGGGCGCGCACGGTCCGGACAATACTTCTAAATGGTAAACTTGTTTAGAACGATGGTGCAGTTCTGTATCAGAACAGTCCGCTTACGGCGCCGGTCTTGGTGTCTACGTCGACCTTGCGGTAAGCCGGATTGCTTCCGGTTCCGGGCATCATCGAGATGGTTCCTGCCATCGGGCAGAGGAACTTGGCTCCGCCGTACTCGAGTATGTCTCTTACCGGGAGTCTCCATCCCTTGGGAACGCCCTTGAGGGTCGGATCGTGGGACAGGGACAGGTGGGTCTTTACCATCATGGTGCAGTAATCTGCGTACTTCGGATCCTTCTCGAAGCGCTCGGCCTTCTCCAGAGCCAGCGGGCTCCAGTCTACGCCGTCAGCACCGTATACTTCCTTAGCTATAAGCTCTACGCGCTGTCTGAGCGGAGTATCGAGCTCATAGAGGTACTTGATCGGGCTGTTCTCAGCTTCTTCGCAGGCATCGATGACAGCTTCCGCGAGCTCGATGGCTCCGTCGCCGCCATACTGCCAGTGCTCGGACAGAGCGCAGCGGACTCCGCGCTCCTTGCAGAGCCTTCTGAGAAGCTCTACTTCCTTATCTGTATCTGTATAGAACTTGTTGATGCAGACTACGGGGATTATGCCGCTCTTCGTAACGTTCTTGACGTGGTGGAAGAGGTTCTCGCAGCCTTTTTCAAGAAGCTCCAGGTTCTCCTCGGTATATTCCTTGGGAAGAGGTCTTCCGGGAACGACCTGCGGTCCGCCGCCGTGCATCTTGAGTGCGCGGATGGTGGCTACTACTACGGAGCAGTGCGGCTTGAGGCCGGAGAGTCTGCACTTTACGTTCCAGAACTTCTCGAAGCCGATGTCTGCCGCGAAACCGGACTCTGTTACGTGATAATCGAACAGCTTGAGAGCCAGTCTGTCGCCTATGATGGAGCTCTGGCCGATGGCGATGTTCGCGAACGGGCCTGCGTGTACCAGGCAGGGCTGATGCTCTACTGTGTAGCAGAGAGTCGGGTTGATGGTGTTGCGCATCCATGCGGTCATTGCGCCTGCGACCTCGAGGTCCTCAGCGGTGACCGGGTTGCCCTTCTTGTCGTATGCAAGAACGATCTTGCCGATACGGTCGCGAAGGTCGGGCAGATCCTTGGCAACAGCCAGGATAGCCATGAGCTCGGAGGACACGGCGATGTTGGTGCGGGTGGTCATTCTGTAACCATCCATCTTGCCTTCGCCGAGGCCTATCTCCATCTTACGCAGAGCCTGGCAGCAGAAGTCCATTACGAAGTTCCACTCAATGCGCTCCGGGTCGATGTCGAGTCTCTTGAGACCGATCTGGGCGAGACGCTCGTCGTCGTAGTTTCTCTCGTGCTGCATGCGGGCGTTGAGAGCTACCATTCCGAGGTTGTGAGCGTTCATGATGTCGTTGATGTCGCCGGTGAGTCCGAGCGAGAACTCGGTCATCGGGATCAGCAGTGCGTTTCCGCCGCCTGCAGCGGTACCCTTAACGTTCATGGTGGGGCCGCCGGAGGGCTGACGCAGGCATCCGCCTACATTCTTGCCGAGCTTGCCGAGGCCTTCGATAAGACCAAGGCTGGTGGTGGACTTACCTTCACCAAGCGGAGTCGGGGTGATAGCCGTAACTTCGATGAACTTTCCGTCCGGCTTATCCTTAAGACGCTCCATGATCTTGATAAAGTCCAGTTTCGGAGTCTTTCCGAAAGGAATGATCTCATCGGGGAGAAGACCCATCTTCTCTCTGAACCATTCTACAGAAGGAAGCTCCTTTTCTGCTGCTTCTGCGATCTGCCAGTCTTTGTACTGGGTAGGATCAAGTTTTGCCATTTGTGACCTCCTGAATAAACTATAATAGTCGGGCCGGCATGAAAGCCGGCCCGGTTACGGCGCAATTAGAGAGAAGCAAGCTCCTTTGCCTTTGCAGCTGCGGAAGCAGCGTCGGTGGTATAAGCGTCAGCGCCGATCTCGTCAGCAAATGCCTGGGTGATGGGGGCTCCGCCTACCATTATCTTTACCTGGTCCTTGCATCCGGCGTCGATGAGGCACTTAACAGTGTTTCTCATGGACTCCATGGTGGTGGTGAGCAGGGCGGAAACGCCTACTACCTTGCAGTCCGGGTTAGCCTTAACAGCTTCTACGAACTTCTCTGCGGGAACGTCGATGCCGAGGTCGATTACTTCGAAACCGGCAGCTTCGATCATGATGCCGACAAGGTTCTTGCCTATGTCGTGCAGGTCGCCTGCAACTGTTCCGAGAACGTACTTGCCGTACTTGCCTACGGAGTCGCCCGCGAGGAGCGGCTTGATGGTGGCTACGCCGCGCTGCATCGTCTTAGCAGCAACGAGCATTTCAGGAACGTATATCTCGTTGTTCTGGAACTTGAGACCGACTTCGTCCATTGCAGCCATCATGGAATCGAGCACCTCATCGGGGGTAGCGCCGGCGTCGAGGGCTTCCTGAACTGTGGGCTGGATAAGCTTAAGTCTTCCTGCAGATACTACATTCTTTACACTTTCGATCATTTTGTTTCTCCTTCCTAAAAAAACAAATCATTTATTTCATACCTTGCCGCACGCCGTCCGCTCGTCCACTGCATGGGCCTGCTGCAACGTATAAACTTACGGTTTAATTATATGTTACAGGCGTGAAAAAATCATTGTAGGAATTAACAATAATCATAGGCGCTATTCTATTTTCAAGCCACCCCCGCCCTGATCCGGCGCTGTTTTTTTATTGAAAAACGCAATCGCATTTGTACAATATATTACTAAAATTGTAACTTTTAACAAAATATGCTTGTAAATACGCCCGTTTTCAAATATCTTTATAATAACAGAAGTATTATAGAGGTATTATCATGGAACTTACACTTAACATTCTTCTGGACGAACTGTCGGACTGCAACCCGCTGTGCTACATAAAAGACAAGTCCAGAGCTTTCACAGGCGTACGGCTGATAAGTCCCAATCCGGAAAAGAATCCCAGTAACAAACTGATAGTCTGCAAGCTGTCGCAAGCCCTTAAGGCAAAAGGTCTGGGCCATGAATATTCCGTTGCGGCAGTGATAGACTCCCCTCTTCCCCGGGATTCCGCCATACTTCAGAACATGGTCCTGTTCGACACTGAATTAAGGCCCGAACTGTTCTTCATACGGGTCCAGAGCATCTTCGAAAAATACTCCGACTGGTGCTTCGAAATGGACCAGTGCCTCATAAAACACCGCTCGATACAGGACATTCTTACCCTTTCGGAAAAAGTCATCGGAAACTACATAACGATCTCCGATTCTGCATTCTCGCTGGTGGCCTACACCCAGAATCTTAAGTGCGACGACGACATTACCAGAAGACTAGTGGAAAAAGGCTATCACGATCAGGAGACCATAAACATCTTCAACAAAGCCAAGCTCATGAACTTCTGGAAAGACGCAGACGACATCTACGTAAGGGAGACCGGTCTGATAACGTCCGTACCGATGATGAGCAAGGTCATCCACTACAACAATTCCTACTATGCGCACGTTGTGATGCTCTGCACGCACAGGCTTCCCAGCGAAGGACTTAAGGATCTGTTCCGCATCCTGATCGATCATCTTATGACCTGCTTCGAGCGTCAGTGGATAGAGAACAACCAGATGCCGCATGTCTACGACAGTCTGCTTCTGGATCTTCTGGAATCCTCGGATCTGAGCCCCGAGACCGTGGCTGCAAGAGCAAGGAACTCCGGACTGTCCGTAAAAGGAAACTACGTGCTTGCGAGAGTCTCTGCCAACGACAGCGCAGGAATAATGCTGCAGAGGCTGTGCAATGAGCTCTCCACACGCATAACGCAGTCCAGGGTCACGCTGAGCAGCGAGATACTCATAGCGCTCATCCCTTACAGCACGCAGAAACCGTTCTCACAGCTGATAGACGTGCTCCAGGAGATCATGGAAAGATACAACGCCGAATGCGGTCTGAGCGACCCGTTCAGCAGTCTTCTGGAGATAAAGACTGCAGGCGCGCAGGCCCTGATAGCGCTCAATGCGCCGCAGACAGGTACCGCTCTGGTCTCCGCGGACGCCAGACGGAAGGACATCACCAGAGTAAACACCTTCTCGCGATGCTACCCCGGATACGCATTGCTGCAGACCGACGCCGATTCTTCGGTAATTAAATGTTCCGCCGCCTACAGAGCTCTGGACAAGCTCTGCGAGAACGACCAGAAACGCGGCACCAACAACTTCGAGCTGCTGTACGCCTACCTGATAAACGAAAGGAAAGCGTCCGAGACCGCTCAGATAATGCACATGCACAGAAACAACGTGATTTACAGGATAACCAAGATCTGCGAAATGATAGACTCGGATCTGTCCGACCCGGACGTAAGGCTGAGACTTCTGCTCTGCTATGAGATCTACAAAAAGAAAGACTAAATAAAAGAAAGGAACCGAAATGTACGAAGACTTCTACGTAAACATACCTGACACAGACGCGTTCTTAAGGCGCATACACCTTGATCCCGCAGAGATAAAGCCGGACAAGGAGAGCCTTAACAAGATCCTTTACAACCACCACAGATACGTTCCTTTCGATAACCTGAACGTGTGGGCGAACGCCGAAGAACCTCCCCTTTCCGTACCTGCTCTTTTCGACAAGATAGTAAACAGGCGCCGCGGAGGTTATTGTTTCGAAATGAACGGGCATCTGGAAGCTGCTCTTCGCTCGCTTGGATTTGAATGCTACTGCGTGCAGGTACGCATAACCAAAGGCCGCGATTTCCTGCCCCCCTGCAGGCACCGCTCGGTAGTAACGGTAATAGACGGAAAGAAGCACTTCTGCGACGTAGGGCTTGGTTTCATATTCTTCCCGGAAGCCGCCGAGTTCAACGGAGACTTTACAAGATTCGGGTACAAGGCTGTCTGTGAAGACGGTATTTGCAGAGTAATGGTAAGAAAGCCGGACGGCGAGGAAGAGATTCTCAGATTCGCCGACGAACCGATGCTTCCGATAGATTTCATTAATCCGAACACCGCTTGTTCCATAGACCCGAATTCCACGTTCAGGACCAGACTGTCTCTTGTCATAATGACGCCCGAAGAGAACCGCAAGAACCTTGTAAGCGACGGACCGGTGCACACAGCAAAGACCTCCGTAATAACCCTTAAAGACCCCAGCGGGAACGTGCTGGAAGAACGCACCATAGACAACAAGACCGAACTTTCCAAGGCTCTGTGCGAGGAATTCGGCACGGAATTCGAGTTCTGAAGCTAATAAAGCAATGAAAAGTCTTACTCACCTCTACAGGATCGGAAAAGGACCGTCCAGCTCGCACAGCATGGGCCCGGAGCGCGCGGCGCACCTGCTTAGGGAACTGTTTCCGCAGGCGGACGCTTTTAAAGTTACGCTGTACGGTTCGCTGGCAAAGACAGGCCGCGGCCACATGACCGACAAAGTCCTGGAGGAAAGCTTTGCGCCCCTCCCGGTGGAGATAACGTTCGACACGGAGCACGACGAGGGCCTGGAGCATCCCAACGGCATGGACATCAGCCCCCTCAAGGACGGAAAGGTCCTGGACACTAAGAGGGTCTACAGCATAGGCGGCGGAGCCATAAGGCTTGCCGACACAGAGTACGTTGAAGCGCCGGAAGTCTACCCGCAGAACAGCTTCAACGAGATATCCCATTACTGCGCCCAGAGAAGCATGCGCATATGGCAGTACGCGGAGCAGATGGAAGGACCTATGCTCTGGAACTACATGGCACAGGTCTGGGAAGCCATGAAGAACGCCATCCGGGAAGGTCTGGCGGCAAAGGGGACCCTGCCGGGCGGACTGGACGTCCAGAGAAAGGCAGGATATCTTTTTGGCCAGTTCTCCCCTTCCGAAACGCCCGAGACCCGCGAGAACCGCATAGTATGCGCTTACGCCTTCGCCGCGGCTGAGCAGAACGCGGGAGCAGGAACGGTGGTAACGGCGCCTACCTGCGGAGCCAGCGGCGTTGTGCCTGCGGTCCTGTATTACAATCAGCTGAAGCTTGGAATATCCGACGAGCAGATACAAAAAGCTCTTGCCACAGCAGGAGTGATAGGCAACATCATAAAGACTAACGCTTCGATCTCCGGAGCGGAATGCGGATGCCAGGCAGAGATAGGCACGGCCTGCTGCATGGCGGCAGCCGGTCTGGCGGAGCTTCTGGGGATGAGCATGGACCAGATAGAATACGCGGCGGAGATAAGCATGGAACACATGCTGGGGCTTACCTGCGATCCGGTAGACGGACTGGTGCAGATCCCCTGCATAGAACGCAACGCAGTAGCCGCGATGAGAGCGATAAACGCAGTGTCGCTGGCGCATTTCCTTACAAACTCAAGAAAGATATCCTTCGACACGATAGTAAAGACCATGTACGAGACCGGAAAGGATCTTGGGAAGAATTACAGAGAGACAGCGGAAGGCGGACTTGCCAAGTACTACAGCGCGCACAAAGGATCCCTGTAACGGCGCGAAAGACCCGCTGTAAAACAGAGTACAGGAAAAGAAGAACAATAAAAGACCGGGGCATATGCTCCGGTCTTATTAATGCGCTTATGTTTACGTAATTTATATTTCGTATGATTCCTGATATTCCAGCGGGACCACGTTCAGATCCCCGCCCTCGCACAGCTTTAGGAAATCCGAAAGTTCCGCGATGGGCCTTAATCCCTGATCACCTTTTCTGTAGTGCATGGGGATGACCAGAGCTGGCTTGGTGCGCCCGATCAGCTCCAGCGCCGCGGAAGCGTCTATGGTAAAGAAGCCGCCCACCGGTACGAGAGCAGCGTCCGCATTCTTAAAGAGCTCTTCTGCCCTTTCCGTTAACGGACATCCAAGATCGCCGTAGTGCACCACGGTCTTTCCCTCTGCTTTAAACAGGCGGATGAAGGTGAATCCCCTCTTTGCGCCGTTTGCGTCGTCGTGGGGAAGTTCCAATTCAGTTACCTCGAACGGACTGGGGCGTTTTGCGGGAACTATCTCCACAGCGTCCGTGTAGGCGTGGTCCATGTGCCCGTGCGAGCAGTAGACCTTGTTTGCGGACAGCTTAAGATCCCCGTATCCGGGTACGCCGCTGTCGTACGGATCCAGGGCTATGACATAGCCGTCCGACTCAAGCGTAAAGCAGGAATGTCCGTAATAAGTGATCTTCATTACCTAGAATCCGCTGTGGATGCTGGTGCCTCTCTTGCTGTCCGGATTGCGGTTGACGACGGAAGCAGCGGAATTTCCGCATGCAGCCAGGCAGGTAAGCGCCAGAGCGACAGCCAGAACGACAGCTATAAGTCTTTTGGTGAGAGTCATTTTGTTCAGTCCCCTTTCCTGAAAAACACGGGATAACCTAACTTACGGTCTTATTATAATCGATTTTCCGCAAAGTACATATAGATTCTGTGAAGAATTGATAAAAACGCGGTCTATTTATGCCTCAGCGCGGCACCATGGACTGCAGCATGGGCCCGTTCTTCTTGAGCCATGCGTTGTGCTTCTTGTATTCCGGGAAGATGCGCAGAAGCTCCGCGTAGAAACGTCCCGAGTGGTTCATCTCCAGCAGATGGCAGACCTCGTGCGCGCATACGGAATCCAGGACTTCCTTGGGCGCCAGCATCAGCAGGCAGTTCATGCTTATGTCTCCCTTGGCGGTGCAGCTGCCCCAGCGTGTCTTCTGGCATCTTATCGACACGCTCCTTACCCGTCCGGAAACTCCCGCAAGCCTTGCGAAATGCTCTATCCTGCCGGGTATGTACTGTTTTGCCAGCTTTTTAAGGCGGTTGAACTGCTCGGGAGTCATGACCTTAACGTCTCCTGCCGCGGCCCTGGCCTTAGCCTGCTTTGCAAGCTGCTTCCTGGCCCAGTCCTCGTGCGCAAGGACGAAAAGGTCTATCTCGAATTTAGGAACAAGATAAGGCGCCCGGACTTCCACGGTGCCGTCCGGCGTTACCTGCATTCCTATGGTTTTTCTTGAGCTTCTGATTAGTCTGTATTCTAACATCTGCCGTCAGTGATGCTTTTGCCGCGGACCGCCCGGAGCATTACCGTCCGGTATCCCGCGTCACGCCTTTACTATGTTTACAAGTACCTCCACCATCTTTTCCATGGCGTCGGCGGAAACGAACTCCTTTACGGAGTGGTAATTCTCCCCTCCGGTGGACAGGTTGGGGCAAGGCAGTCCTTCGTAGGAGAGCCTGGCGCCGTCCGTGCCTCCGCGGATGGGAACGGTTACAGGCTCCACGCCCGCGGCCCTCATTGCGTCCTCCGCCCTCTTTATGATGTGCATTACGGGAAGGATCTTTTCCTTCATGTTGTAGTAGCTGTCCTTAACGATGCACTCGGCGGTGCCTTCGCCGTATTTTGCGTTTATCTTTGCCTCGAGCTCCTTGAGCAGTTCTTTCTTGGCGGTGAACTTTGCCATGTCGTGGTCGCGGACCAGCATCTTTACGACGGCGGAAGTCTCGTCGCCGTTTATCTCCTGTATGTGGAAGAACCCTTCGTAACCCTCCGTCCTTGCGGGGGTCTGATCCTCCGGAAGCATGGACACGAACTCGGACGCTATCAGCACGGCGTTCTTCATCTTGTTCTTGGCGCTGCCCGGATGGATGTTGAGACCTTTTACCTTAAGCACTGCCGCCGCAGCGTTGAAATTCTCGTATTCCAGCTCTCCCAGCGCTCCGCCGTCCACAGTATATCCGAACTCGGCTCCGAAGCCTTTAACGTCGAAAAGATCCGCGCCGCGGCCCACTTCTTCGTCCGGGGTGAATCCGACTGCTATGCGGGGATGCTTTATCTCCGGGTGATCCGCAAGATACTCGACGGCGCTTACTATCTCCGAAACGCCTGCCTTGTCGTCCGCGCCCAGAAGAGTGGTGCCGTCTGTAATTATGAGCCTCTGACCTGCGTACTTGTCCAGGAACGGGAAGTCCTTGACTGCAATGGTGCCGTTTCCCTGGTCTATGTCTCCGCCCTTGTAATCGATCAGTCTGGGCTTGATGTTTGCTCCCGGGGCGTCCGGCGAGGTATCCATGTGGGCTATGAGGCCTATGCACGGAAGGTCCCCGCATCCGGGGCTTGCCGGAAGATAGCCGTATACGTAGCAATTACCGTCCAGTTTAACATCGGACAGACCGATAGCTTTAAGCTCTTCTGCTATGTGCTTTGCCAGCTCGAACTGGCTCTTTGTCGACGGTATGTCCTCCATGTCGTATTCCGAAGCAGTGGGATACGATACGTAATCCAGAAAACGGTCGATCACTTTGCCTGTGTAGTAGCTCATTTTTGTCTCCTTGTATTGCTGATCTCAGGGCGCGGGCGCTGCCTGAGCGTCCCGGTCCTGCCTGTAGATGTTGTTGCGGAACTACAGGTCCCCTTCCTGCCTGTAGATGTCGTTGTCGTAGTCCTGAGCGTAAGTCTCGGTGGTACCGTCGAAAGTCTCGGCGGCCTCGTCTATCTGCTCGTCGAATCCCGTAAGAGCCGCAAAAGGCGAAAACTGCGCAGCCCTTCCCTCGCGGGACATGTGCGCGTGCTTTGCGGATCCGCGGTATTCCATGTCTATTATATCGCTGTAGAGCTCTCTGGCGGTAGCCATTTTATCGTTTCCTCCGCATCCCTTCTCCGGGAACTCAGGCTTTGTGGCCGCCCACCTGGGCGTTCCTTTCCATTGCGGTGGCTGCTTCCTGAAGATCCATGCCTCTTACTATGGCGTTCTTCCCGAAGCGTCCGCGTATCTTAAGCACCGCCTCCTGGCGAGCCCTTTCGGTCTTGTCGTCCTTAAACTTTTCTTCTTTCTGCTTTGGATCTTCCGCAAGCGAGAAAAAGTCCAGCTGCTGTTCTCCGGCTTCCTTCTCCACTCTGCGCTCCGTGCGCACATGGTTGGCGACCACGTACATGCGCCTTACCAGAAGATCCCTGTCCACTATTGAATCGTAGAGTTCCGTTACCGCGTCCATCATGGCCTTGCCGGACGACGTGAACCCTCCGGGAATGTTGATGGATCCGTGCGCGTCCTTAGGAGCCGTCCGTCCGTAGTGATCCTTTTTAGTCTGCCCCTTAAACGTGCTGTCCGTCCGCCCGGTAATGTTAGCAGTATCGTAGCAGACCGTAAGCACGATCTGGTCCGTAAGCACGCCTTTTCTTACAAGATCCAGGCTCAGCATGTCCGTCATCTCGCGGACTATGAGCCTTGCGTCCTCAAAGCTGTATGGCCTGGACAGCACCTGCCCGGAGCTGAGGCTCCGCTCTGACGGCCGGTATTTCTTTATTTCCGCTATGGTGCATGGCTCGTATCCCCAGGCGTGGTCTATCAGAAGCTCCGCGTTTACCCCGAACATCTTGTACAAAAGGTCCTCGTTGCGCACCGAGCATCTGGCTACGTCGCCCATGGTGTACATGCCCGCGGAAGCCAGCCTTTTTGCGTATCCGCGCCCTACCCTCCAGAAGTCCGTTATGGATCTGTGGTCCCACAGAAGTTCCCTGTAGGAGCGCTCGTCCAGGGACGCTACTCTTACGCCGTTCTCATCCGGAGGCATATGCTTTGCCACTATGTCCATGGCTATCTTGCAGAGGTACATGTTGGTGCCGATGCCTGCCGTTGCGGTGATCCCTGTCTCGTTAAGAACGTCCCCTATCAGCCTTGCCGTGAACTGCTCGGCAGTAAGGCCGTAGAGCTTAAGATAGCTGGTGGCGTCTATGAATACCTCGTCCACGGAATAAACGTGCACGTCCTCCGCGGAAACGTGCCGCAGATATATGTTGAATATCTCCGTGCTGACCCTCATGTACTCCGCCATGCGGGGCTTTGCTATTATGAAGTCCAGCTGCAGCGAAGGATCGCTCTTAAGCTCCGGATCCGAAAAGCTCTTTGCCGTAAATCTGCGGCCGGGAGCCCTGGCCCTTCTGTCCGCGTTTATCTCCTTTACACGTTCCACGACTTCAAAAAGCCTTGCGCGTCCTGAAACGCCGTAGCTTTTAAGCGACGGTGTGACGGCAAGGCATATGGTCTTTTCCGTGCGGCTCTCGTCCGCCACCACAAGGTTGGTGGTAAGAGGGTCCAGACCTCTGGCGGCGCATTCCACCGAGGCGTAGAAAGACTTGAGATCTATGGCTATGTAGGTTTTTCCGGATGGACCGCTCATCGCAGTTTATCTGATGTTTTTCCTTATTGCTCCCAGAAGTTCTCCGTAGGTCTCGTAAGCCGGGATCTGCGGGTACTGAGCCTTTATGGCGTCCGTGCTTCTGAACAGGAATCCGACACTGCTGGCCTGTATCATGCCGAGGTCGTTGTAGCTGTCGCCGCTGGCGATGGTGCCGAGACCTATCGAATGCAGCGCGTTTACCGTAGCAAGCTTGGTGTCGCCCTTAACGCGCATGTTAAAGCCGGTGATCTCGCCGTTTTCCGCCACTTCCAGACTGTTGCAGAATATCGTGGGCCATCCCAGCTTCTCCATAAGAGGCATTGCGAACTCCTCGAAAGTATCGCTGACGATTATTACCTGGGCGAAGGACCTGAGCTCGTCCAGGAATTCCCTGGCGCCTTCCAGAGGCTCCATCTTGCGTATGACTTCCTGTATCTTGTCCAGTCCGTAACCTTTTTCCTTAAGCAGCGCTATGCGCCACTTCATGAGCTTGTCGTAATCCGGCTCGTCGCGCGTGGTGCGTTTAAGCTCCGGGATGCCGCTGTTCTTTGCGAATTCTATCCATATCTCCGGTACCAGTACGCCTTCCAGGTCTAAGCAAACTATCTTCATGATCTTCTCCGTATTTCTCAGCTTTGCGCTGTTATTAACAAGTTATATTCCTGCTGCGGTCCTGTCCTACCACTCGGTGGAGGGCAGGATTATATCGTCCTCGAACATTTCGCGGATTATGGCCTTTTCCTTTTCCGGCGCCACCGGCTCATCCGTGAACTCCCTCTGGAAACGGACCTTCATGCTGGCAAGCTGGGCCGCCTCTGTCCGCTGCTCCAAAAGATCCCTTCTGTCCAGGATTATGCAGTCCACAAGCTCCCACAAAAACAGCCAGAACAGTATGAGTACCGCCTCGTTGAGGACTATGGCCGCGTTGGGGAACAGGGAATTTACCAGCCAGACTATGCCGGCAAAAACGACCGCCCCCGTGAAAAGCATTATTATCTTGGTCTTGTTGCGTTCCAGCGCCATCTGGGTGTCGCCCATCTTGAGCGCGTAGTAGTCCGCGATGGTCTCTTCTATGCAGTCCCTCTGCTTTTTGGTGAATATGTGGTTGCAGATCTCCAGGACTATCGGGTACTCCGTGGGAACGTAGTTGGCGTTCTCCTCCACGAATCTGGTGAACGATCCGTTGAGCCATTCGTAGCCGTCCACGGAGTATTTGTCTATTATGTCGTAATAATCGTTGACGTTGCAGGATATGTAGGCAAGGCCGTTCTCCACGTAGAAGTCCTTTACGAACTTGTCCAGATCCACGCTCTTGCGCCTGAACTGCTTAAGATTTTCCTTCAAACGCCGGCTTTTTCTTTTTTTACTGTTATTACTGCTGCCGAACAGCATGCTTTTGCCTTTCTGTGTTTTATCTTTTTATGTCTTTGCGGGATCAGGGCTGTTTATATCCGCAGGCCTTTTCCAGTTCGGCAAGGCCTATCCCCAGGCGGCGCAGTCTTTTTAGGAAGGCTCCCGCGTTGGCATTTCCTATGCCCAGAGCTTCCCCTGAAGCTGCGCGTCTTTCCGAGCTTCCCTGCTGTCCGGCAAGCCCCAGAGCAGCCATGTCGTCCGCTGTGACTTCCTTGTATTCTCCGCGGCCCGATCCGCGGCCCGCAAACTCAGCGTCCGGTCCGTCGGACGCCGTGCAGCCCGCCGATATCAGCGCTTTGCGTATGTCTTCCGGCGATGCGTTCTCCACGCCGGTATCGCCGTCTTTTTGCGCCTGGCGCTCCGTAAGAAAAGCGTGCTTTGCTTCCGGAAACAGAGCTTCCAGCCGTTCGCGAATGCGCCTTCCGGCGTGGTCCGGATCCGTAAATATGACTATGCCGTTTCTGCTGTAAGCGGCTTCTATGTTTTCCAGCGTCTGCTCCGTTATTCCGTAGCCATGCGTAATGATGACGTCCGCCTCGACAGCCGCAAGCACCGCGGACATGTCGTCGCGGCCTTCCACGACCACCGTTTCCTTAAGCTTCATTTAAAGCCTTTCCTTCCACATTCCGGAGACGAAATACATCATGGCGGCCCAGGTGAAGACGGAGAAATAGATCCCGTCCCTGTCCGTGCACCTGCGCATCATCTCCTGTATCTCGTCCTTGCCGTAGACCACGTAATCCCCTATCATTTCTATGGATTCCGTGCCGCCGGCGTTGAACGTGAAGCCCTCCGGAAGATCCGCCACGGCGCAGGCCATTGCGTTGCATTCGTCCGTCAT
>JAEEGL011449236.1_pt1 | contig 14188 bp, 8 predicted proteins | sample 9134231 | NCBI WGS metagenome assembly JAEEGL01 (sample SAMN16246548, study PRJNA631951) | gut metagenome | biome: gut microbiome; feature: rumen; material: fiber-attached | host: Bos | place: Iran: Karaj | collected 2018-10 | reverse complement strand
GATGTTATTTTTGTAATGGACGAGGGAAAAATTACCGGTTTTGGAACTCATGAAGAGCTTTTAAAAACGAACAGTATTTACAAAGAAGTTTTCGAATCCCAGCAGAACGGGAATGTCGATTTAGATTCCGCTAAAAGTGAGTAAGAGGGAAGGATTATGCCGGGTCCAAGAGGAAAAATGAATGGGGCAATGCAAAAGCCCAAAAACGTAGGTAAAACAATAAAGCGTCTTTTCAGTTATTTAGGCGGATACAAGTTTTTATTTCTGCTGGTTTTTTTGTGCATAATAGTTTCATCCGGTGCACAGATTGCCGGAAACTACATGCTGCGTCCGGTTCTGAATAAATACATCATTCCGTTAATAGGACAGCAGAACCCGAATCTTGCGGAGTTTTTCGGGCTGCTGCTCGTAATGCTTTTTATTTATGTGGTTGGAGTTATTGCTCAATACGTGAACAACAGAATTATGCTTAACATTTCCACAGGAACGCTTTTTAAAATCCGCACCGAATTGTTTACGCATCTTGAAACTCTACCGTTAAGGTTCTTTGATTCGCACACACACGGCGAATTGATGAGCCGTTTTACAAACGATACCGACACATTGCGCGATATGCTGAGTCAGGCTGTGCCGCAGCTGTTTTCGCAGACTCTGACGCTGCTTGCAACTTTCATAATGATGCTTTTATTAAGTCCTGTACTTACGCTGGTTGTTATTGCCTGCATTATTGTCATGATTTTTATAACAGGTTTTATCGGCAAACATTCAGCTGAAGCATTCCGTGAACAGCAGAAGAATATCGGTAAGGTAAACGGCTTTATTGAAGAGATGATAGAAGGGCAGAAAGTAGTAAAAGTTTTTTGCCGCGAAGAGCCTGCAAAACAGGATTTTTCCGTTTTGAACGACGACTTGTGCCGCGCCGGAACAAGGGCGAACACGCTTGCCAATATCCTTGGTCCAATAATGAACAACATGGGACACATCAACTACGCCCTCACTGCCATTGCAGGTGTTCTTCTGATTATTGCGGGAAGAATGGATATTGGTACAATCGCAGCATTTCTGCAGTATTCCAAAAGCTTTTCACAGCCAATAAGCATGATGGCGCAGATGTTCAACGGAATCTTGAATGCGCTGGCCGGTGCTGAAAGAATCTTTGCCGTCATCGATGAAAAGCCCGAAATTGATGAAGGTTATGTAACTCTCATAAACGCAAACATTCTTCCCGACGGAACAATAACCGAAGCTTTTATGCCCACCGGTGAATGGGCGTGGAAACATCCGCACGGTGATGGAACGCTCACATATCAGCGTTTGAAGGGCGAAGTTCAGTTTGATAACGTATCGTTCGCATATAATGCGGACAAGGTTGTTCTGCACGATATTATGATGACGGCAAAGCCCGGACAGAAAATCGCGCTCGTAGGTTCAACCGGTTCGGGCAAGACGACCATAACCAACCTTATTAACCGCTTTTACGAAGTAACACTTGGTCCTGACGGTGATGTTTCCGGCAAAATCCGCTATGACGGCATAAATGTAAACAAGATAAAAAAAGCGGACTTGCGCCGGTCATTGAGTATGGTACTGCAGGACACGCATCTTTTTACCGGTACGATTGCCGATAATATCCGTTTTGGCAAGCTTGATGCCAGCGATGCGGAAGTAGAAGCCGCCGCAAAGCTTGCAAATGCGGACTACTTTATCAGGCATTTGCATAACGGCTATCAGACTGTAATTACCGGCGACGGCGGCAACCTTAGTCAGGGACAGCGCCAGTTGCTTGCGATTGCACGTGCAGCTGTTGCAAACCCGCCTGTTCTTATTCTTGATGAGGCAACCAGTTCCATTGATACACGCACGGAATCCCTCATAGAGAAAGGCATGAATTCGCTTATGAAAGGCAGAACTGTTTTTGTAATAGCGCACAGACTTTCCACTGTACGAAACGCCGACATGATTTGCGTTCTGGAAGCAGGAAGAATCATTGAACGTGGTAACCATGAGGAGTTGATGAACCAAAAAGGCAAGTACTATCAGCTTTATACCGGTTCTTTTGCACAGGGTTAGCGGTTAGGCGTGTTTACTAATTGCAATAAAGGGCAGATTTGTATACTATTATAGTATGGAAATAGTACATTTGGGAAATCCTGTTCTAAGGGAAAAATCTCTTCCTGTGCCGGAAGTAAACGATGAAATCCGTTCAATGGTAGCAGAAATGTTTGATCTGATGATTGAAGCACAGGGCGTTGGTCTTGCGGCTCCTCAGGTTGGCAAACTTTTGCGTTTGTTTGTAGTTATTGCGGATGATGACGTACGAAGAGTTTTTATAAATCCGCAGATTATTGCTACTTCTCAAAACCTTGTTCCCTATGAAGAAGGTTGCCTTAGTATTCCTAAAGTGTACGAAAACATAATGCGTCCCGAAAAAATAACCGTGAATGCGCTTAACGAAAAAGGCAAACCTTTTACACTGGAAGCGGACGGCCTTTTGGCGCGAATTATCCAGCATGAATATGACCACTTGGAAGGCATGGTTTTTATAGACCGCGGTGATCCCGATTTTAAGAAAAAAACCGAAGAAACCTTTGAACGGCGGGAAAAACGCAGACAGGAAAAAGCTTTGCAAAAACAACACAAACAGCAGCGCATAGCTGCAAAAAAAGCAAATCAGGACAACGCATGCTAAAGATCTTGTATGCGGGCAGTCCTGATGCTGCCGCAAAACCACTTAAAGAAATTGCTCAAAGTGGAAAGCACCGTATTGTCGGTGTGCTTACAAATCCGCCTTCGGCGCAGAAACGCGGAAAAGAGCTTGTTCCAACTCCTGTTGCGCAGGCTGCTTGTGAAATAAACTCACAGGACTCCGGTTTTTATAGCACCAATCCTATTCAGATACTAACCCCCAATAAACTTATCGAAGTTTACGATACCATTAAGGCACTTAACCCCGATATTCTTGTTTGCTTTGCTTACGGAAAAATCTTTTCGCAGGCGTTTATGGAAATGTTCCCAAAAGGCGGAATTAATCTGCATCCGTCACTGCTGCCACTCTACCGTGGCTGTGCGCCTGTTCCGGCTGCAATCCTTAATTGCGACAAAGAAACCGGAATCACAATACAGCGCATAGTAAAAGAAATGGATGCCGGAAACATTCTGCTTCAGACAAAAATTCCGCTGACCGGTAAAGAAACGTCGCAGTCGCTTTTGCAAACCGTGAGCGATGCTGGCGGCAAACTCTTCCTTAAAGTACTTGATTCTATTGAAGATGGCTCTGTCTCACAACATGAAATTCCGCAGGATTCCGCAAAAGCGACTTATTTTGGTATGATGAAAAAAGAAGACGGAATTATTGACTGGCAGGATTCGGCTGTACGGATTGACGCAAAAATCAGGGCTTTTGTTCCCTGGCCCGGAACATTTACAACCGTAGGCGGAACACCGCTTTTAATACACGAATCTGCAGTATACGGCGGTGAGGAACAACCGGAATGGACAACGGCAAAACCGGGGACCGTTCTTGGTGTAGACAAAAAAGAGGGAATTCTGATAAAAACAAAAAAAGGCATTTTAGTCGCAAAGAATTTGCAATGGCAGACTAAAAAGGCTGTTAATTGGAAAGATTTTATAAACGGCTCCAGAACTTTCATTGGTTCTGTCTGTGAATGAGGTAATACATGAAAAACAAGTTTGATATTAAGAATTTCAGATTGAGTGTTACAGAAACGATTGATAAATTTCAAGAAAATGCCTTGCTTTTTACAGGTGTTATCCTTGTTTCGATTGTTTTTATGGGACTGATTTGTCTTGCAGTTTTTTTTGCAACGGTAAAAGGTGCTGAGGAGGTCATGGTTCCCGATGTAAAGGGCAAGGAACTTTCGGAAGCACTACTTGAAATGCAGGTAAAGGAATTGTATCCAAAACTTGTTTTAAGGTATTCTGAAAACCCTGATGACAAGGGAATGGTTCTTTCGCAGTCACCGAAAGCAGGTACAATCGTAAAAGCAGGAAAAAGAATAAATCTGACTGTCAGCCGTGGAATTGTTCTGAATGAAATTGATGATTATATAGGCAAATCCTTTGATGAAGTCAAAACCAGTATTCAGAGCCTGTTTTCTTCAAGTTCAAAGGCTGCCGTAAAGCTTGCAGAGCCGTTGTACGAATACAGTGAGTCAGAACCTGGAATAATCCTTAGACAGGATCCTCCTGCAGGAACTCAGATATATGATCCTGTTGAAATTGTATTTGTTGTAAGTAAAGGTGCTGATAATCAGAAAGTTGTTGTTCCTGCCCTGAAGGGAATGTCAATCAATGATATGTACATGCAGATGCGCAAAGATAATCTTGTTTATGATTTTGTTGTTTCCGAAACGACTTCGGACAAGGATGTGATTTTGTCACAGTCCATTCCGGAGAATACAGAGGTTGAAAAGTACACCAGAATCAGTACAGAAATCGCATATCCCGAAGGAATGATGAATAAAAAGTTAGTGTACGGTTTATTTACTCAGGAATTGCAGGATTATCCGTTTGCTGTTGAAATGCAGCTTGATGCTTTTGGGCCAAGCGATGATTTGTATACCCTTGTTTCGTTTACTCATCCCGGTGGAAAACTCACTATACCGTATGCGGTAGAAAAAAATACAGTATTGGTTTTTTCAGTAGCTGGAAAAGAATATTCGCAGTTTGTCGTAAAATAGACGGTAATCTATGATTCAGTCAAAAGTCTGCCTGTCATTGACGGGTTCTACAATCAAAGAGAATCTTGAAACAATAGAAAAATACAGAGATTGGATTGATGTTGTCGAACTTAGGGCAGACTATCTTAACAAGGATGAGCGGCTTTCTTTACGCCGTTTTCCGGAACTTGCCGGTGTCCCATGTATTTTAAGTATACGTCGAAGCAGTAATGGCGGTAAGTTCAGTGAGGGTGAGGCAACCCGCACAGTTTTGTTTGCGAGGGCTATTGCATTTGCTAATCAGGATACAACAAAAAACTACGCCTATATTGACTTGGAGTCGGATTTTAATGTTCCGGCTCTTTTGGATGCATCATTGGCGTTCGGAACAAAAATTATAAGAACACTTTATTGCAATTCAGATGATTCCCTCAAGGAAATTCACAAACAAATGTCTCTGCTGCGTAAAAACGAGTATGAGATTCCAAAGATTGCCTTTTACGCCCAATCACTTTCTGATGTTACAAAATTGTTTCGTGAGGTAAAGAAATCTGAAAAGAAACGCGTTATTTTTGAGGTTTCTGGTCCGTTTTCACAACCTGAGCGTGTTCTTTCATCATTGGCAAATTCGTTTTTTGTATATACGGCAGATCGCAAACTGCAAATTCCTGAAGCCGAAAATTATAGCATTGATCCTAAGCAACTCCAACAAAGTTATAATTTTGATGATATAAATGACAAAACCAAGATATATGGTTTTGCCGGAAAATCTCTCTCTGCACGTCTGTATGCCAAAGCACAGAACAAGCATTTTAGGGACAACAAGATTAATGCGGTTTGTTTGCCTATTTATGCGGACAAAATAGAAGAAGTTTTGGAATTTGCCGACGAACTCTCGCTTTCTGCACTGGCGATTTCATGCCCTTTCAACAGTGATGCATTACAGTTTGCTTCTACAGTTTCTTCAGATGTCGGGAACACCGAAAGAACAAACACGTTTGTCCGAACCGGCGAAAACTGGACCGGTTACAATACATCCGTAAAAGCACTTTTGAATTCTTTGCTTAATCTGACTGGTAAAAAAAGCCTTTTTGGTTGGCGGGTTTCGATTATCGGTGCCGGTACTATGGCAAGAGCGGCCGCTTATGTGGTAAAAATGCTGCACGGAAAAGCCTGTATTTTTAACAGAACGGTTTCAAAAGCAAAGGAACTTGCCAGTCTTTACAATTTTAAGTGGGCTTCGCTGTCTGTTGATTCGCAGCTGTACATAGAAGACTTTTCTGATTTGATTATCCAGACAACGTCTGTAGGATCAGCTGAATATTATGCCATGGTTCCGAATGGAATAGGTGACCCAATTCCCAACTACATTTTCAGGGGGAATGAAAAAGTGTTTGACTGTATTGCTTCGACTGAAAAAACTCCTCTGGTCAGTCGCGCTGAAAAAGCCGGCTGTTCTGTGATGTCTGGGAACAAAATGATGGAAGAGCAGATATATATGCAATTTAAGCTTTTTACGGGAGAATATGATGAGTGAAAAAGAACTGTCGCAGGGTGAGCAAAAAATCCTTGCAGCTAGAACTGCAATAGATACGCTGATTAACGAAAAAAAGATTTTTTCAGGTATGAAAATCGGACTTGGTACCGGTTCAACCGCAATGCCGGCTGTACAAAGACTTGCAGAACGTATTAAGGACGGAACCCTTAAAGATATAAAAGCAGTTGCAACAAGTTTTCAGACGACGATAGCCTGTGAAGATTTGCAGATTCCAGTTTTTTCCATGAACGCAAAGCAGATTTGCGGCGGTTTGGATTTGGCGATTGATGGTGCAGACGAAGTGAGTCCTGAAAAGAATTTGATAAAAGGCGGGGGCGCCGCTTTGTTGCTTGAAAAAATTGTTGCTTACAATGCAAAACAGTTTGTAATTGTAGCTGATTCTTCAAAGACAGTGCCGTCAATCGGAACAAAATTTCCGCTGCCTGTTGAAATAATACCCGAAGCCCGTGTTTCTGTCATAAGAGAGATTGAAAAACTCGGAGCTGCCTGTACTCTGCGACAGGGGGTAAAAAAGGCCGGTCCTGTAATAACCGACAACGGTAATCTAATTCTTGATATTCTCTGGCAAACACCGCCTGATCCGGTTGAAATGGAAAAAGCACTTAACCGTATAACCGGTGTTGTTGAAAACGGCTTCTTTACACAAAACAAACCTATTGTTTTTGTGGCACAACCGGACGCTACAGTTAAACGCCTGTAAAAACAAAGCCCCGCACGTTATGCGGGGCATCTTTTTTGTGTAATAGTTGGTATCAATAGCCGTCGGACATTGCGCGGTTCATGTCTTTCTGGCAAAGATCTGCGTAAACAAGACTTCGCATTTTAAGCATATCCTTGCGTTCCTGCGGGAACGGCATATAACGCCAGAATACGCCGCGGACTTCTTTGTCGAGCCGCTGAACGCCTTCTGCTTCTTTTGTCATCCAAAGTATGTAATCGCGGATAAAGTAGTCTTTTACATCACCTTTGAGTTTCTGCTGGTCAAACCACTGGTAATACATACCGGTGAGTCCTTCTTCCATCCAGTAGTATGAGGCTTTTTCCTTGGCAACTTGCCATCGCAAGTCTGCACATGCTGTCAAAACTGCGATTTTCAAGTTTTTAGGATACATCGGTATTGCAATACGTCCGCGGCTTGTTACTTTATTGTACTTGTCATATGGTTCCCAACAGAATCCCATCTCGCCGTAAGTCGGTACAAGCAGAACATAAGGTACAATGCGGTTTGCGTTGTTTTTGTGCATACGAACGAATGCACCCGGATCGATAGACTCAACCCATGCAAGAGCTTCAATTACGTTTTCTCTGAAACCGGTTTCTTTTGGTGTACAATGATAATAGTCCTTTGTGAAAATCGGGAAGTGATTTCCCTTGCGGCCTACTGTCATTTTAGCCATTTGACGTACTGTATCAATCTCAGTCATCAAATCAGCATTACTTACAGATGTGTTTACCGAAGCAGTGGAAATTTTGTCTTCGATTGACTGACTTTCTTCTGCTGCATCCTGGTATTGGTTAAGGTAAGTATTTATTTCTTTGTCGATTTTTAAAAGTTCACGCAGTTTTTCGGAAGTTTCGTTAAAAATTCTTTTTTGTGCTTCAGAATATGGAGCACCGAGAGAAGGAAAGTGTCCGATAGGCGGATGGTCGCAAATCTGGTCAATTTTTGATTTTAATTCTATCTCCAAAAGTCCGCGTTTGTTTATTGAAGTTTTGAGGTAGTTTTCGGCGGTTTGAAGTTTTCCGGCATTTTTACTCTGTAAAGTCATCAAACGTTGTTTGTCATCACCGTGATGTGTCGGTCTTGCCTCATCCGTTGCAGAGAGTGTCATCTGACCGGTTGAAATATTGTGCAGCCATTCGTCAAGATAATAAACAGGTTCGCCGGAAATATTCTCATCAATTACGGTTGCAAAAAGTTGCTTTTGTTCCGGTGTGAACAAGGAAGGAAGAACTAGTCCGTAGCGAACAAGATATTTTTTGGGTTTGGCCACAGTCAGCGATGCCAGCTTTGGTGCAACAGATTTTATAAACTCATAGTAAATGCTATAAAGTTGTTGCCTGTAAACGGTTCTGTCTTTTGGATCTGTACAAGTAAGATATTTTGTAAGAGTCGCATGCAAACGTTTGGCAATGTCGCTTTCACCGGAAAGGGCAATTTTGTAGTAATTAGGATCATCAAAAACCTTGTGCGGTGTATCAGAAAAGAATTTTTCGATAGGCTTGAACTGTGTAACAGTCAGGTCTACGCTGTTAGCAATGGGTTTTTTTGAATCTTCATCATCGGGAAAGTCAAAATCTGCTCCTAAAAATGATGTATCAGCTGGAGGAGCGGAAGACGGGGCTGGACTGCCGTTTGAGTCGGCCTCTGACAGTAATGCCGCAATTTCAGGGTCTAAATCGTCAATATTCATGTATTTCCTTCCATTGGTTATAATCAGCAATAATTATTTAAATCTTATAATATAGATTTCTCTCTGTCAACGTTTAAATTTCATAAACACCCGGCAGCTCTCAGCTTATTTTGACCGTGTTTTTTTATTGTGAAACTGCCGATAATGAAATATAATTTAAAAATCCACTGTGGCACCGTTTGGAGAGTACGGGTGAAAAAAGTTTTTGCAGTTGCAAAAGTAGCGGCATTTTTAACAGTATTATTATTTTTCACACTTTTTATTACTACCTGCGGTGGTGGTGCGGCCGGAGGCGCAGGCGGCGCAAGCATCCCTGAAAACGAATACACCACACATAACCCCGGCGGCTGGGGCGGAGGCGGTTCATCCGGTGGCGGAGGAGGCTCCGGCGGAGGCGTAAACATGACAGGCGGCACGCCGCTTGTTGTTGAACGCTACGAAGACCCCGTAACCGGAACCTTTGCCGGTTCCCAGCTGAACGACCTCATAGCCGCAATCCAGAATAATTCATCCCGTTCCAACAGCGTTTTTTACGTTCCGTTTTATGTAGTGGGCGACCCTGTAGTGCGCCAGGCGCGCGTTACAAAAGGCCGCACAAAAGTAGAAAAGTTTGAGCACCAGTACAAAGCAACCTGCAGTATACCACCTTCTACAATTACCAGTGTATTTTATTATTATGTAGAAGAAGGAATAAACCTTGCTTCCATTACAACAGCCGAGATGACAGGCTGGCAGTGCCAGGAAGACGGTTCTGTACATAACGGCAGCCATATTACCAACATCACAGGCGACGTTTCGCTTGTACCGGTCTATGCAAGCGGCGCAGGCCCGGTAAATGCGGGTGTATTAAAGACCGACCTTCACACTGCTGCAATACCGGATGTTGGAGAAATATGGGATTATGCGCAACAGACTAGCGTACAAGACGGAACAGCCTACATAACAGTTCCTCCGCCACCTATGACAGCCTTGTATAATGAGAACGGAAGTGCTGTTACCTGGAGTGGTAACTATGTTGTAAATATCAATATTAACAGTACTCCTATTGAATTTACATTCAGCTCAGGCGAAACACAGTCAAAGCAGATAACAAACATTCCGGTGGGTGCAACAATTTCTGCAAGTGCAACGATAAACGTAACTGGAAGTAGCAGATACGCAAGCCTGACCACCCCACAACTTTCTACAACCATACAGGCGGGCGGCAATCTTGATATGTACTTCTCGTATCCGTACACATGCCACATTCCATCTTCGTTGCAATCTTATACAGTAGTTTCTGGTGTAAATTCGGGAGCTTACAAAAACAACGGTACCCCGACGGATATTTCTTCAAAGAGACCAACTCCGGAATCATTTGAATATAACGGACAGACCTTGTATTTTATAGGATGGTCAAGAAATGCAGCCGACACTGTTCCTGAAATAGCAGGTGACAGCATACCTGCCAACGGTACATATCATGGTGCGCTTGATTTCTATGCGATTTTCAGCTCATGCTCAGTAAGTATAAGCATACATGACCACACAGGCATGAATTCTAATATTATTGCTGAAAACAGTCAAAATTATGACATTACCTTGACTGCAACACCGGCTGGAGACTTGCCGGAAAACTCGACTTACACCTGGACTATCGAAAGTCCGTCCAGCAATCCACCGGTTTCGCTACCACCAGGCAGTGGAACACCATCAGTTAGCAATAAAAGCATAACAGTTACACCTGTCACGGGCAGAACAGGTACAGCCACAATCAAAGTAACCGCCACGGACGGAGCACATACGGCAAGCTCAACAATCAACGTTATCGTAGCTGGAATCTCACTGGATACAACAATAGATCCGATAGTAATTGTAAATGGCGGCAATGCAACAATAACCGCATCTGTAACCGGTGGGTATAGCGGTGGAATAGACTATTCCTGGAACAAATCCGGCAATTCTGTCTCTGTAACTAATGCGAACAACCCTACTAGAACTATAACTGCAACCGAAGGCGGCAAAGCAACCATTACAGTAGGAGCTACTCTGACAGAAAATAGTCTCGGCTTGGTACTTTCAAAGACCATAGACGTTTACGTACTCGACCTGCAGCTTACAGGCAGCGGCTTAACCCAAGCCGGTAACGGCTATGGTCTCATGACAACAATGTCCAACACCGCCGGAACCTCAGTTTCCGCTTCTCTTGACGGACCGAATATGCCGGCTACAACGTTCACCTGGGCATATGGTACAGGTTCATCGGCATATCTGGAACTGGACGGAACTACCGGCACGCCACGCAAAATAACACCAAAAGCGGCAGGAACAGGCACCGTTACCGTAAGCACAAGCTATGGCGGTGTAACCGTATCCAAGACAATTAACGTTAGTGTAGTGGGACTCTCGCTGACGGAAGGTCCGATATATATCACGAAAGGCGGGACTTATGATATAACCGCATCCGTACCAAATTATGGCAGTGGCATAACCTATGAATGGTCTGTTTCCGGTAGTTCAGTTACCCTGCCTGGTCCAACTTCAATTATCTCGTCTTCTGGTACAACCGGCTTGACCAAAACTGTAGAAGCGACTCAAGGCGGTAAATCGACAATAACCGTAACGGCGACAATCACCGCAACCAATACGCAACTCCCGTCAAAGACCATAGACATATACGGACTTGATTTTCAGCTTACAGGCACGGGCTTAACTTCAGGAAGTGATGACGCTAATTACAATCTAGCCATGACAACCGCCAACACCAGTGGAATTCCTATTACTGCACAACTTGCAGGAACGGGAATGCCGGCTACAACGTTTACCTGGACGGTTAATTCAAATGCCACGGATTATATAGAACTGCAGGGCACTGATAATAACACTAATGACGCTACTGACACACGCACCGTAAAACCAAAGGCGGCTGGTTCCGATAAAACATTTACCGTAAGTACAACCTGTGCTGGTATTACTTTAACAAAGACCATACACGTCAATGTTGCGGGACTTGAGCTAACGTGCAACAAATCCTTTGACAAGAGCGCTGGTACAGGAACAGTTACCGCAGAGGTAGTGGGCTATAGCGGTACACCTACCGATTGGACATGGCAATCCACTAATACAAACGTGGCGACAGCCGGCCAATCGACTCCAAGTGGAAATCAATGTACGATGACACTGAACTTTCAGAATGGCGGAAAAACAACCGTTAAGATTGATGTAACCGTAGGCTCTTCCACACTGCACGCCGAAAAAGAAGTATACATTCTCGACCTGCAGCTTTCAGGCGTAGACGCTTCTAAAATCGCTGTCTCCGATTCTGGATCACCTGGTGTTCACTATGACGTTATTATGCCGGCCTCAAGCGGTACGCAAGCATCGCTCACCGCAAATCTTGTCGGATTTACTTCGGATGTATCGTTTACCTGGAGTCCTGTAACCAATGCGACAATCAACGGCACAGGTGGAACACGCACAATAGTAACTGACGGAACCACAGGTGCGTATAATTTCACTATACAGGCAACTTACGACAATGAGAGCATAACAAAAACCGTTAAACTCTATACGGCAGGACTTACGCTTACAGGTAACGATACGCTTTATTGGGATCCTAATGATAACACACACATACTGTCATTGGCTCTTACACCTGTTGGCGGTATCAGCTTGGACTATATTACGGGAGATCCCTCCGCATATTCTTCGAGCAATACGTCTGTAGCCACTGCAAGTTTGGCAAATAGTGGAGCCACCTGTTATGTTAACGGACAAAACGGCGGTAGTGCAAATATCACCGTAAAGGCCAAAATTAGTGGTACGAGCATAATTCTTACTGGCATCAAGCAGGTTACCATATTAAAGTTCAATATCACAGGCTTGTCTTCTTCTCCTACAGAACTGCAACTTGGGCAAAGCCGGCAAGTAACCGCGGTACTTAATGGTGCTCCGGATCCATCTGCAGTTACTTACACATGGCAATACTCTGGTTCAGATCTTGTTCTGAGTGCCACAACCGGATCGAGTATAACTGTTACACCAATGTCAGGTGCCGGTTCGCCAAAGACACTTACGGTGACCGCAACTATAAGCGGAACTGATTATGGACCGATTCAATTAAGCGTTATGCCCACACAGCTAACAACAACCTATTTGTCGGATTATATCAGCAATTTACCTGCGGGAAATCGCGAACATCCTAATGTGCTGCCGGCTATACAAGGTTTAACAATAGACAACTGGACGGTGATAAAAACAGCTTTACAAAATAATAATACCAAATATGTTGACTTGTCGGCGACAACTCTACCGGAAGGTATTACGGATATGAATCAAGCCTTCATGTCCCGTTCAAAACTTGTAAAACCTCCAACGCTACCATCTACCGTTACGAAAATGGATTATTGTTTTTCTGGTTGTACTAATCTTACAGAAGCACCGGCGATTCCTGCAGGTGTTACAACCATGGCACAATGTTTCTATAATTGTTATCAACTTACAACACCGCCTCAGATCCCGGCAAATGCCGTTGTTACTGATATGTCAAACTGTTTTTCTTCCTGCGAAAATCTTGAAACAGCACCTCAGATTCCGGCAAGTGTTACGAATTTGAGTGGCTGCTTTGGTGGCTGTTCAAAGCTTGTAACAATACCGCCGCTTCCGGAAAATGGTGCCGAGAATATGAGTTTTTGCTTTGCATACTGTTCAAGTCTTGAAAACGCACCTGCAATTCCAACTACAGTTACTGATATGACATGCTGCTTCCAAGGCTGCTCAAAGCTTGAAACAGCACCTGCGATTCCGGCAGGCGTTCAAGATCTGTCCGGATGTTTTCAACTTTGTGAAGCTCTTAAAAATGTACCGGTACTTCCAGATGGTATTATTGATATGATGGATTGCTTCGAAAGATGTACAAGCCTTGAAAATGCACCAATAATTCCAGCTTCTGTTAAAGAAATGAGATCGTGTTTTGCAAGATGCCCTGCTTTGAAAGGAACAATAACTCTCAATACAATACTGCCTGATCATGATGCTGATGGAACTTGGATGGATTGCTTTAAGGATTGTAATCCGACCAATATAGAAAAAATTATAGTTCGCGATAGTTTTACTTTAGATAAAGTTAAGACATATGGAATATATGTCGAACAAGCAGCTTTAAGAGATAAGGTAGTTATTGAATAATTACCATAAGATGCACAAGATTTATAAGCAGGTCGAAGCTGTTTTGCGGCACGAAAAACGTCGAGAGCAGGTTGGTGTGTTTTAATGCTTGTCGCTGGATTCCCGTTCCTCGCAGATACGAAAAAAATAGCTGTCTATTTAAAAAAATTACTAGGCTACTTTAAACTGGAATGGCTAGCTACTTTAAAGTGGAATACTAAGCTATTTTAAACTGGAATAGCTAGCTACTTTGATATGCACCTGAATAATGACACAAAAAATAAAAGAACTGAATGAAAAGGGACACACTATATTCAGTGTCTGCTCCCATACGGGAACAGTTATGATTTACTACTGCATTATACATGACACAGTAATAAAATCAACCGCTT
>JAEEGL011347137.1_pt1 | contig 14188 bp, 9 predicted proteins | sample 9134231 | NCBI WGS metagenome assembly JAEEGL01 (sample SAMN16246548, study PRJNA631951) | gut metagenome | biome: gut microbiome; feature: rumen; material: fiber-attached | host: Bos | place: Iran: Karaj | collected 2018-10 | reverse complement strand
TTAAGGATAAATGCTCCGCTAAATGCCGCAACAACCCAGCTTCAGCTTGAAATGATGGACGCAAGGACAGATATAGTGGGGCTTCAGGATATTACAAGGATATGGGCATCGTTCCATTTTCTGCCCAAGGATCTGTATGCCGTAAAGCAGGGGCATCCTAAGATATATATGAACAAATACAGGCTGATCTGCGGACCGGACAGCGATCTTGTTAAGAGCACGGTGGAGAATGCGAAGGGAAAAACATTACAGTCTGCAGGTATAGCTATGCACGTGCTTGCGGACACATGGGCTCACAGTAATTTTGCTGGGACACCTTCGCTTGTTATAAACAATACCACCGATGATTTTACCGAGATCGTTTCAAAAGAAGGGACGGAATGTGAAAGAAAGATAAAGTTCAGGCACAGTCCCGGGACTCCCGACGATATTGATAATAATATATATACGAACAGTCTGTATCAGGGATCAGAGAATGCGGTCATGAACTTAGGGCACGGAAGGGCCGGACATCTGCCGGATTATTCTTTTGTAAAGTTTAAATACCTTCCGGCGTGGAATGAATACCGCTATATAATCAAGGATAATCCTTCGGATTATATGAAGGCATTCGGCCAGATGATATATGCAATGAAATATCTGAGGGGAGAAGAAGAGAAATTTGAAACGGGAAGATATGCCGATGATGTCATAGCGCCGTATAAAGAGAGGATTGATGCGATAATCCGCAAGAGACAGCTCACAGCCTCAAATGACTGGAGGGATTTTGGCGGGGAGCTGTCAGGAACGGCGCCTGAAGAATTTGACGAAACAAAGTATCAGGGAGAATACTGCAGCAAATCCGATAAAGATGCTACGTTTCTTGGCCGCTTCATAAACGGAGCAATAATGCATAAGGGAATGGTGTGTGACCATATATGTGATTCGGGGAACCTGCTCGCCGGTTTTGTAAGGAAGAGGATCGTTAAGAAGATATGACAAAGATACAGAGGTTAAAGGAGATATTTACGGGATTTCTGATGCTGCTTGGAGCACTCATCATATTGGAAGAGCCGTCTGACGGTTATCTGTTCATCATTTTTGTCCTTTCTGTCATACTTACTGCAATGGGTATAAGAAAGCTGTTTCATTACTTCATAATGGCAAGGTTCATGGTGGATGGAAAGACGTCGCTGTACAAGGGAGTGCTGATGCTGGATTTTGGCATCCTTACCGGTACGCTGACCGATGTGCCGAGATTTTATGTCCTTATCTATCTTATATGCATACATGCATTTGCGGGTATCATAGACATATTAAGAGCAAGAGAGGCAAAAGCCTACGGCATAGGTTTATGGAAATATAAGACGGTTCAAGGAGTTATACAGCTGCTGATAGCGGCGGTATGCATCATAAATGTGAATAATCCAAGGACCGCAGTATTTTTCTTTGGTACGGGTCTTATTTATTCTGCGCTTTTAAGGATAGTGTACGCTTTCAGAAGGACAGGATTTGTATATATACAATGAGGGATCATTGCATTTTTGACATAAAGATGGAGAAAACTTATGGATACAGGGAAAAAGGATCCTCTTGAGTGGGAGGAGATAGAGACCGAGCATATAGTGAGGGATGAGTGGATCGACATAAGGAGATCCAGGTTCAGGTTCCCGGACGGAAGCGAGTTTGAACCGTTCTACAGTTACAGCCGCAGGGATTATGTGGTGATAGTCGCCTCTGATATTAACGGCGACTATCTGTGCGTCAGACAGTACCGCCAGGGGATAAGGGAAGTTACAACGGAATTCCCCGCGGGAGGCATAGAAAGAAAGGACGGAAGGGAATACGGCAGCAGGGAAACGGCTGAGGACGCTTTTGAAGCCGCAAAGCGTGAACTGCTTGAAGAAACAGGATATGAATCGGACGAATGGACACATCTTCTTACAGTTCCGTCAAATGCGACCATAGCGGATAATTACGCGTATCTGTTTTCGGCAAAAAACTGCCGTAAGGTGGCGGGGCAGGATCTGGATGACACGGAGTTCTTAAACGTTACAAAGCATACGGGCCAAGAGATCGGGGATATGATCGGGGAAGGAAAGTTCCAGCAGGCGATACATATTCTGGGGTGGCTGTTATCACAGAGGATAAAATGAATAAGAAGGACAGATCATTGGGGATATACGTACATATCCCCTTTTGCGTTAAAAAATGTGATTATTGTGATTTTCTGTCAAAGCCCGCGGGAGAATCCGAGAAAACGGATTATGTCGGTGCCCTGATAAGAGAGATCGAAGAATGCGGGGAGAAGTACGGGTGCACCGGCACGGAGTACAAGGTTGAGACCGTGTATATCGGGGGCGGGACACCGAGCTGCATCGATCCCGCTCATATAGAGAGGATACTTGGATGCATAGATGGAAAATTCGTACATGCGGATAAGGAAAAGACCGAGATAACCATAGAGGTGAACCCGGGAACGGTAACGGACGGCATGCTTAAGACATACAGGGAGCTTGGGATCAACCGTTTGAGCATAGGATTACAGTCTGCAAATGAGAATGAACTGAAGGCATTGGGGCGGATCCACAGCCTTGATGATTTCCTAAGGACATATGATGCCGCGAGGTTGGCCGGCTTTTCAAACATAAATGTGGACCTGATGACAGCGATCCCCGGACAGACAGATAAGTCCCTGAGCCATACGATCGGTCTGGTCACGAATCTTTTGCCGGAACATATTTCGGCATACAGCCTGATAATAGAAGAGGGGACTCCCTTTTATGAACGGTACGGGACAGAGGAGAGAAGACCGTTTGACGGGGATGAGGAGCGGGATCTGTATCATATGACGGTCGGACTTTTGGAAGAGAGCGGATATGAAAGATATGAAATATCCAATTTTGCGCGGAACGGTTTTTGGAGCAGGCACAACACGGCATACTGGACGCGGAGGGATTATTTCGGATTCGGTCTTGGAGCTTCATCACTTATCGGGAATGTCAGATACAGGAATACGAGCGATTTTTGGAGTTATGTAAACCGATCGGCCTCTCCGGATATTTTTGATGAAAACATGATCCTGAGCAGGGATGAGTGTATGGATGAATTCATGTTTCTGGGCCTGAGGATGAGCAGGGGTGTATCGGAGTCCGGTTTTGAGCGTGAATTCGGGATAAAGCCGGAAGCTGTATATGGCCGGGAGATAGAGAAGTTCAAAAATGAAGGATTGCTGCGGGAAGAAGGAGGGTATCTGAGTCTGACGGACAGAGGGACTGACTACGGGAACTATGTGTTCGCCGGTTTTTTGAGATGAGCTTCCGATTGTTCGGAAAATTATGAAAATAAACTGATATTATCTTTAAAGGTTGTTACAGAATGGATATTTGTGTATAATTATTCTGTATATTCATTGCTATAGAGCATGATAAATGCAGTGCAAAACAGACTACGAAATAACCGTCATAAGGAATCCGCCGCAAGCGTTACCCTTATGGCATACGACGGGGTATTCCAATGAATAAGAACAAAGATGATCTGTTCCGGAGTGTTATAGACCTTAATGATATTATAGCCTTTGAGTATGATTATGCGAAGGATGAGATCAGATTTTCGGATAACATAGACCGCTATATTCCCGCACTGCACACAATTTCCGATTTTACCGGGAATCTGACGGGCAGAGGCAAGATACATACGGATGATGCGAAGAAAGCGATATCATTTTTCACGTTACATCCCGAAGAGGGAAAGGTGAAGATGGAATATGTTCGCTTTCTTGATTTTTCAGGGGAATTTTTCTGGTATCAGCTTAAAGGCCGTGTCAGGAGAACCGATAAGGGTGACGTACTGTACGGCACGATGACATATATTGATGATGAATCCAAGAATAACAGCGAAGAACTCGAGATAAACAGAGACAACCTGACTCATGTATATAACAGAGAGCCATTCATGAGGCTTACTGATGAATATATGGGAACAATGAATGAAGAGGCCATTCCGAATCTTATGATGGTGGACGTGGACGATTTCGGTGACTGGGAGGACATGAACAGTCAGATAAGCGCAGAAGGTGTTCTTGTGGAGATCGCGAGGATACTTAAGCGTGCATTCAGGGGATCGGATCTGGTCGGAAGAGTCGGAACCGACAGGTTTGTTGTGTTTATGAAGGGAATCCGGAATACCGGCATACTTGAGGAGAGAGCGGCTTATGTGTGTCAGACAGTGAGGGATGTATGGAAGGAACTTGGTGCGGTGGTCACGGTTTCGGTCGGCATAACGATAATGAACCGGACACAGGCATCGGCCGAGGCCCTGTTTGACAGAGCGCTCAAGGCACTTGATGATGCCAAGAGGGCAGGCAAGGATACATATGTTTTCTATGACGAAAACATGGAGAAGATCGAGAAGAACGCCAATCCGCTGCTTTCCACAAAAGAGATGGAACTTGTATCGAACATACTCGATCCCATGTGCAGCTGGGCTTATGCCGTTGATGAGAACTATCAGATACTGTACCGGAATGCAATGCTGAGCGAAAGACAGGGTGATGCGGAAGGCGGACTGTGTTATGTACAGAACAAGGGATATTCGGAACCGTGTCCGGACTGTCCGATAAAGAGCATGGGCGGGGAATTATCGTCTTATGATTCGGAGATATATTCGACGATGATGAGAAGTACGGTTCAGTCGAGGACAACGAGGATCAGTTTAAGGAACGGCAGGAACATATATCTTATAGCATCTGTTAATGAGAATATCAGAAAGCAGGAAGAGGAGATAAGCGAGAGCATGGACAGAGTGCAGAAGGCGCTTATTTCCATGCAGGATATAATATGGGACGTTGATCTTGCAAGAAACAGCTGTATAAGGATAAAGGAAGAAAACATAAAGAGTGTAATGGATAAGCGTATCAAGAATTATCAGATGCTCAGGGAGTATTTTTCCGGAAATGTTGTCTGCACGGAAGACAGGGGTGCTTTTAATGAAGTAACAGATCCCAAATATCTTAAGCAGGCGCGGCATTTGGGTACAGCCATGCAGTGCAGGGACGTAAGGCTTCTCAACATAGAAGGCGAATACGAGTGGTACAATCTTTATTCGGTGATGCGGGATGAGGAAAAGGATAAGGTCCTTATCATCTTCCTCAACGTAAATGAGTATATCAGACACAGGCTTGAGAACATAGAGACAAAGGTAAAGTACGAGATCATGAAGCAGAAGAGCGACATTTTGAAGGAAATGGCGCTTAGTAACGAGAGACATGAAAACGTCAATGAAATGACGGGGATACTGGTATATGAATATTATGTGGCCGACAGATCATACTACATATGTCCCATGTTTGACGAGATATTCGAAATCGATAAGAAGAATCTGAAGGATGCGTGGTCGGTTGCGAACATGCTGCGGCCTTATGAAGATGATGCCGACAAATACAGGGAATATATCGCACAGATCATGAAGTCCGGAAAGACGCAGAAAACAACGGTGCGGCTGTATAATAAAAACAACGTGCCGATCTGGTACACGATCATAATCCAGCCGCTTCACGGGCTTAACAACATGCCGGTAAGATATCTTGCCACATTACAGAATGTCGATGCCGAGATGCGCATCAAGACGGAAATGGAATACAGGGCTGATTATGATTCACTCACGGATCTGTACAATGCGGATGCATTTTACAGGAATGTTGAAGATTATGTACATCTTAACAGGGATGCAAAGCTGGCTATAATTGCGATCGATATTGACAAGTTTAGGGTGATAAATGACAGGTATGGTATAGAGGTCGGTAACAGATGCCTCGCTTTTCTCGGCAGGCTGCTGAAGGAAAAGCTTCCGCGCGGACTTCCGTCCTGCAGATATCAGGCAGATATGTTCAGCGTGCTTTTTAATTACGAAAGTGAGAATGATATACTTGCGTTCATGACATCGTTGAGCGAGTGCATGAGAAATGCCGATACTCTGCCTTCGCCGGTAGGGCTTGTGTACGGCATATACAAGATAGTCGATAATGATATCCCGGCAAGACTTATGTGTGACAGGGCGAGAGCCGCAAAGAAGCAGATTAAAGGGAGTGCTCTCAGTAATTATGCGGTTTATGATGATATAATCAGACTTAAGATGCGGGAGCAGACAGAGATAGAGAATGAGATGGAGCAGGCTCTGAAGAACAGGGAGTTTGTGATGTACCTGCAGCCGCAGATCGATATAAAGACAGGCAGGATATGCGGTGCCGAAGCTTTGGTAAGATGGAAGCATCCCGTAAAGGGTATACTCGTTCCCGCCAATTTCCTTTCGCTGTTTGAGGATAACGGATTTATAACAAGGCTTGATCTGTTCATGTGGGAGGAAGCCTGCAAATATATTGCGGATCTGCAGAAGCGCGATATTATGCTTCCCATATCTGTGAATGTGTCGAGGCGTCACATCGGAGAGACGGATATAGTGGAAATGCTTACCGGGATGGTGAAGAAATACGGTTTTAATAGCAGGTATCTTGAGATCGAGATAACCGAGAACCTTTTCCTTCAGGATGTGACGGAACTGTTCGAAGACATGGGTGAGCTTAAGGACAGGGGGTTCCGTATACTGATGGACGATTTCGGGTCCGGGTATTCATCGTTAAATATGCTGCGAAAAGCGCCGATAGATACAATGAAGATAGACAGATTCTTTTTGGACGAGATAATGTCTACCGAGAGGGGAAAGATAATAGTTGAATCCTCGGTAAGAATGGCCAAGATGATAGGCCTTGATGTTATAGCAGAGGGTGTGGAGACAAAGGAACAGCTTGAATTTTTAAGGTCGATCGATTGCGATATCGCACAGGGATATTACTATTCCAGGCCTATACCGGTCGACGAGTTTGAGGAGTTCCTTAAGGAATATCTGTAAGAGGGGAGAGTATAAGGGAATGAAGTTTGTCAAGAGGGAAGACATTAAGGATGGGATGAGGCTGGCCAAGCCCATCTACAATAAAAAAGGAGTCCTTCTGTACGAGAGGGATTCCAAGCTTACAAGGCAGAGCATAGAATCGGTCCGCAATTTCGGACTTATAGGTGTATATGTGCTTGAACCGGCCGAACCGCTTCCGCCTATGACAGAAGAAGATATCGAGATAGAAAAATTCCAGATCATTTCCGAGTTTTCTCTTATGGATGAACTCATGAATATGAACAAGTCGGGGAAGAGCTCCAGGATACGCTATCTGGCAGAAAGTTATATCACCCAGTTTTCGCGCTATTCACATCCTATCAATTTTGTCCAGAACTTAAGGGGAGCGGAGGATTATGTATTCAAACATTCCTCGAATGTGGCGATCCTCTGTACTCTTATATGCAGCCGTCTGGGACTGCGTTATGAGGAGAAAACGGATACCATACTTGCGGCTCTCGTGCATGATGTGGGTAAGCTTAACATTCCTTCCGATATCATCAAAAAGGAAGAACTCGATGAAGAGGATATCGCCCAGATGAAGGCTTGCGAGCTGAACGGTCAGAATATCATTGACAAAGCGTTTACGGCGACACCTGCCATCAGGCGTACCATGATACAGGCATACAGGCATATGGAAGCTTTTGAAACGGGCAGTGAAAAAGACGGCGCCAAGATGGTGAAGAGTGCCAAGATACTGGTTGTTGCCAACATGTTTGACGATCTGACCGCGATGAGTGCCCATAAGGAGCCGATGAGTTATATAAGTGCGCTCAAGTTCCTTATGTCGAATCCGGAGTGGTTTGAGCCGGAAATAGTAAAGGGACTGATAAAGAGCGTCAGTTTCCTGGGCGAAGGGACCAGCGTTGAGCTTTCAAACGGAGAGAAGGCTCTTGTCCTCGCCGATAACCCGGACAATCTGTTAAAGCCGATGGTTCTTGTTTTTTCCACCAACACAATAATAGATCTTGCAAGATCAACGATATATGAGGGACTTGAAGTGGTTGATACCATGAAGACGCTGGATGAAAGATATGTCATGGATTCCGATGCGATCAGAAAATTAAAGAGCGGAACGTAGGATCTGTCCGTTCCGCTTTACATTTTAATGGTTTTGTATTATATTGTATTTGCACATTTTTACATGGAACGGCCCGGGGCATCATGCCGGGTTATGTCTTTTTTGATTTCCTGTTTGGACAATTAAATACGGAGGTAATATGTTTAGCAGTGTATTGTCATTTGGCATACACGGGATAGAAGGCTTCTGCGTTAACGTGGAGGCTGATATTTCCGACGGTATGCCCATGTTTGAATTGGTCGGATATCTGTCCGGCGAAGTCAGGGAGGCAAGGGAAAGGGTCAGGACCGCGCTCAGGAATTCGGGATACAGTTTTCCGGTAAAGCGTATAACCCTTAATCTGTCACCCGGAAATGTCAGGAAACACGGAACCGGATACGATCTTCCGATGGCGGTTGCCCTTCTTGCGGCAATGGGGGAGATAGAGCCATGCGGACTTGACGATACCCTTATTATAGGTGAGTTGACGCTCAACGGGGGTGTGAGCGGTATAAACGGTGTGCTGCCCATGGTGATGAAGGCGCGCGGAATGGGGATCAGGAGATGTATAGTTCCTATGATAAATGCGGCCGAAGGTGCCATGGTCGATGATATTGAGATCATAGGGGTGGGGACGCTTAAGGAGACGGCGGATTTCCTTAACGGCAAGATGCGGATCGAACCGTATTCCGTGGAGAGTTCAGATGCTTCGGAAAATGATGAGGCAGCAGGCTGTGACCTTAAATATGTGAAGGGTCAGCTCATGGCAAGGAGAGGTCTGGAAATAGCGGCGTCGGGAATGCATAACATTCTTATGGTGGGAGCGCCGGGGGCAGGAAAGTCGATGCTCGCAAAATGCATACCGACAATTCTTCCCTCTCTTTCCAAAGAGGAAGCGCTCGAGGTGTCTAGTATTTATTCTGTTGCGGGGCTCCTTAAAAACGGGAAGGGACTGATCAGGGAAAGACCGTTTGTCAGTCCTCATCATACGGTTACGGATATTGCGATGACGGGTGGCGGTACATATCCGAGACCCGGGAACATATCTCTTGCGCACAGGGGTGTTCTGTTCCTTGATGAGATGGCGGAATTTTCAAGATATACGCTTGAAGTGCTGCGCCAGCCGCTTGAAGACAGAAGCATCACTGTGGCAAGGAATCACGGGACTTACGTGTATCCGGCAGATTTTATGCTCGTGGGAGCGATGAACCCGTGTCCCTGCGGAGCATATCCCGATCTGTCAAAATGTACATGTACAGAACCTGCAAGGAGGAGATATTTAAACCGTCTCAGCCGACCGATGCTCGATCGCATGGATATATGTGTGGATGTCGAGAAGATCGAGTATAGTGAACTGCTGAGCCGGGAGCAGGCCGAATCATCCGAAAGTGTAAGAAAGCGTGTGATAAATGCGCAGCAATCACAGAAGGAAAGATTTAAAGGCCGGAGGATATTGTTCAATTCGCAGATGGGGCAGGATGAGATCAACAGATTCTGCAGACTGTCCGGTGAGGTAAATGACTGGTTCGCAGATGCCTTAAAAAAACTTGATATATCGGCAAGATCTTATACAAGGATATTAAGAGTCGCCAGAACGATAGCGGATATAGACGGGAAGGGCGAGATCGGCAGGGAGCACCTGTCAGAAGCCATACAGCTCAATAATTCATATATTCTGAATTAGAACGGAGAAAGATATGAATAATGAAGATATAAAATACGATTACTGGTGGGCGGGAATGCCCAGAAGTTTTCATGCTGGTATCAGACAGATAGCGGATTCCGCGGGTTCCGCAAGGCGCCTGTATGAAATGGATAAGGATGAACTTACCGGGATCAGGGGGATAAGCGTAAAATACGCTGAGGATATAATAAGAAAAAGAAGGGAATGGGATCTTGATGCCGAATTCGAAAAGATGCAAAGGTCCGGGATACGTTTTGTCCCGTGGTACGATCCGAAATATCCGGCAAGGCTGCGTAATATCCCAGGAGCACCTTTTGCCATATTTGTGTACGGGGATATTCCGGAAGATGACAGATTGAGCGTAGCCATAATAGGAGCGAGAAACTGTTCGGAATACGGCAGGATGATGGCTGAAAAGTTCGGAAGTGAACTTGCCGAGATGGGAGTGCAGATTATAAGCGGTATGGCATACGGCATAGACGGGTTCGGGCAGGCTGCGGCACTTGATGCGGGAGGCAGATCTTTTGCCGTGTTGGGATGCGGGGTGAACATATGCTATCCCTCGACGAACAGAAGGCTGTATGAGAGGCTTAGGAAAAACGGGGGCATAATATCCGAATACGGTATGTATACTCAGCCCCAGCCCGGACTCTTTCCGCCGAGGAACCGCATAATAAGCGCACTTTCGGATGCGGTCCTTGTCGTGGAGGCAAGGGAAAAGAGCGGGACCATGATAACCGTTGATATGGCTTTGGAACAGGGAAGGGATGTCGCGGTAGTCCCGGGAAGGATCGGTGATCCGCTCAGTACGGGCTGTATCAGGCTGTGGAAGCAGGGGGCTGTGCCCGTAACGGATGCAGAAGATATAATGTGTCTTCTGGATGAGGATCACAATAATGCGGTGAAGCGGAAAAAGACTGAAAAAATCAAACTCCCGGACACGGAAGCCAGGGTATATAAGGTGCTGGGGCCTTATGCCATGAGCATATCCGATATAGCGTATAAGGCAAAAATTCCCGTCAGGCAGGCGGTTTGTGTTTTGGTGGAACTGTGTATAAAAGGCCTCGCGGAAGAGAGCGGCAGCGGTCATTACGTGAGGATCAGGGATTGTGAGATGATATGATTTAGTCCTTGAAAATGGATTATTTTTATGATATGGTAGGGCTTGTTGTGAGTGGGTAAGCCTTTTTTCGGGCTTTGTACAGATATTGACATATCATACGGAGATGAATATGAGTAAGAATCTTGTGATAGTTGAGTCTCCCGCCAAGGTGAAGACTATTAAGAAATTCCTCGGCTCCAATTATGAGGTGATGGCCAGCAACGGGCATGTGAGAGATCTGCCCAAGAGCAGCCTCGGAGTCGATACGGAGCATGATTTTGAACCCAAATACATAACAATAAGGGGAAAAGGAGACTTGGTGGCATCCCTTAAAAAGGAAGTCAAAAAGGCCGACAAGATATATCTTGCAACTGACCCTGACCGCGAAGGAGAAGCGATATCCTGGCATCTGTATTATGCCCTTAAGCTTGAAGGCAAGAAGGTATACAGGATAACATTCAATGAGATCACAAAGGGTGCGGTAAAGGAATCCATAAAGAATGCACGTGACATAGACATGAACCTTGTAAATGCCCAGCAGGCAAGAAGGATGCTGGACAGGATGGTGGGATACAGGATCTCACCTTTGTTGTGGGCCAAGGTTAAGCGCGGGCTCAGCGCGGGAAGAGTACAGTCGGTGGCACTGAGGATGATATGTGAGCGCGAAGCGGAGATAGATGCCTTTATCCCGAGAGAATACTGGACGCTGGATGCGGTTCTTTTATCCGGAAAAGATAAGAAGCCGATAAAAGCTCATTACAACGGTGGTGAGGATAAGAGCGACGAGATAGGCTCCAAGGAAGTGCTTGACGCCGTGATAAATGATATAAAGAATGCCGATTTTTGCGTAAAGGATGTAAAGAAGGGCGAAAGGATAAGGAAACAGCCGCTTCCGTTCATTACTTCCACGTTACAGCAGGAAGCGAGCAAGGTGCTTAATTTCTCTACCCAGAAGACTATGCGTATAGCGCAGCAGCTGTATGAAGGTATTGATATAAAGGGTGAGGGCACCGTCGGCATCATAACTTATCTTCGTACCGATTCGACGCGTGTCGCCGCAGAAGCATGCACCATGGCCGAGACATATATAAAGGAAAGCTACGGTGACAAGTACGTCGGCACAAACAGCGAGCGTAGGAATGAAGGTAAGAAGATACAGGATGCACATGAAGCAATAAGACCTACCGATATAAATAGGACACCGGAGCGGCTGAAGGGCTCGCTCTCGAGGGATCAGCACCGCCTGTATTCTCTGATATGGAAGCGCTTTGCCGCCGCGATGATGACTCCGGCGGTATATGAAACGACTTCGGTTAAGATAGAAGCGGCAGGGCATAAGTTTGTATCTTCGGCATCCAAGCTTGCGTTTGACGGTTTTATGCGTGTATACAGTACAGAAGATGACAAGGATGAAAATGCCGGAACGCTGCCTTCCGACATAACGAAGGATTCAAAACTTAAGCTGTCGGATATTGATGAAAAACAGCATTTTACACAGCCACCGGCTCATTTTACCGAGGCTTCGCTTGTAAAGGCCATGGAGGAACTCGGGATCGGTCGTCCCAGCACATATGCTCCCACGATAACAACGATCCTTGCAAGAAGATATGTGACCAAGGAAGGTAAGAATCTGTATGTCACCGAACTTGGCGAAGTTGTTAATCAGATGATGGTCGGAGCCTTTCCGGGAATAGTGGATAAGGATTTTACGGCAAATCTTGAGATGCTCCTTGATAATGTAGAGGAGGGAACGGTTGACTGGAAGACGATAATAAGGAATTTCTATCCCGATCTTGATGAGGCGGTACGGGCGGCCGAAAAGGAGCTTGAAAAAGTAAGCATTGCCGACGAGGTTACGGATGAAGTATGTGACCTCTGCGGAAGAAATATGGTCTTAAAGTACGGCCCTCACGGAAAATTCCTTGCTTGCCCGGGCTTCCCCGAGTGTAAGAATACCAAGCCGTATCTTGAGAAGATAGGCATCAAGTGTCCTAAATGCGGTAAGGATATCGTGATCCGCAAGACCAAGAAAGGAAGAAGGTTTTACGGCTGTGAGAGCGGTGTTGACTGTGAGTTCATGTCATGGCAGAAGCCGGTTGATGTTCCTTGCGAAAAATGCGGAGGGCTCATGGTGGAGAAGGGCACAAAGCTTCAATGCATCAACCCGGAATGCGGCAATGTTGTTGACAAACCATCTGTGAAAAAGAATGAACCGCAGACAAAGATGGATTAAATTGTGAGTATTAAATTCAAATTGTTAGATAATTAACAAAAAAATAAAAAATATTCAACAAACAGGCGCAATAATCATTGATTATTGCGCCTGTTTATGATATGATTATCATGATGCGAAATTGTTTATACAAATCAAAATAGTCTGAAAGATTTCCGGAGGTAGAAGATGAGCAGTGTACAACTACTTGATAAGACAAGGATGATACAGAAACTGCTGCATAATAACAGTTCAAGCAAGGTTGTGTTCAATGATATATGTGATGTCCTTAAGGATATCCTCGAATCGAATGTTCTTGTGATAAGCAGAAAGGGCAAGATCCTTGGAACCGGTGCAAGAGATGACATAGGAGAGATAGAAGGCCTTCTTAAGTACGAAGTCGGAAGCATCATAGATCACATGTTAAACGAGAGGCTTCTCGGTGTTTTGTCAACCAAAGAGGATGTTAATCTCGAAACTCTCGGCTTTGAAGTGTCGGAGAGCAATAAATATCAGGCTATTGTCACACCTATCGATATCGCGGGCGAGAGACTCGGAACTTTATTCATATATAAGGTTAAGGAACACTATACGATTGACGATATAATATTGTGTGAGTATGGTTCTACTGTTGTAGGTCTTGAAATGCTGCGCGCGGTCAACGAGGAGAGTGCTGAGGAGAACAGGAAGTTACAGGTAGTCAAATCGGCTATCGGCACATTGTCTTTCTCGGAGATGGAAGCCATAATACATATTTTCGATGAACTCGACGGCAATGAAGGGATACTTGTAGCCAGTAAGATAGCAGACCGCGTGGGTATAACGCGTTCGGTCATCGTAAATGCTCTCAGGAAGTTTGAAAGCGCCGGAGTCATCGAATCAAGATCGTCGGGGATGAAGGGTACATATATAAAGGTACTCAATCCTGTGATCTTTGATGAGATCGAGGAATTAAAAAAGAAGAAATAAAACCTTATAAAAGGAATTGTGAGGATTATCAAACGGATTTGCGCATTCTGCAAATCCGTTTTGTGTTTTTTGGCAGCATAAACCACAATATAATGTATTTTTTTTAAATAGACCTTGTGTTTTTGACAGATTTAATTATAATAAAGGAAGGGTAGGTGAGTTTAAATGATTAATACGGGAGTTTTTAACTACGTCAACGTGCTTGATAAAGCGGCTGATGCGGCGTGGATGCGCAAT
>JAEEGL010745123.1_pt1 | contig 14188 bp, 14 predicted proteins | sample 9134231 | NCBI WGS metagenome assembly JAEEGL01 (sample SAMN16246548, study PRJNA631951) | gut metagenome | biome: gut microbiome; feature: rumen; material: fiber-attached | host: Bos | place: Iran: Karaj | collected 2018-10 | reverse complement strand
GCGAGTCCTGGAACCCGCTTATCAGCAGATCCTGCAGCTGCCGCAGCGTGCCGACGTCGTCGGGAACGCGGATTATGCCCGTGACGGTCTCGAGCTTTGCCGTCACCTCGTCCGTGCTCCATGCGGTCTCGAAGCGCCTGCTCAGCGTGCGCGCGAGCTCTTCGGCCTTCGAGCCTTCGGGATCGTAGACGACTATCGCGAAGCCCTCCTGCCAGAAGCGGAATATGCTCTCGCGCCCCGCGAACCGCTCCAGCCACGACGCGACGTCGGCCATCAGGCTGTCCATGTCACGGCTGTTGAACAGGCGCGAGAAGAAGTTGAAGTTCTGTATCTTTACGAGCACGATGCAGTAGCGCTGGCGAGTCTCCATGAGGCGCCTGTTCGTGTCGTTGAAAGCTCTCCTGTTGCAGACCTGCGTCGCCTGATCCAGCGAGCCCGTGTAGTCCTCCAGGATGATCATAAGCGTGAGGATCGCGATGGATTCGAGGAACAATTCGACGAGCATATCGGGGCGCAGCGCCTGCACCGCGGTGCCTCCCATGGCGAGGATCACTACGCTGACTATGACGATGCTCTCCACCACCGAGATCGCCCGCCTGTACCTGAAGAAGAAGACGAACCCGGTGACGACGTACAGGAACGCCAGCATATAGAACGCCGGCATCATAGGTCCTCTGTGATATACAAGGTCCTGATCGATAAAGAATACGAGCTTTGTAAAGGGATTGAGAGCTATCATGAGCTCGCCCAGCAGGAACGGCACGGCGAAGGCCGCGTAAAAGCCGCGGCTCCTTCCCAGAGCGGAGCCGTTTACGTTCATGAAATACAGGGTGAGGCTCGCCGACAGCATCGTGTGCGACAGGAAGAACACCTCGTTCAAAAACATGACGACGGCATAGCTCGAATTTTCGGGATGCCACGCGAAATACACGTCCGCGACGGATGCCGCGGCGGAAATGATGCTCACCTTCAGTATGAGCATGAAAACGAAATGCTGATTGAGGAGCCTGCTCTTGAAGCCCTTCGGTGGGATATACTGCTTCTTTCTGGCGGCGATGCTGAAAATGAAGCAGAAAAAATAAACGGCCAGCGCGGCCAGATCGTAGTTAAATGTGTACATTCTATCCTTTTCCCGCACGTAAAATAATATAAGAAAAGAGCCCGATTGGCAATCGCATATTTTCATTTGATAGCATTTTCGCGCGGCGGCCGGCCGCTGTCGTTTTTTCTTTATTAAATACTGAACAACTGGTATAATAAACGAAAGTTTTCGAAAGGAGGCAAAGATATGGCCGTAACGCTCAACACGGACGAAGCCGTCGTAAAGAGGATCCGGGAAGGACTCAAGGCAAAAGGAGGCTATTGTCCCTGCCGCGTGCAGAAAACGGAGGAATACAAATGCATGTGCAAGGAGTTCCGCGATCAGATAGCCGATCCGGACTTCGAAGGCTATTGCCACTGCATGCTTTATTACAAATCTAAGGATTGATATCCGGGGAGGATAAAATGGCAGAAGTAGTACTTACAAAGGATAATTTCGAAGAAGAGGTCGTAAATTCCCCGATCCCCGTTCTGGTGGATTTCTGGGCTACCTGGTGCGGGCCCTGCCAGATGATCGCTCCGACGGTCGAGGAGATCGCGAAGGAGAACGAGGGCGTCATAAAGGTGGGCAAGGTCAACGTGGACGAGCAGCCTCAGCTCGCGGGAGATTTCGGGATCTCGTCCATACCGACTCTCATCCTATTCAAGCAGGGACGTCCCGTCGTCATGAACGTCGGTCTGCGCAGCAAGCAGGACATCGAAGCGATGTTCAAATAAGAGGCGGATACGCATCCAAAGGGCCGCGGCGAAGAGCCGCGGCCTTTTGTAACTCAGTCACTTACAGAGTCCTGCCCTTCGTGTATCATTTCTCTGTTACAGACTAAGCATTATCTTTTCCAGCTTTACCGGAGAAAACATGGATCTCGTCAAACTGCTGGCCGTTCTGGCAATCATAATAATCGCGCTCAAATTCAAGCTCAAGCTCTGGCAGGCTATAATCGTCGGCATAGCGTCGACCGTTCCGCTCTGGCAGATACCGATCGCCGAATGCGGACGCCTGATAATAAAAGCCACGACCTCGTGGAGCACCATCAGCACGTGCCTCGTCATATACGTCATAACGATGCTGCAGAAGCTTCTTGAGGAGAGGCGCCAGCTCAAGCTCGCGCAGGAGGACCTCAACGGCCTGTTCAACAACAGGCGCATCAACGGCACCGTGGCGCCGATGATCATCGGTCTGCTGCCCTCCTCCGCCGCGACGATGATGTGCGGCGAGCTTGTTGAGGACGCGGTCAAGGACGATCTCGACAAGGACACGAAGTCGTTCGTCACGTCGTATTTCCGCCACATACCCGAGAGCTTCCTGCCGACGTATCCGGCGATACTCATAATGTCGCAGCTCAGCGGCGTCGCCATAAAGGATTTCGTGCTCGGCATGCTTCCGCTCGTCTGCGCAATGTTCGCTATCGGCTGGTTCTGCTATATCCGCCCGAACGTCGGAAGCGAGACCGGTATGCCGGAGAGCACGGACAAAAAGCGCGACGCCGTAAATCTCTTAAAGCACCTCTGGCCGCTCATCGCGATAATCGTGCTCGTGCTCGTGTGCGGCATGAACACGCTCCTGGCAGCCGGCATCGTGACGGCGCTCGTATACGTCGTCTACAGGTTCAGGCTGTCCGAGCTTCCGAGGATCCTCGTGAAGGCCTTCGAGGTCAACCTCATCCTTTCGACGTATCTGTGTCTTGTGTTCAAGGAATTCATCAGCTTTACGGGCGTGATAAAAAAGCTCCCGGAGATGCTCGGCGCGCTGCCGATCCCGATGGATCTGATATTCGGGATAATATTCTTTATCGGTTCTCTCGTGGTCGGGAGCACCGCGATCGTCAGCATCTGCACGAGCATCGCGTTCACCGCGTGCCCTGCCATCGGCTGGCCGTTCATGGTGATGCTCCACAGCTACGTCTACGCGGCGATGCAGTTCAGCCCGACGCACGTCTGCCTTTTCGTCGCCACCGACTATTTCGGCTCGAGCTTCGGGGGCATCGTCAAAAAGACCTTCAAGCCCGTAGGCATATTCATGGTGGTCATACTCGTGTACTACCTGCTTCTGACGAGAGTAATACTGTAGCGCTAAAGCCCCGCCCAGAGCAGATCCATCATATTCTCCCAGTCGTACACCGCGCGGCCGGTGGCCTCCTTTATCGCGTCGCGGTATACCGCGAGCATCGTGCACTCGCAGACGATCAGCTTCACGTCCGGAGCTTCGCTGACGAGCGCCTTCGCGCAGTCGACGATCTCCCTCTTAAGTATGTCGGTGTCGACGACTCTGCCGAGTTCGTATACGACTTCGTAAAAGTGCGGCTTATCCCTGAGCCCTTTTACGTAAACGGGTATCGAAGGATCGATCCCCATCATTTCCAGCATCTCGCGGTCCACCGACTCGCTGTTGGCCGTGATCACTCCGATCCTCTGCCCTTTTCCCAGCTGCAGCGCCATGCTCGGTATGAGGCTCAGCGGCGAGAGCATGACGGGTATCCCGAACTCCTCCGCGAAATCCTTCTGGAACAGCCCCATAAAGCCGCAGCCGCCTATCAGCGCGCTCGCGCCGCCGTCGGCGAGCCTTCTGCCCGCTTCCAGCATGCTGTCCCTGAAACCGCGGTCGTGCATCCCCAGCCCGGCGAACGTCACGCCTTTGGCTGTCTCGATCTTTACGGGGAACTTGAATTCGGGCCACATGGTCTTAGCCCCGCTTCCTTTCACGGTCCTGCTTACTACGTCCAAATTGATCAGTCCCACATGCTTTTCCGTCATAGCGCACCTCCTGAAAGCCGACAAGCAAGTTATGATATGGGGTCTGTGTATTCGGGGTATGTGTAGTCGTGTATTATCGGGATCCCTGCGGCGGGGGATGTTCCGTTCGCGAAACGCGGCAGTCCGGTGACCGGTCCGCCGGTTTTCAGTCAAAGGGTTAAAAAAATACCGGAGGCAGCGTGTGCCTCCGGATGATCTGCTTTACAGATACGCGTTGCAGGCGATCTCTATGTCGTGATACTCGTTGAGGGCGTCGACGTACTCGAACTGGAGCTGCATCTTGCTCTCGGAAAGCCCCCAGCTGTAGAGGACGTTCATGACCGTGGGAACGTCGTTCATGTTATGGAGATATACGACCATGCTGTAGGCCTTGCGGATGTTGGATCCGGCAGCCTGCAGGTTGATGTCGAGGTTCGTGAGGCACTGGTTCGCGCAGGCGCGGATGTCGCTTGAGACTCTCTGCTGAGTTCCGGGGATTATCGCGCGCACGCCGCTGCCGATGACTCTCTGGCCGCATACGGCGACTCTTGAGAACGGACCTGTCGGAGTCTGGCCCTTGTCGGTGTTGACGATCTCGTGGGGGCCCTTGGCCGCGGTGATCATGAGGCGGAGCCTCGCGCCGCCCTTGAAGCCGCCCCTCTGAAGGATGACTCTGCAGGGATAGGTCGCGGGATCGGTCCATACGTCCTTCTGCGCCTGGTTGATGATGGGTCTTTCCCTCATGTCCTCCATCTCGGCGATGACGTTGACGACGTCGGTGAAGGTGAGACCGTCTTCGGCGAGCTCTTCGCCGAGGAGCCTGAAGATCTCCTTGCACTGATCCGCGGTGGACATACCGCTTACGTCTACGCCGTGAGCTACGAGCATCTCCGCTGTATCGTAATTGATGAGCTGATTCATTTTATTATCCTCCTGATATGTTACCGGCTGTCTAAGCCTTTTTTGCCATGCTCCTGCTGGCGACGAAATCGACTCCCGTGCCGCAGATATCCTTGTAGATGACGTCCCCGAGCTTTACGGGCGCCTCGACGACGACCGAATCGAGGAGCCTTACGGCCTGCTCGACGTACTTCTTGGGGATCATGCCGTTTGTTTTTACCGGGCATCTGGGAAGCGTCGAATCCTTTATCGTAACGGTCGTAGTGACGACTCTTACAGGATTCTTGAGCTCCTCCCTGCCGTATACCATTCCCTTGGGGCAGCTGTGGCCCTTCACGGCGTAATCGTTGTCCGGATCGACCTCAAGATGGCAGCCCTTGGGGCAAAGAATGCATATTATCTTTTCCATCACTTACCCTCCTGATCCACGATGCTTACTGTGAGCGTGTCGCCGGACGCCTTGTCGAGCAGTACTCCGGGGACGCGGACCTTTTCCATCTCGCCGGGCTCCATGTAGTCTCTGTTGAAGCCGCAGATCTCCTTTTCTCCGTCCGTTATGCTTATGCGGACGCTGCTGTAGATGTTCGGCACGCGGAAGCAGATGTCCACGCCGGCCTTTCCGACGTTGTCCTTGCGGATCTTCTGCGGGACCGTGTAGGAGACTCTGTCGCCGTTCTTAACGGTAAAGATATCTCCGCCCTTTTCGCCGTTCTTGATGTACTCGGCGACGGCGGCTCCGGCCTTATCGGACTCGGCCGCCACGAAGTCGACGAGGTCGTGGACGTGAAGGACGTTGCCGCAGGCGAAGATGCCGGGGATGTTCGTCTCCATGTTCTCATAGACGTACGCGCCGCTCGTCTTTCTGTCGAGCTCGACGCCCGCGCCCTTGGAGAGCTCGTTCTCGGGGATAAGACCTACCGAGAGCAGCACCGTGTCGCAGTCGAACTCCTTCTCGGTGCCGGGTATGACTTCCTTCTTGGCGTCGGTCTCGGCGACGATGACCTTCTCGATCCTGTGCTTGCCGATGATATTCGTTATATTGTGCGAGAGATAGAGGGGGATGCCGAAATCCTCCAGGCACTGCACGACGTTCCTCTTGAGGCCCTTGGGGTAGCTGCCTCTGGCGAGGATGCCTACCACCTCGGCGCCTTCGAGCTTCATCCTGCGGGCCATTATGAGGCCTATATCGCCCGTTCCGAGGATCAGTACCTTCTTTCCGCACATGTAGCCGTCCATGTTGACGAAGCGCTGAGCCATGCCGGCCGTCATTATTCCGGCAGGACGGTCGCCGGCGATGTCGATCGCGCCGCGCGTGCGCTCTCTGCAGCCCATCGCCAGAACGATGGCCTTGGCCTGGAGCTCTTCGTAGCCGTCCTTGCTGCTCATGCACTTGACCTTGTGATCTTCGGTGATCTCGAGCACCATCGTGTTGAGCTTGACCTCGATCGGAAGCTCCCTGACCATGTCGGCGAAGCGCTCCGCGAATTCGGGACCCGTGAGCTCCTCCTTGAAATAGTGGAGGCCGAAGCCGTTGTGTATGCACTGGTTGAGGATGCCGCCGAGCGCGTCGTCGCGCTCGATGATGAGGACGCTCTCAACGCCGTTTTTGCACGCGGAAACAGCCGCCGCCATTCCGGCCGCGCCGCCTCCTATGACGATAAGATCGTAATTCTTCATCAGTGCACCTCCTTTGTGGGCCCTGTGAGGATGTAGGAGCCTTCTTCGTCCATGAGGATATCGACCGGGGATACTCCGAGCTCCCTCGCGAGGATCTCGACTACCTTAGGTCCGCAGAAGCCGCCCTGGCATCTGCCAAGACCCGCGTTGCAGCGGCGCTTTATCGCGTCGACGGTGCGAGGAACGATCGGGCGGTGTATCGCGGCGACGATCTCGCCTTCCGTTACTGTCTCGCAGCGGCAGACGACCTGTCCGTAGAGCGGGTTCTCCGCTATGACGGCCTTCTTCTCTTCTTCCGACAGGAGGTGGAATACGATCCTCTTTCTCGTGTCGATGAAGTGATCCTTCTTCTTCAGCTCGAGGCCGCAGTCTCTGAGGATGTCGCACATCATCTCGGCTATGGCCGTGGAGCACGTGAGAGCGGGCGACTTCATTCCGCCGAGGTTTATGAAGTGGCTGCACTGCTCGGACTCCGCGATTATGAAATCTCCGACGTCGGTATTCGGACGGATACCGGCGTAGGTCCTGATGACTTCTCTGAAATTGATGGTCGGAACGACCTCGAGTATCCTCTGCTTGAGGATGGCCATGCGCTCCGAATCGGTAGCTACGTCGTCCGGTTCGTCGACCCTGTAGAAGTTGGGGCCTGCGAGCAGATTGCCGTGCACCGTCGGCAGTATCGTGGTCCCCTTGTATCCCTTCTCGACAGAGCAGGCGAAAACGAGCGAATGCACCTGGCTGCACTGGTTCTTGTCGAACAGGAAGTACTCGCCGGCGTCGTAGTGCTGCGTAAAGCCCTTTCCTCCGACCATGGCGTGGATCCTGTCGGCCCAGTTTCCGGCGGCGTTCACTACGTACTTGGCCTCGTAGGTGCCGTTGTTCGTCTCAACGACGAAGATGCCGTCCTTCTTAGTGATGGCCTTGACCTCCGTGGAGAGCATGACCTCCGCGCCGTTGCGCACCGCTGTTTCGGCGAGAGCTATGCAGAGCTCCCAGGGATTGACGATGCCGGCCTCGGGCGCCAGAAGACCGCCGATGACGGCGGGATTGACGTTGGGCTCCCTTTCGAGGATCTCTTCTCTTGTGATCAGACGGATGCCTTCGACGCCGTTAGCCTTGCCCTGTTCGACGAGGTGGCGTATCTTCTCCATCTGAGGCTCGTTCATCGCGACGACCATAGCGGCGATGTCCTTGCACTCTACGTCGAGCTTTTTGCAAAGCTCCTTGGACATGCGCAGGCCCTTCACGATGAGCTTTGATTCCAGCGTTCCGGGCACCGAATCGTAGCCGGCGTGGAATATCGCGTTGTTCGCCTTCGTAGCTCCGTTCGCCACGTCGTTGTCCTTTTCGAGGACTCCGATCTTAAGATCGTAGCGTGAGAGCTCGAAGGCTGCTGCGGCACCGACGATGCCGCAGCCGATGATCAAAACATCATACATGCCTTGTGATTTCTCCTTTTTTCTCCTGATAATGAATTTTTTATGCCAAAGCGGCCAGTACCGCCGCAGCGGCGCTCGCGCCCTTGTGGTAGACCAGGTTCGGCAGCCACAGGGATATCTGCGGGAACAGGATCAGTATGATCGTCGAAACGAGCATAATGATCAGGAACGGCAGCGAGCCCTTTACGACCTCCGGCATCGTCGCCGGTCCGATCTTCATGGTGGTGAAGAGGCAGATGCCGAAAGGCGGCGAAACGAATCCGATCTGAGCCATCATGATGGCTATTATTCCGAAGTGGATGAGATCGATGTTGTAGAATCCCAGAACGCTCACGAGCAGCGGTCCGAGTATAACGACTACGGTCGTTACGTTCGTGAAGCAGCCGACTACGAGGAACAGCAGGCAGAGCAGCGCCCACAGAGGTCCGGCGGTGGCTACGCGCGAGGTGATCGCGTTGTAGATCATCGTCGGCAGCTGGGCCGTCGTCATGTACCATACGAATACCTGAGCGGTGGCTACCGTGATCGTCATGGTGGCGGCTGTCGCGGTCGAGGATCTCATTACCTTGTACAGCTCCTTGAAGCTGAACGATCTGTAGATGACGCCCTCGACGAGCAGCTCGTAGAACACCGATATCACGGCCGCCTCGGTCGGAGTCGCGAGACCCGAATAGATTCCGCCGAGGATGATGACCGGGAACATGAGTCCCCAGAAGCTGTCGATCGTCTGACGGATCTTCTGCCCCATTGACAGCTTGGGCTCCTTGGGGATGCCGTGCCTTACGGCGTAAACGATGACGTATACACTCATCATGCCGGCGGTGAGGAGTCCGGGAAGGAATCCGGCGGTGAACATCTCGCCCGCGGACAGCTCCATCGCTACAGCCTGCTGCAGCATCGGGATCGAAGGCGGGATCATTACGCCGAGAGTGCCGGAAACGGTTATGATACCGAGCACCAGGATCTTGGGATAATTCCTTTCGAGCAGCTTCGGCATCATCAGTGAGCCGATGGCTACTACGCACGCGATCGAGGAACCGGTTATCGCGCCGAATATTACGCAGGCGAATATCGTCGCCACGCCCAGACCGCCGGGGAGCCTTCCGAGGTACGCGTTAACGAACTGGACTATCTTGTCGGAAGTCTTGCCCTTCGCGGCGAGGTCGCCGGATATGATGAAGAACGGTACGGCTAAAAGAAGGAAGCTGTTGCAGCCGAGGAACAGCTGCTGAGCCATTATAGTGCCGTTCTTTCCCGCCATGAGAACGCCCAGCACCGCGGAACCCATTACTACGTGAGCCACGGGGACCGAGATGACGAGCAGAACGAAGAACGCTATGAGTACGAGAGCTACGGATGATACCATTACGCAGCACCTCCTCTTATCGCCTTCTCACGTTCGGCTTCCAGAGCGACGGCGGCTTCTATCTCCTCGTCCTGCGCGGAGAGTATCTTCTTCTTGATGATCGCGTGATAGATGGACCTTATCGCCTCTATGACGTATCTCCAACCCATCACGACGACCGCGTAGCTGTAGAACGCCCATATCGGCCACATCAGCAGCTGGCTGTTGCATTCGAAGCCCCTCTTCATCTTGACGAGCTTGAGCGTCCACTGTATCGCGTATTTTCCCATGTAGAGGTACATGGCCGCGCATACGCAGAAAGCGATAGCCCTGAGGATGTGTCCGAGCCTTATGGGGACCGCCGTGACGACGGTATCCATCACCATGTGCGTGCGCAGCCTTGCGGCTATGCTGCAGCCTATCATCGTGGTGACGACGAGCATATAGCGAGAACCTTCCTCTATCCAGTACAGACCCTGCTTGCCTGTGGCTCTCAGGAATATGTTATAGATGATGAAGACGCCGAATACCAGGGTCGCTATCGTTATGAAATGCTCTTCGATGCTGATGACATGGTCGCTGAACTTGCCGTAGATCCGCGCGAGGGTCATCAGGCCCCCGCCCTTTTTTTCATTTTCCATGCATTTTCTCCTTTGGTTAAGGGGAAACAAGATAGCAAGCTTTTCCGGGCCTTTATAAGACCCGGAAAAGCGGTTATGACATGATCCTCTGAGTTTACTTGAATGCGAGGAGCTCGGCTACGGGCTTCATGTTCTCGACCTTCTCGAGGTTCACGATGGCGTCGATGAACTTCTCGATCTTTTCGGGAGCCATGTAGGGCTTCGTGAGCATCCTGAACTCTTCGACGGACTCGTCGAGGGTGTAGTTGTTGAACGGATGGCCCTTGGGATAGCGCATCTTCTTGCTGTATACGGTGCCGTCGTTCATCTCGACTTCGACGCAGATCTCGGGGAATTCGCCCGTTCCCGCGAACTTTACGAAGTGGTCGTAAGTGATGACGGGATCTCCGGGATAAGAGAACTTCTTGGTGAACTCTATGAGCTCTTCGCTGTTCCTCATCTCGTCGGTGAACCACTCGAAACCGGGCTGATACGGCTTCATGAGGTAAGCGGTGCAGCAGTAAGCGATGCTGAACATAGCGTCGATCATGCCGCGGTCGCCCTTCGCGTAATCAGCTACGAGTATGTTTGCCGGCGGGGATACCCTGATAGCCTTGATGTCCTTCATCTGGAACTTGTGAGCCTCGTACAGCTCGGAGAGAGCGTCTACGGGAGCCTCGATCCAGATGTTGACCGGCCATCTCTTGGTGACGATGGTGTTGGTGAGCCATTCTTTCTTCCAGCCCTTGGTGTACCACTCGGTCCTGTGCTGGTCGGAGATCATTCTCCAGAGGCCGTCCCAGTCGTCGAGAGCGTTGTAGCCGTTGTCGAAACCGGCTTCGACGATCTGAGCGCCGAGGACGCCGTTTCTGGAAGCGATGCCCTGAGCATAGTGCCAGATGTCGGACTGGCTTCCGTTGTGAGCGTGCTTATTGGTCGCTACCTGCATGTGATAGGAAGCCGCCATGAACAGCTGCTCGAACTTCTTGGGATCCTTGTCCAGGCCCATCGCCTTGCCCGCGCAGATCGTGGAGGCGAGGATGGATACGCTCAGGAGCGGGAACCTGAAGCCTTCGTTTACATAGTCTCTGGTCGGCTGCATCGCCATGCCGGCGCGCAGGTAACCTTCGTAAGCCGTTACGGCGTTAAGGATGTAATCTCTGCCGGACTTCTCGTCTCTCTCAGCGAAACCGAGAGCTACGGGGATGACGCAGGGACCGGGGTGGCCGATCCAGGAGCAGTCCTCCTGGTCGAGGATGTCAGTCATCGTTCCGTTGGCGAAGCAGGCGTTCTCGATGGGTACCTTCTTGCCGTCGGAGCACCATACGGTGGCTTCCTCGGCTCCGCCCTTGAACTGAGCGAGCTTGATGCTCCTCTTGTTCTGCTCGGTCGGAGAGGAAGCGATGGATACGCCGATGATGTGCAGCGTCATCCTCTTGACCTGGTCGATAACGTCCTGAGGGATATCTTCGAACTTGAGAGCGCAAAGATTCTCAGTGAGCTGCTTTGTGTAAGACTTTTCCATTTTTTCTCCTTACTTTAAACTAAACTATAAAGACTACGCTTCGTGAGTCACGACGACGCGGCCCATGACCTTTCCCGCGCGGAGAAGATCCAGCGCTTCGTTGGTCTGGTCCAGGGGCACGACTCTGTCGATGATCGGTTTGAGGATGCCTCTCGCTACAAGGTCGAGAGCCTCTCTCATATCGTTTATCGTTCCGTTGCGGACGCCGAGGATCTGGCATTCGTCCATCGCCATGTGCTGCGCGTCGAACGAGTTCTCGTTGCCTCCGACGAAGGATATAAGGATATAACGACCGCTTCGGTCGAGTTTGTCGTTGAAATTGTCGTGTGCGAACTGGACTCTGCCTATCATGTCGACGATCACGTCGTATTTTTCCCCGTTTGACGCGAACTCATCGTACAGGATGGCGTGCTGAGCGCCGAGCTGCCTGGCCATCTCCAGCTTCTCGGGGATGACGTCGACTGCCGTCACCTCCGCGCCCATAGAGGGCAGGAACTGGACGCCGTGGATGCCGAGGCCGCCTACGCCGAGAAGAGCGACTCTGTCGCCCTGCTTTATATTGGCCTTCTGCATCGCGTGATAGATAGTGAGGATAGCGCAGGGGACCACGCAGGCGTCGGTGAACGATACCTGATCGGGGATCTCCACTGCCAGATGCGCCTTGCAGGTCACATATTCGCCCAGACCTCCGGGAAGCTCGAAGCCGAGCCTCGGGGGGACCGTGGCGCACATGTTGTAAGCACCTTCCTTGCAGGGTTTGCATACGCCGCAGGAGTTGTAGAGATGGAGAGCGACCCTCTTGCCCATGAGCGAGGGATCGGCACCCTCTCCAAGCCCTACGACCGTTCCTGCGATCTCGTGCCCCAGAATATGGGGAAGGGGGCCGACCGGAATCAGCCCCTTTATAACCTTAAGATCGGTGCCACAAAGCCCTGTTGCAGCGACTTTTACCAGGATCTCGCCGGCCTTCGGTTCAGGAACTTCGATGTCCTGAAGGACCAGCTCTTCATGGTAGCCGTTTAACACCATTGCTTTCATAGCATTCTCCTTGAATACTTTCCCCTGTTTTGAGGTCTGTCAGACTACTTGCGCGCTGCCTCGATGCACTCGATCATCGTGTTGTAGAGAGACGGATTGATCTTGCTGTGCTTCTCCCAGACAGGAGCTACAGCTTCTCTGAAGCCGGCCTTTGCCTCGTCGGTCAGTTCGCTGTTCCTGATGAAGGTGAGACCTTCGATAGCGGAGACTGCCTCGATAGCATCCTCGTTCATCTTCTTCTGATCGTTGAACGCGAGGGTCTGAGCTTCCTCAGCGCACTCCATGAACAGAGCCTTGTCCTCGTCGGTCAGCTTGTCGTTCCAGCAATCCAGGGATACTACGCAGTGGATGGTCTGGAAGTACATTCTCATTTCGGTCACGAACTTCTCAACTTCGTAGAACTTGTAACCATACCAGAACGGGAGGGAGTTATCCTCGCCGTCAACGCTGCCCTGCTGCAGAGAGGTGTACAGCTCCGCGAAAGCGATGGTAGCGGTGGAGGCGCCGAGTGCCGCATAGGAATCGGTGTAGATGTCGCCTGCCTGGATACGGAACGTGAGGTCGGAGAAGTCCTTGACTTCCTTGATGCTGTGCTTTGCGTTGCCGCAGCTTCTGTACAGAGCGCTGGCTACGCCGATGTACTTGAACAGGCCGTAGCTGTCGACGGTCTCCATCTGCTGCTTCTGGAAATCGGAGCCGGAAGCGATGCTGCCGACCGCGTACCATTCGTCATCGCTGGCGAACATGAAGGGAAGCAGAGTGAGGGAGATCTCGGGAGCGACGGAGGTGAAGGTACCATCGGAGAGGGTAGCCATATCGAGGTCGCCGCTGATGATCTGGTCGAGCATGTCGCCTTCGGATCCGAGCGTTCCGCCGGGATAGAAGTCGAACGTGATCATGCCGTTGGACTTTTCGGTCATGAGATCCATGAAGTGGTGAGCGAAGAGCTTCTGGTTGTCGTAGTCGCCTTCGTTGCCGAGCTTACCGAAAGACAGCACGAGCGGTTCGGTGCGGCTGTAGCCTGCGGGCTGCGCGGGAGCTGCGGGAGCTGCCGGTGCTGCGGGTGCTGCCGGAGCCGCGGGAGCTGCGGGTGCTGCCGGAGCCGCGGGAGCGGTGTTAGCGGTGCTTCCGCCGCCGCATGCAGCAAGTCCGAATACCATGATTGCCGCCAATAAGATTGCTATAAGCTTTTTCATTACTTTAAAACCTCCTAAATTTTTAAGTAACTATCTCTAACAACAGATATCCCTCTAATCCTTGTACTTATCGGGATAGGCTCTGTTGCGGGGAACGATCTCGATCCAGTGGTCGTCCGGATCCTTAACGAAATAAACGCCTCTCTTCTCGCTCTCAAAGCAGACTATGCCCATATCCTTGTGAAACTGAAGAGATTCCTGGAAATTGTCCGGCATAAAAGCCAGATGGGGAATAAAACCTCCCGCGACTTCGTGCTCTCCGGGTTTATAGACATCCATGTCCTTATACCACGTGAGCTCCAGCCTGTGACCGCCCTCTTCGATCTCGAGGAACGCAAGCTTGAAGCCCATCTCCGGGCGTTCGACCTCGCGGACCACCTTCATCCCGAATGCCTTCCCGTAAAACTCGATGCTGCGAGCCAGGTCCGTCACCGTGATGTTGGTGTGAATAGCTGTGAATTTCATCTTCACACCCTCCTGATAATCTTAAATTTTTAACGCACCTTACAAGAACTTATTCAGAGTTCTTGTTTTGTATTGTAATATTTCTGTAACAATTCGTCAATAATTATTATCTACCGCAATTTCGCGTTTCGGACAGCGCACCTCTATCCGAT